>ENA-OYWH01000305-OYWH01000305.1-human-gut-metagenome-genome-assembly--contig:-NODE-305-length-34592-cov-7.085937_pt1 | contig 34592 bp, 30 predicted proteins | sample MGYA00244168_ERZ653393 | MGnify/ENA primary metagenome ERZ653393 (study PRJEB26926, sample SAMN06165164) | human gut metagenome | biome: ENVO:00009003; feature: ENVO:2100002; material: ENVO:00002003...
ATGAAAAGCCTATTGGCAGAGTTAAATATGCGCTATTTTAATTCCGCCAACGGGTTACCTTTATTCTTTTACCGGACGTTTATTCTGCCATGAATCGCTCTATCGAAATTTCCCCCCCCCCCATGGTTTGGAGGAGGTCTATGCGGAGTACAGGACGTATTTCGTCCGGATCGCCGTGTCGTATGTCCGTGACAGGATGGTGGCCGAGGATTTGGTGTCCGATACCTTTTTGAAAATCTGGGAGAGCCGTACGGAGACGACGCCCCGGAATCTGCCCGCCTATCTGCTTACCGCGCTCAAGCGCAAGTGTCTGGACTATCTGCGCGACCAAGCCATTCATCTCAGAATTCAACAGAACATGCACCAGACCAGTGCGCGCGTGGTCGGAGAGCGTATCGCGCGGCTCGAAGCCAACGACCCCCAGAACCTGATGATGTCCGAGGCGCTCGCCATCATCGAACGCGAACTGCGGCGGATGCCTGAACAGCGGCGGCGGATTTTCATCGCCCACCGTTACGAAGAGATGTCCTACCGGGAAATAGCCGCCGTTTACGAATTGTCCGAAGGACAGGTGACCTACGAACTGCGTGCGGCGAAGGAGGCGCTCAAGGCTGCGCTCAAGGATTATCTTCCGCTGATAGGACTCTTGCTGAACGGCTTCTGACGACCGCCCCCCCCCGGAATTATTAAAAATATTTATTTGCGGGATTTTGCGATTTTTTTCGCAAATCCTGCACTGTCGTGCGTCAATATAGCAACTTATGGAAAAGGAAACATTATATCGCTACGTGGCGTGCCAAGCATCGCCTGAGGAGGAGACGGCAGTGCTGACGTGGCTGGAAGCCGATCCTGCACATGAATCGGAACTCGCAAAGGTGCAGCGGCAGCACGATCTGGTGGCTCTGAGCGCTCCGGTCATCAACGAACTTTACGCCAAGGACCGCAGGCGCCGTTTCGGCTCCGTCCTGCGCCGGTGGAGCGCGGCGGCAGCGGCCGTCGTACTGCTCGCCTTCGGCGGTTATTATTTTCACGCCGCACGCGATTTCTCGCGGCAGGGCGAACGGCTACTGTCGGTATCCGTACCCTACGGACAGCGCGTCAGCCTGACGTTGCAGGACGGCACTTCGGTATGGCTCAACGCCGGAACGACGCTGCGCTATCCGGCGCTCTTTACGGGGCGCGAGCGCCGTGTGGAGATCGAAGGCGAAGCCCGGTTCGAAGTGGTGCACGATGCGAAACATCCCTTCATCGTCCGGACATACGCCTGCGACGTCGAGGTGCTGGGCACGAAATTCAATGTCGTGGCCGAGGAGGAGAACGGGCTCTTCTCGACGGCTCTGTTCGAAGGCCGCGTCGCCGTTTCCAGCCGGCTCGTTCCCGGCGAACGACTGGTGCTGGAACCCGACGAGATGGTGACGCTCGAAGGGAAGCATCTCTGTCTCGCGCAGATCGACAACGATGAAAAATATTTGTGGACGAACGGAATCATCAGCCTGACCGATCAGTCGTTCTCCGAGCTGATGCACCGCTTCGAAAAGACCTTCGGCGTCACAATCCGTATCGAGCGCGAACCGTCGATCCGTATCGGACAGGGTAAGATACGGCAGTCGGTAGGTATCGACAATGCGCTTCAGGTGCTGCAGCGGTTTGCCGATTTCGAGTACGAGAAGGACGAACAGAACAACACGATAACCATCCGATAAACTCAGTCTAACCTTAAAAACGACCGGCCTATGAAGTAATCCAAGTTTGTGAGAAACTGTATACTATGATTGTCGGAACCTCAGAAAATGGCCTGTGCGGATGGTAGCACATCGCACAGGCCGGGGTTCAAGCAAACCTCCTACTCAAACCTAAAGTACAAATTTATGAATAAAACATTTATCAGACAAGCGAAAAGGTCATTTACTTTTTTATTCATGCTTGGTCTTTGCGCTATCTGGTCTCCGCGGGCGGCGGCCCAGAACCGCAGCCTGCCCCAAGTTACGATCCGGATGGACCGTGTCCCGATGTCACAGATCATGTCCGAGATCGAACGGCAGACCAAATATCTGTTCGTTACGGGTTCGGATGTCAAGACCGACCGTATCACAAGCCTCGATGTTACGGCGGTGCCGCTTACGGAAGCCCTGAACCGGATGGTGGCGGGTGCGGACCTGACCTACGACATCCGTTCGCTGAGCATCATCCTCTCCGTAAAGAAAGCCGAGCAGCCTGCGGCCGTCGCAGGTTATGTCCGCGACGGGAGCGGCCAGCCGGTCATCGGCGCCACGATCATCGTCCGCGACACCTCGACCGGTACGACGACCGACGCCGACGGCCGTTTCACCCTTTCGGTGCCCGCACCTTCGACGGCATGGCTCGAAGTGAGCTATCTGGGCTATGAGCCGCAGGCGGTTGCCGTCGGCAACCGCACTTCGTTCGACATTACGCTGCGCGAGGCCGCATCGGAGATCGAATCGGTCGTCGTGACGGCCCTCGGCATCAAGCGCTCGGAGAAGGCGCTCTCGTATAATGCCCAGCAGATCAACGCCGAGGACATCGTGGCCGTGAAAGACGTCAATTTCGTCAATTCGCTCAACGGCAAGGTGGCCGGTCTGAATATCAACGCCTCGTCGTCGGGTGTCGGCGGTTCGTCGAAGGTCGTGATGCGCGGTTCGAAATCCATCGAGCAGTCGTCGAACGCCCTCTATGTGATCGACGGCATTCCGATGTGCAACTTCCGCAGCGACGGCAGCGAGGAGTTCGATTCGCAGGGCTCTTCGGAGGCCATCGCCGACCTCAACCCTGAGGATATCGAGTCGATGACCGTCCTGTCGGGCGCAGCCGCCGCGGCACTCTATGGTTCGGATGCCGCCAACGGCGCCATTCTGATCACGACCAAGCGCGGCAAGGCCGGTCAGACGACCGTGACGGTGACGAGCAACACCGAAGTGCTCGCGCCTTTCGTGATGCCGATGTTCCAGACCCGTTACGGCACGGGCGACAAGCTGGCGGGAGCCGCCAACGGCATCTACTCGTGGGGCGAACGTCTGAATGCGTTCAATTACAGGGGCTACGACCCTGCCGACGACTATTTCCAGACGGGCGTCGTGGGCACCGAGACGGTTTCGTTCTCGACGGGCAACGAGCGCAGCCAGACCTATGCTTCGGCCGGCGCCGTCAATTCGCGCGGTATTATTCCCAACAACGGTTACGACCGTTACAACTTCACTTTCCGCAATACCTCGTCGTTCCTCAAGGACAAGATGCACCTCGATCTGGGTGCCAGCTACATTATCCAGAAAGACCGCAACATGGTCAATCAGGGCGTCTACTCAAACCCGCTGGTGTCGGCTTACCTCTTCCCGCGCGGCGACGACTGGGCGGATGTGGAGATGTACGAACGCTACAACCCCTCGCGCGGCATCTACGAGCAGTACTGGCCGACGATGGGAGCCGATACCTATCAGATGCAGAACCCCTACTGGATCAGCTACCGCAACCTGCGCGAGAACCGCAAGGACCGCTACATGATCAACGCCTCGCTGACCTACGACATCCTCGACTGGCTCTCGGTTTCGGGCCGCATCCGGGTGGACAACTCGAACAGCGACTATACCGAGAAGCTCTACGCATCGACCAACAACCTGCGCACCGAGGGATCGCCCAACGGTCTCTACGGCATCACCAAGACCAACGACCGTCAGACCTACGGCGACGTGATGGTCAATATCAACAAGACCTTCGGCGAGAACTGGAGTCTGCAGGCCAACGTCGGCGCTTCGATCTCGGACATGCGTTCCGACGCCTCGAAAGTCCGCGGCCCGATCGCCTATGGAGAGCAGACCGGTTACGACAAGGACGGCAACGCCATCTACGAGCCGAATAACATCCCCAACGTGTTCAACGTCTACAACCTCTCCAATTCGAAGACCGTCCGCGAGCAGATCGGCTGGCGCGAGCAGTCGCAGTCGGTCTTCTTCTCGGCCGAGGTGGGCTTCAAGGGGGCGTATTACCTGACCGTGACGGGCCGCAACGACTGGCCTTCGCAGCTGGCGGGTCCCAACTCGGTGAACTCCTCGTTCTTCTATCCGTCGGTCGGCGCTTCGGTCGTGCTCTCGGAGATCATCCCGAACATGCCCAAGAACCTCTCCTACGTCAAGTTGCGTGCGTCGTACGCATCGGTGGGTCTGGCTTTCTCGCGTTTCTACGCCAATCCGACCCGCTCGTGGAACTCTTCGACCAACAGCTGGAACCTCTCGTCCCAAAGTCCGCTCTACGACCTGAAGCCCGAACGCACCAAATCGTTCGAAGTCGGTCTTACGATGCGCTTCCTCAGACATTTCAATTTCGACATTTCGTACTATAACACCCGTACGATCAACCAGACGTTCAACACGGGCATCCCCGCAAGTTCGATGTACAGCAAGGTCTACAAGCAGGACGGCGACGTGCGCAACCGCGGTTTCGAAATGTCGCTGGGCTACAAGAATACGTGGAACCGCTTCTCATGGGACAGCAACTTCACGGCCAGCGCCAACCGCAACAAGATCATGAAGCTGGGCAAAGAGGTGATCGACCCCAACACGGGCAAGGTCACTCCGATCGGCGACCTGAACGTGGGAGGCATGGGTAACGTCCGCTTCATTCTGCGCGAGGGCGGCTCGCTGGGCGACATCTATTCGCGCGCCGACCTGCGCCGCGACTCGAACGGCGATATCTATCAGGATATGGACGGCAACATCTTCGTGGACAACAAGACGCAGACCAAGGATTTCATCAAGCTGGGTTCCGTATTCCCCGACGCCAATCTGGCATGGCGCAACGACTTCCGCTGGCGCAACTTCAATTTCGGGTTCCTGCTCACGGCCCGTCTGGGCGGCGTAGTCTACTCGCGCACGCAGGCCGTAATGGATTACTACGGCGTATCGGCCTCGTCGGCCGATGCGCGCGATGCGGGCGGCATCGTCATCAACGGCAACGACCTGATCGATGCGCAGAAATGGTACCAGACCGTCGCCAACGGCGATACGACTCCGCAGTACTACACCTATTCGGCTACGAATGTGCGGTTGCAGGAGGCTTCGATCGGCTACACGATTCCGCGCAAGAAGCTGGGAGACGTTTGCGACATCACCCTCTCGATCGTAGGCCGCAACTTGTGGATGCTCTACAACAAGGCGCCCTTTGATCCTGAGGCGGTCGCTACCACCAGCAACTACTATCAGGGCATCGACTATTTCATGATGCCTTCGTTGCGCAGCATCGGCTTCAACGTGCGTGTCAAATTCTAATCAAGCTAAAACGCCATGAAATTCAATATATCGAATATGACGGTGGCCCTTGCGGCGGCAGCGCTCGGCGCGGCATCCTGCACGGCCAACTACGAAGATATCAACCGGAATCCCTATGAGGTTACCGCAGAGGATATGGAGCGGGACGGTTACGCCATGCGGTCGTTCATGACCACCATGCAGAGCTGGGTCATTCCGGCCGACGTCAATCAGTGCCAGTTCACCGATCTGCTGCTGGGCGGGCCTTACGGCGGTTATATCGCCGATGCGAACAGCGGATTCAACACCGGAAAATTCTCGACCTACGACCCGCAGTCGAACTGGTCGCCGGTATTTTACCGGGTTATCTACACCAATGAAATGTCGAACTTCACGGAGTTGTGCAAGGTGACCGAAGACGAGAATGCCATCGCCGTGGCGAAGGTGGTGAAGGTCGCCGGCGTACACCGCGTCGCCGACACCTACGGACCGATTCCCTATACGCAGGTGGGTACGGGCGCCGATCCGGTGCCGCTGGACTCCGAGAAAGAGGTCTTCAAGGCCATGTTCGCTGATCTGGATGCTGCCGTCGAGGTGCTTACGCGCAACCGTGCAGGCATGATCACCACCGATGCCGACCGGCTTTACGGCGGCAGTCTGGAGCGCTGGGGCCGTCTGGCCAACTCGCTCAAGTTGCGTCTTGCGATGCGTATCGTCTATACGGATTTCACCACCGATGACGGTCGTACTCCGCAGCAGCTGGCCGAGGAGGCCGTCAGCTCGGAGCTGGGCGTGATCGAGGACAACTCCGGCAATGCCATGTATACGGGCTTCGGCAAGGACGGCAATCCTTTCTACGTCTGCTTCTTCAGCTATAAGTCGGGTGCGGGCGACCACCGCGTCGCCGCCGATATCGCGTCGTTCATGAACGGTTACGACGATCCCCGTCGTGCGAGCTATTTCAACGAGTCGGCTTTCAGCGGAGGCGGCTATGCCGGTCTTCGCAACGGCATCCAGATTCCCGACGATGATCGTATCAACAACTTCTCGCGGTATAACGTGACGGCATCGACGTCGCTGATGTGGATGAACGCTTCGGAGGTGGCCTTCCTGCGCGCCGAGGGCGCTTTGCGCGGCTGGGCGATGGGCGGCAACGCCCGGACCTTCTACGAGGAGGGTATCCGGCTCTCGTTCGAGCGTTGCGGCGTCGCGGATCAGTTGACGGCCTATATGGCTTCGACGGCGCTTCCGGGCAGTTATGACGACCCGGCATTCGGCTACAGCTGTTCGAACCAGTCGACGGTCACGATTCCTTGGAACGACGGGGCGGCTTTCGAAGAGAACCTCGAACGCATCATCACCCAGAAGTGGATCGCCAATTTCCCGCTGGGTACCGAAGCGTGGGCCGATTACCGCCGTACAGGCTATCCGCGTCTGTTCCCGGTGGTGGTCAATAACAATCCCGACATCACGAATCTGCAGCTGGGCGCCCGCCGTATGACCTATCCGCTGGAGGAGTACGAGGCGAACGGCGAAACGATCCGGGCCGCCGTGGATCAGTGGCTGGGCGGTCAGGACAAAATGTCCACCCGTCTGTGGTGGGATTGCAATCCCCGGATTCGCTAACCTATAAAACCGTCAAACTATGAAAATCAACATCAAAAGATATTTTCTGCCCCTTGCAGCCGTGCTTTTCATGGTCGGCTGCCACGAGGCCGTCGAGCCTGAGGCGATCGACGTGAACTATTCGTCATTCGAGGAGACGAATCCCGAATTGTATGCCCGGTACATGCAGGCGCTCCGGGAGTACAAGGCCGGTTCCCACAAGGCGGTATTCGTTACGATGAGCGTTCCTGAGAACGGCGCCCCGACTACCCATCGTACGCAGCACTTCACGGCAATGCCCGACAGCGTCGATTTCATCGTCGTGAATCCGGTTCCGTCCGTCCTTTGCCAGACGCTTGTCGATGAAATCCGGAAAGTGCATGAGAAGGGAACCCGCATCCTCTTCAATATCGACCTGCAGACATTCGAAAACGACTGGACGCAGGTGCTGAAGGAGGACCCCACGCTCAGCGAGGAAGATGCGCTGGCTTATCTCGGCGGCCGTGTCGGCGAGCAGATCGCGCTGGTAGACCGCTGGGGCTATGACGGCTTCATCTTCACCTACACGGGCAAGGCCGTAGGCAGCATGCAGGACGAGGCGCTGGCCGTCTATACGGCCCGTCAGGAAGCGCTCTTCGCTCCGATCCGCGCTTGGCATGAGGCCCACCCGTCGCATGCGCTCGTCTTCCGCGGTTTCACCGGAGCCATTACGGAGACGAATATGCCGCTGCTGGACGAGTGCGCCTACATCATCCTGCCGACCAATGACGTGAAGACGCTCGACGAGATGTCGTTCTCGGCTCTTACCGCAGTCAGCGTTGCCGGCGTGCCGGCCGACCGTCTGATCGTGACGGCCCAGACCACCCGTCCCGGCGACGACAAGAAGGAGTTCGGTTATACCGGCATGGTCGATGCCTTCGGCGATACGGTCGAGGCGATCGAGGCTTGGGCCGGATGGGTGACGCTCCCTTCGCCGGGCTATACCCGTGCAGGGCTGCTGATCGAGGATGTCCAGTACGACTATTACAACCCCGCCAAGGTGTGGGCCAAGACCCGCGAGGCAATCGGCATTATGAACCCCTCCATCTAAAAACTGACAGCCATGAAATACAACAAATGCTTATTGGTTCTCTCGGCGCTCGCCGCAGTCGCTTTCACCGGCTGCAAGAACGAGGATGTCGAGAAGCATCGTTTCGATAACAAGTTCTATATCACCTCGACCATTCTGTCCGACGACCTGCTGATCAAGAGCGATACGCCCGGTTATACCAAGACGATCGAATCGCGTCTGGCCAAGCCTGCCGGGCAGCAGGTCGCCGTGACGATCGGGGCCGATCCGTCGCAGGTAGCCGCCTACAACATGATCTATGGCGACAACGCCGTGGCGCTTCCCGCCGAATGCTACGAACTCTCTTCCAACCAGATCGACATTGCGGCCGGTCAGGTGAGCGGCGACGCGATAGAGATCGTGTTCAAGGACATCAATACGCTCGACGGCAGCCTGCGTTACGTGCTGCCCGTGACGGTCACTTCGTGCAATGGCGTGGATCTGCTCGACAGCCGCAGTACGGTCTACTTCGTGGCCCGTCAGGGTGCGATGATCAACGTGGTGGCCAACATCGCGTGGATGAACTTCCCGGTCAGCTGGTCGGCCGACGCCAAACCGCTCGTCAGCGGCATGAAGCAGGTCACCATCGAGGCCCTGCTGCGCAGCGCCGACTGGACCGACGGCCGCGGTGACGCCCTCAGCTCGGTATTCGGTATCGAAGGCAACTTCCTCGTGCGTATCGGCGATGCCGACCGTCCGCGCGACCAGCTCCAGCTGGCGACGGGATCGGCCAACGGCGGCAACTGGCCCGCAGCTAATGCCGCTCCGGGGCTTCCGGTCAACGAGTGGGTGCATATCGCCGTGGTTTGGGACGCCGTAAACGGCGAGCGTATCTACTACCAGAACGGCAAACAGGTGGCCTACTCCAATCAGAAGATGAGCGGATCGGTTACGCTGACCGGCAACTGTTATGTCGGCAAGTCGTACAACGAGGAGCGTTACATCCCCGGAGAGATTTCCGAGCTGCGCGTTTGGAGCGTTGCCCGCACGCCGGAGCAGATCGCCGGCAACATGTACGGTGTCAGCCCCGAAAGCGAAGGGCTGGTAGCCTACTGGAAATTCAACGAGGGTTCCGGTTCGACGATCATCGACCATGCGAACGGCACGAATCTCTCTGCCGTGGGCGGCACGCCGACTTGGATTCCCGTAACTCTTCCTGAAATAAAATAACCAATAACAGCTATTACGCATGAAAACGAGATATTTCAAATCCGGTATTCTTGCCGCAGCCGCGGCCCTGCTGTGTTCCGCTGCGCTCGTATCCTGCACGGACGACGTCACGGTCGGCGAATGGGATGGCGCCGGCTCGATCGAAACGGGCCTCAATGAAACGGGCGCCATGCTGCAGGACCTCAATTCCGGGAAGTCGAACACCACCGTCGAATTGTGGAAGGAGACCTACACTGCCGACCTGCGTCTGGTGCTGACCAAAACCCCTTCCGAGGGATTTACGGCCCGCGCCAAGGTCGATGACTCCTATGACGTCGGACAGTACAACAAGGCCAACGGCACGAACTATACGCTTTATCCGGCCGACAAGGTGACTTTTGCCAACGACGGCCTCTTTGCCGCCGCAGGCCGCAATGTCGAACTTACGGTCGAGATGACTGTCCATGCTGCCGAAGGACTCGTAGCAGGCCGGGGATATCTGATCCCCGTAGCCCTCGAAGCCGATGGCGTGATCCTCAAGGAGAGCCATTGTTTCTACGTGGTGAAGGATATGACCTCGATGCCTACCTGCTATAAGGGCGACGACCTGCCGAAGGGCTTCCTGTTCTTCGAGGTCAACGACGTCAATCCGCTCAACGCCCTGACGTTCGAACTCGAAGACGGCCGCCTGCTGTGGGATGTGGTCTGCCTCTTTTCGGGCAACATCAACCATCATGCGGACCGCAACGCTCCGTTCCTGAGCCTCAATCCGCAGACCCAGTATTGGATGGATAACAACGAGGTCTTCATTCAGCCGCTGCGCAAACGCGGCATCAAGGTCATCATGTGCGTACTGGGCAACCACGACCAGTCGGGTGTAGCCCAGCTTTCCGACTACGGATGCCAGATGTTCGCCAAGGAACTCGCCACGTTCTGCGAAGCATACAATATCGACGGCGTGTGCTTCGACGACGAGTATTCGAACAGTCCCGATCTTTCGAATCCCTACTATGCTTCGCACAGTTCGGCGCGTGCGGCCCGTCTTGCCTACGAATCGAAGAAGGCGATGCCCGACAAGCTGGTCGTAGCCTACTGCTACTCTTCGTTCCATATCAGCAGTTGGCCGACCGAGATCGAAGGGCAGGACATTGCGGAGTGGGTCGACATCGCCGTAGGCGATTACGGTCAGTCCACTTCGCCCAAGGGCAACATGACCCAGAAGCAGTGCTCGGCCATCTCGATGGAGTTCAACCGCGGTACGGGCGGCAACTTCACCAGCGGCGTTGCCGAGGGTATGCTCAACCCGACCACCGGCAAGGGCTGGTTCATGGGCTTCGCACCCGATCCGCTGAAGAATACCAACGGCAGGGTGGACAAGAATGCTTGGCGCAATATTTTTGTCAACCGGCTGAACAAGGGTCCCGAAACTCTCTACGGTTCGCCGCTCAAGGAGCCGGAGCACTTCTACAAGTTCGCCGACACCACGCGCTATAATTATCCTGAGGACCTGCCGGACACCTATTCGCGTCCGGCGCAGCCTGAGTGGCCGAACTATTGATTCGATTCCGCCTTGCGGGCGGGGTGCGGCCCTGCCTGCGAGGCGATATTAACCGAAAAACAGTAAACGATGAAAAACATGTATAAATATGCGCTGCTTTTCGCCCTCGCGGGCGGCGCAGCGCTCTTCACCGGCTGCCGCGCCGACGAGGAGGTCGATCTGGCGGGTTACCCCGAAACGCCGGTCGGCGCAACGATTTCCGGTACTACGGACCGGGTGGCGACTTTCGCGGGAACTTACGATAATGAAGGCGTGCTGAATCTTGCCGGTTCGCTTTCGGGCGAGTATACCATTGCCCTTGCGCAGGCCAGCCCCGAAGAGACGGTCGTCCGCGTGGAGCCTATTATCACCAACGTACCGGCCGAGCTGGTCGAGATCAGCGCGCGCGAGCTGGTGATTCCCGCCGGCAGCACTACGGCCACGGTTGAGGTGAAGATCATGGAGGAGAACTACGGCTTCATGGAGAATGTGTTCGACCCGATGACCTATGAATTGGGCGTGCGTGTGGTCGAGGCGCGCGGTTCGCAGGTTCCCGTTGTGGACGGCGAGGCGAAGATGGTGATCGAAAAGGCTGCCTATGTCGCTGTCGCGTCGCTCGTGGGCGTCGGGGGCAATGCCGTGACTTTCAAGCGCAACTTCATCGACGGTGCGATCGTCAACGAAGATCCGATAACATATGACGTGAAGGTCGTGGTGGACCGTCCCGTACTGGAGGATACGAAGTTCGTCGTGAAATCGGCGGGCATTCCCGAAGGATTTGCCGGCGACGAGCATTTTACGCCCGCTGCCGAGGTGACGATTCCGGCCGGGGCGAAAGAGTCGGACGCAACGACGTGGTCGGTGACGGACGACTTCCTCGAAGCGGACGAAGAACTCGGCACTTTCCCGGTGCAGCTCACGGCCGAGCTGGTCGGCGATACCGCCGGGGCCGCCGTCGATCCGGAGGATGCCGGCGTTGCGATTTCGATCGTGAAGAAGTCCGATCTCCTGACTTTCCTGTCCGCGGCCGATCCGTCGTGGAAGAAGTATCCGACGAGCGGATGGACCGTGCAAACCAACGGCAGCTCAAGTTCGAATGCTAATACCGCTCTTTGGGACGGAGATTCGTATTCCGATATTTATCTTTGGAGAGATTCCTCGCTCGAACTTACGATCGACATGAAGACCTTGCAGTGGGTCGCCGGTTTTGATATTCAGGCTTTTAGTATCGACTATTTGGGCGAGTACTTCGAGCTTTCTACGTCGGAAGACGGGGAGAACTGGACGCCGCACGGAGAGCTCCGGCAGGCCGAGGCTCCCAACAGAGGCTATGGCGCAACCAACTACGTTCAGTTGCTCAAACCCTGCAACGCCCGCTATGTCAAGTGGGTCGGCATGAAGGGCAGCACTGCGCTTAGCATCAATGAGTTGTATATCTATGGTCGGAACGAATAACCGCTATCCGGTCCGAATGTTAACGGAGGCTCCCCGCAGAAATGCGGGGAGCTTTTTTTCGGTCTTGACTTTTGTCGGCGGAGGTCCGTCGTCCGGCAATCAGGTCGGTTTGACACTTTTGTAGCCAAAATTCATCATTTTGTGCATTTTTTCGTCCGAAAGGTAGCTTTTCAGCGGGAAATGGCGTATATTCGCTGCGCTGAAATTGTTTTGTCGATAATGCTGGAGAGAATTCAATATGCGCTGTTCGTGCTGCTCTTCGTGCTGGCGGGAAGTCTCGACGGTGCGACGCCGCAGGGAGGCGCATGCCGGGTACAGCCCGGAATGAGTCCGCAGGCCGCACTCCATGCACCCGTTACGGCGCAGAATTATTTCACGGCCGCCGTAATGCTTTCGGGCGACGCTTCGATCGAGATTCCGGCCCACTCTTCGGAGCATAAGGCCATCGTGCGGCATCGTTTCTATGCCCGTTCGGCTGCGGCGGAAGCCGTGGCGCAGCAAAACTCGGCGCTCTCGGACCGCGGCGCGCTCTATTCCAAGCCGGTCGATTACTACATCTTTTCTCTGGGGCGGATTCTGATTTAGCCCCGGCTGTCCCTTTTTGCCAGCCGCATGGTTTCCGGCCGCGACGTCCCGTCCGCCGGGGGCATGCCCGTTTTTCGTGTTCCGGAATATAAATTCGTAAAATAACAGGTTATGTATTTCACGCTATTGGTGGTCGTTATCCTGACGGCCATTGCGCTGGTCGCAGTCGCGCTGGGTATCGCCCGCGCCGTGTCGCCGCGTTCGTACAACCCCCAGAAGGGCGAAGCGTATGAGTGCGGCATCCCGACACGGGGCCGGTCGTGGATGCAGTTCAAGGTGGGTTACTACCTCTTTGCGATCCTGTTCCTGATGTTCGACGTCGAGACGGTGTTCCTCTTTTCGTGGGCCGTCGTCGTGCAGGAGCTGGGCGTATACGGACTGGTGAGCATCCTCTTCTTTTTGGTCGTCCTGATTTTGGGCCTTGCGTACGCATGGCGGAAAGGAGCTTTGGAATGGAAATAAAGAGAGAACCGAAGATCAAGTCGATGAAATACGAAGATTTCAACGACAACGAATACCTCGAAAAGATGGTCGCCGAACTGCGCGACAACAATACGAACGTGATCGTGGGCTGTCTGGACGAGCTGATCGAATGGGGCCGCAGCAACAGCCTGTGGCCGCTGACCTTCGCCACGAGCTGCTGCGGCATCGAGTTCATGGCCGTGGGCGCGGCGCGTTACGATTTCGCCCGGTTCGGGTTCGAAGTGGCCCGCGCCTCGCCGCGTCAGGCCGACTTCATCATGGTCGCCGGCACCATCACCCACAAAATGGCCCCGGTGCTCAGGCGCCTTTACGACCAGATGGCCGATCCGAAGTACGTGATCGCCGTGGGCGGCTGCGCCATCAGCGGCGGACCCTTCAAGAAGTCGTACCACGTGCTGAACGGCGTGGACAGGATTCTGCCCGTCGATGTCTATATACCCGGCTGTCCGCCGCGGCCCGAAGCGATGCTTTACGGCCTGATGCAGCTGCAGCGCAAAGTGAAGCTGCAGCGTTTCTTCGGCGGGGTGAACAAGCAGATCGGCCGCGAAGAGTATGAAGAGCTGCTGCGCCGCGACCTGACCTCGGAGCGGAACGATTTGAATGTGGAAGGAGGAGAAAAGCAATGAGTATGACGCTGAAAGACAAGATAACGGCATGGGAACCTCAGGCCGTATGGTCCGAGGCGGGCGACGGCATGTGGACCGTGCCCGCGGAGAAGTTTCACGATCTGGCCGCCCGGCTCAGGGCCGAGGGATTCGATTTCCTGCGCAGTCTGACGGGCATGGACTGGGGCGAAGAGGGCTTCGGAGCCGTCTATCACCTCGAAGCCTCTGCCACGGGCGAAAACGTCGTCCTGCGGACGCTGACGCCGAGCCGCGAGAAATGCGGCCTGCCCTCGGTCTGCGATTTGTGGAAGGCCGCCGAGCTGAACGAACGCGAGGTGTTCGACTATTTCGGCATCGGGTTTCTGAACCATCCCGACATGCGGCGGCTGTTCCTGCGCGACGACTGGGTGGGGTATCCCCTGCGCAAGGATTACGATCCGGCGCTCAATCCGCTGCGCATGACCAACGAGGTGTCGAAGGACAGCGCTCCGAGTTTCGAGCTGACCTCCGACGGCAGTTTCATCCGCAAGCGCAACGTGCTCTTCGAAGAGGACGAATACGTCATCAACGTCGGTCCCCAGCACCCTGCGACGCACGGCGTGCTGCGCTTCAGGGTTTCGCTGGAGGGTGAGATCATCAAGAAGCTCGACGTGCACTGCGGTTATATCCACCGCGGCATCGAGAAGCTGTGCGAGGGGCTGACCTATCCCCAGACGCTGGCCCTTACGGACCGGCTGGATTATCTGGGGGCCGCGCAGAACCGTCATGCGCTCTGCATGTGCATCGAGAAGGGGCTGGGCGTCGAGGTGTCGGAGCGGGTGCAGTATATCCGCACGATCATGGACGAGCTGCAGCGCATCGATTCGCACCTGCTGTTCTTCGCGTGTCTCTGTATGGACATGGGGGCTTTGACGGCGTTCTTCTACGGGTTCCGCGACCGTGAGAAGGTGCTCGACATTCTGGAGCAGACCACGGGAGGCCGCCTGATACAGACCTATAACACCATCGGCGGCGTGCAGGCCGACATCCATCCCGGATTCGTGCGCAAGGTCAAGGAGTTCATCGCCTATATGCGTCCGCTGCTGCGCGAATACCACGAAATATTCACGGGCAACGTCATCGCGCAGGAACGTCTGAAAGGAACGGGCGTGCTGACCCGTGAGGATGCGATCTCGTTCGGCGCCACGGGCGGCACGGGACGCGCCGCGGGCTGGGCCTGCGACGTGCGCAAGCGGCATCCCTACGCCATGTACGGCAAGGTCGGTTTCGAGGAGGTGCTCTTCACCGAGGGCGACTGCTTCGCCCGCTACATGGTCCGCATGCGCGAGATCGAGCAGAGCATGAACATCGTCGAACAGCTGATCGACAATATTCCCGAAGGGGAATACCAGTTGAAGATGAAGCCGGTGATCCGCATTCCCGAAGGCAGCTACTACGCCGCCGTCGAGGGGAGCCGCGGCGAATTCGGCGTGTTTATCGAGAGCCGGGGCGACAAGTCGCCTTACCGCATGAAGTTCCGTTCGACGGGACTGCCGCTGGTGTCGTGTCTCGAAACCATAGCGAAGGGGACGAAGATCGCCGACCTGATCGCCATCGGAGGCACGCTCGATTACGTCGTACCCGATATAGACCGGTGAGCGGTTGAAAGCTTCGCCGGTCGGCGCCGGCTTTTCCCGATGTTTTTTCCGCCGCAGGCGGATAAGTCCCCTTCGATGAGGGGATTTAGGAGAGGGGCAGACTTGTAAACACGGCCAGAGACCGTGAATTGCAGCCGGGGAGAGCGGAAAACGGATTGAAAAAGGAAAAACTTACAGATATGTTTGATTTTAGTATAGTAACGAGCTGGATTCACGGGCTGCTCACGTCGCTGATGCCCCTCGGACTGGCGGTCTTTCTGGAGTGCGTGATCGTCGGCGTATGCCTGCTGCTGATGTATACGGTGATCGCCATCCTGATGATCTTCATGGAGCGCAAGGTCTGCGCGGCCTTCCAGTGCCGTCTGGGGCCGGTGCGCGTGGGGCCGTGGGGCACGTTGCAGGTCATCTGCGACGTATTCAAAATGCTCACCAAGGAGATTATCACCATCCGCCGTTCGGACAAGTTCCTCTACAACCTCGCGCCCTACATCGTCATTCTGGCGTCGGTGCTGGCGTTCGCCTGCCTGCCCGTGAACAAGGGGCTGGAGGTGCTGGACTTCAACGTGGGCGTCTTCTTCATGATGGCCGCGTCGTCGATCGGCGTGGTCGGCATCCTGCTGGCGGGATGGAGTTCCAACAACAAGTATTCGCTCATCGGCGCCATGCGGAGCGGCGCGCAGATGATTTCGTACGAGCTTTCGATCGGCCTTTCGATCCTGACGATCATCGTGCTGACCGACACCATGCAGTTCTCCGAGATCGTGGCCCGGCAGGCCGACGGCTGGTTTATCTTCAAGGGCCATATTCCGGCGCTGATCGCCTTCGTGATCTACCTGATCGCGGGCAACGCCGAGGTGAACCGCGGCCCGTTCGACCTGCCGGAAGCCGAGTCGGAGCTGACGGCGGGGTATCACACCGAATATTCGGGCATGCACTTCGGACTCTTCTACGTCGCCGAATTCGTCAATCTGTTCATCGTCGCGGGCGTGGCCGCCACGATCTTCCTCGGAGGCTGGATGCCGCTGCATATCTCCGGCTGGGAGGGCTTCAACGCCGCGATGGACTACATTCCGGGCTTTGTTTGGTTCTTCGGCAAGGCGTTCTTCGTGGTGTGGCTGCTGATGTGGATCAAGTGGACATTCCCGCGCCTGCGTATCGACCAGATACTGACGCTCGAATGGAAGTATCTGGTGCCGATCGGACTGGCCAACCTGCTGCTGATGGTCGTTGTCGTCGTATTTAAACTGCATTTTTAGCCATGAAAAGCTATATCAAAGGATTCTTTCACGGACTGGGGTCCCTGTTGACGGGACTCAAGGTGACGGGCCGTGAGTTTTTCACGCCCAAGGTCACCGAGCAGTATCCGGAGAACCGCGCCACGCTCAGGATGTTCGACCGCTTCTGCGGCGAACTGACCATGCCGCACGACGCCGAGGGCCGGAACAAGTGTATCGCCTGCGGCCTGTGTCAGTCGGCGTGTCCCAACGGCACCATCCGCATCACGACCGAAATGGTCGCCGATCCCGAAACGGGCAAGAGCCGCAAGCGGCTGGTGCTCTACGAGTACGATCTGGGGGCGTGCATGTTCTGCCGTCTGTGCGTCAATGCCTGCCCGACCGGGGCGATCCGTTTCTCGACCGACTTCGAACATGCGGTCTACACGCGCGAAAAGCTGGTCAAAACCCTGAATAAACAGTAAGCCATGGAGATAACACTCGAATTAATCGTCTTTACGGTGCTGGCGGTCTTCACGGCCGTGAGCGCTCTGCTGGCTGTGACGACCAAGCGCATCCTGCGCGCGGCGACCTACCTGCTGTTCGTGCTGTTCGGTACGGCGGGCATCTATTTCCAGCTCAACTATTCGTTCCTCGGCGCGGTGCAGCTGCTGATCTATGCCGGCGGCATCACGGTGCTGTACGTCTTTTCGATTCTTTTGACGTCGAGTCAGGGCGACAAGTCGGAGGACCTGAAGGGATATAAATTCTTCGTGGGGCTGGCCGCGACGCTGCTGAGTCTCGGCGTCTGCCTTTATGTGACGCTCGGACACGATTTCAGGCCCTCGCATTTCGTTCACGGCGAACTGCACGTGCAGACCATCGGCCATGCGCTGATGAGCAGCGGCAAATACGGCTACGTGCTGCCGTTCGAGGTCATCAGCATCCTGCTGCTGGCCTGCATCGTCGGCGGAATCCTCATCGCACGCAAACGCTAAAAAAGTACGGCTATGATACACATGGAATATTATCTCGTCCTCTCCACGATCATGATGTTCGTGGGAATTTACGGATTCGTCACGCGCCGCAACCTGCTGGCGATGCTGATTTCCGTCGAGCTGATCCTCAATTCGGTCGATATCAACTTCGTCGTCTTCAACCGGTTCCTCTTCCCGGAACAGTTGGAAGGATTCTTCTTTACGCTGTTCGCCATCGGGATCAGCGCCGCGGAGACGGCCGTCGCCATCGCCATCATCATCAATATTTACCGCAACATCCGCAATATCGAGGTCAAGAGCCTGCGGGAGATGAAGTGGTAGCCGAAAACGAAAAACGACTCTTATGGAATATACGATTCTGATTCTGCTGCTGCCCCTGCTGAGCTTCCTCTTCTTAGGCTTGGCCGGCATGAAGCTCAAGCCCGCGGCGGCGGGCCTCGTCGGCACGGCGGTGCTGGGTGTGGTGACGCTGCTGTGTTACTGTACGGCGTTCGAATACTTCACGGCCGGGCGCGATGCCGCCGGGGCGTTCCCGACGCTGATTCCGTGGAATACGGTCTGGCTGCCGATCAGCCGTACGCTGCATATCGACATGGGCATCCTGCTGGACCCGATTTCGGTGATGATGCTCGTGGTGATCTCGACCGTCTCGCTGATGGTGCATGTCTACTCGCTGGGCTACATGAAGGGCGAACGGGGTTTCCAGCGTTACTATGCGTTCCTGTCGCTGTTTACGATGAGTATGATGGGACTTGTGGTGGCGACCAATATTTTCCAGATGTACCTGTTCTGGGAGCTGGTGGGCGTCAGCTCTTATCTGCTGATCGGCTTCTACTATACGAAGAAGGAGGCCGTCGCCGCGTCGAAGAAGGCCTTTATCGTGACGCGCTTCGCCGATCTGGGATTCCTCGTCGGAATCCTCTTCTACGGCTATTACGCCGGGACGTTCTCCTTTACGCCGGAGGTGCGGCTGCTGGCCGCCGCCGGGACGATGATCCCGCTGGCGCTGGGGCTGATGTTCATCGGCGGCGCGGGCAAGAGCGCCATGTTCCCGCTCCACATCTGGCTGCCCGACGCCATGGAAGGCCCGACGCCCGTGTCGGCGCTGATCCACGCCGCGACGATGGTCGTGGCGGGCGTCTACCTCGTGGCGCGCATGTTCCCGCTCTTTATCGGCTATGCGCCCGAAGTGCTCCACTGGACGGCCTATATCGGTGCGTTTACGGCGCTGTACGCCGCCGTGGTGGCCTGCGTGCAGAGCGATATCAAGCGCGTGCTGGCGTTCAGCACCATTTCGCAGATCGGTTTTATGATCGTGGCGCTGGGCGTCAGCACCTCGGCCGATCCGCATGCGGGCGGGCTGGGGTACATGGCTTCGATGTTCCACCTCTTCACGCACGCCATGTTCAAGGCCCTGTTGTTCCTCGGCGCCGGATGTATCATCCACGCCGTCCACTCCAACGAAATGTCGGCCATGGGCGGCCTGCGCAAGTATATGCCCGTGACGCACGCCACGTTCCTCGTCGCCTGTCTCGCCATTGCCGGCATCTGGCCCCTGAGCGGTTTCTTCTCGAAGGACGAGATTCTGACGGCCTGCTTCGCGTTCAGCCCCGCGATGGGGTGGCTGATGACCGCCATTGCCGGACTGACGGCGTTCTACATGTTCCGCCTGTACTACAATATCTTCTGGGGACGCGAGAACCGGGAACTGCATGCCGCGCACAAACCGCATGAGGCTCCGCTGACGATGACCCTGCCGCTGGTGTTTCTGGCGGCGGTGACGCTCGTCGGGGGCGCGATCCCGTTCGGGAAGTTCGTCAGCAGCGACGGCATGCCCTACACGATTCATATCGACTGGCGCGTGGCGGGCGTGAGCCTTTGCGTGGCTGCCGCGGGCATTGCGCTGGCGACGTGGATGTACCTGCGCGAGCGGCAGCCCGTTGCCGACCGGCTGGCCCTGCGGTTCCGCGGCCTGCACAGGGCGGCCTATAACCGGTTCTATATCGACGACGTTTATCAGTTCGTCACCCACAAGGTGATCTTCCGCTTTGTTTCGACCCCGATCGCGTGGTTCGACCGCCACGTCGTGGACGGCTTTATGAATCTGCTGGCAAGGGCGGCCGGCGGCGCGGCGTACGCGATCCGCGACATGCAGAGCGGCAGCGTGCAGCGTTACTGCATCTGGTTCCTCGGCGGGGCGCTGGGCTTTACGATCATCCTGCTGTTAATCCGTTAATTTGAAGTTATTATGAATATGTTATCCTTGTTTCCCGCCATTCCGCTGCTGATGATGCTGGGACTTTGGCTGTCGAAATCGACGCGGCAGATCCGTGCCGTGATGGTGGCGGGCTCTTCGCTGCTGCTGTTGCTGGCGGCGGTGCTGGTGGTGCGCTACCTCGGCCTGCGCGAAGCGGGCGAGACGGCCGCCATGCTCTTTACCGCGAGCCATGTGTGGTACGCTCCGCTCGATATCCACTATGCGGTGGGCGTGGACGGTATCTCGGTCGCCATGTTGCTGCTGTCGGCCGTCATCGTATTTACGGGTACGTTCGCTTCGTGGCGGATGCAAACGCAGATCAAGGAGTACTTCCTCTGGTTCTGCCTGCTGAGCGTCGGCGTTTTCGGGTTCTTTATCTCGGTGGACCTCTTCACGATGTTCATGTTCTACGAGGTGGCGCTGATCCCGATGTACCTGCTGATAGGCGTCTGGGGCAGCGGCCGCAAGGAGTACGCCGCCATGAAGCTGACGCTGATGCTCATGGGCGGTTCGGCGCTGCTGCTGATCGGCATTCTGGGCATCTATTTCGGCGCCGGGGCGACGACGATGAATATTCTGGAAATCGCGCAGTTGCACAGCATTCCGCTCGCGCAGCAGTATGTCTGGTTTCCGCTGGTCTTTGTCGGGTTCGGCGTGCTGGGCGCGCTGTTCCCGTTCCATACGTGGAGTCCCGACGGCCATGCTTCGGCTCCGACGGCGGTCTCGATGCTCCATGCCGGGGTGCTGATGAAGCTGGGCGGTTACGGCTGTTTCCGCGTGGCGATGTACCTGATGCCTGAGGCGGCGCACGAACTGAGCTGGATATTCATCGTCCTGACGACAATCTCGGTCGTCTACGGGGCTTTGGCGGCCTGCGTGCAGACCGACCTCAAATACATCAACGCCTATTCGTCGGTGTCGCACTGCGGGCTGGTGCTCTTCGCCATTCTGATGATGAACACCACGGCCGGAACGGGAGCGATTCTGCAGATGCTGAGCCACGGCCTGATGACGGCCCTCTTCTTCGCCCTGATCGGCATGATTTACGGCCGTACGCATACGCGCGACATCCGCGAGCTGAGCGGCCTGATGAAGGTCATGCCCTTCCTTGCGGTGGGGTACGTCATCGCGGGTCTTGCGAACCTCGGACTGCCGGGGCTGAGCGGCTTCGTGGCCGAAATGACCATCTTCAACGGCGCGTTCATGAACGACGACACGTTCCACCGCGTCGTGACGATCATCGCCTGCACGAGCATCGTGATTACGGCGGTTTACATCCTGCGGGTGGTGGGGAAAATTATTTACGGCACCTGCACCGACGAACACCACCTCAAACTGACGGACGCCACGAGGGACGAGCGGCTGTCGGTCGTCTGTCTCGTCGCCGCCATCGCCGGCATGGGTCTCGCGCCGCTGTGGGTGAGTGACATGATCCGGGAGAGCGTGACGGGCATCATTGCACAATTAATGAGTTAAGCGATTATGGATTACAGCAACATATTTACCTCTATGCAGGCCGAAGTGACGCTCATCGCGGTGATCGTCCTGCTGTTTCTCTATGACCTGATCGCGGGGGAGCGGGGACGCCGCCGGTTTTCGGCCGTCGCCTGCGGACTGCTCGCGCTGCAGGTCGCGGTCAATGTCGTTCCGGGGACTCCGGGCGAAGTGTTCGGGGGCATGTTCCAGTACGTGCCGATGCACTCCGTCGTCAAGAGCGTGCTGACCGTCGGGACGCTGATCGTCTTCCTGCAGGCCGATGCGTGGCTGCGCCGCGGGGATACGGCCCACAAGCAGGGCGAGTTCTACATCCTGACCCTCTCGACGCTGCTGGGCATGTATCTGATGGTCGGCGCGGGCAACTTCCTGCTTTTCTTTATCGGCATGGAGCTGGCTTCGGTGCCGATGGCCTGTCTGGTGGCGTTCGACAAGTACAAGCGTTATTCGGCCGAGGCGGGTGCGAAGTACATCCTCTGCGCCCTCTTCGCCAGCGGGCTGATGCTCTATGGAATCTCGTTCTTTTACGGGACGACCGGGGCGCTCTATTTTGACGACATGGCAGCGCGCATTACGGGTTCGCCGCTGCAGATCATGGCCATGGTCTTCTTCTTCGCGGGGCTGGGGTTCAAGATTTCGCTGGTCCCGTTCCACCTCTGGACCGCCGACACCTATCAGGGCGCACCGACGACGGTGACCTCCTACCTGTCGGTGGTGTCGAAAGGCTCGGCGGCGTTCGTGCTGATGACCGTGCTGATGAAGGTCTTCGGGCCGATGATCGGGCAGTGGCAGACGCTGCTCTGTGCCGTGACGGTGCTGTCGATCACGGTGGCGAACCTCTTCGCCATCCGGCAGAAGGACCTGAAACGCTTCCTCGCCTTCTCGTCCATCTCGCAGGCCGGTTACATCATGCTGGCCGTGATCGGCGGGAGCGCCTTCGGCATGACTTCGCTGGTCTTCTACGTGCTGGTTTACATGGCCGCGAACCTCGCGGTTTTCGGTGTCGTTTCGACGGTCGAGCAGCATAGCGGCGGCAAGGTCGGGATCGAAGATTACAACGGGCTGTACCGCACCAATCCCAAGCTGGCGCTGATGATGACCCTCGCGCTCTTCTCGCTGGCGGGCATTCCGCCCTTTGCCGGGTTCTTCTCGAAGTTCTTCGTCTTCGCTGCGGCGTTCAAAGGCGGCTTCCACCTGCTGGTGTTCATCGCGCTGATCAATACGGTCATCTCGCTCTATTACTACCTGCTGGTGGTCAAGGCGATGTATATCACTCCGAACGATGCGCCCGTCGCGCCGTTCCGCAGCGACCGCTATACCCGCATCAGTCTTGCGCTCTGCATGGCGGGCGTCCTGCTGCTGGGAGTCGTCAGCGCCGTATACGACGGTATAAACGCTTTCGCGTTCGGGCTTTGACGGGGTGAATGGAAAAAGAGGGCGGCATCTTCTGCGGATGCCGCCCTCTTTTCGTGCGGATGAGTTTTTGCCAGCGCAATGCCGGCGGGCCTGCCGCCGTTTCAGTTGTCCGGCCGAGGCCGTCTTGTGTGCTTCTTGAGGCCGGTCGCCTGCCGTTGTCCGGGGCCGTCGCGCCGTCAGTCTTCGTGGGCTTTTTCGAGATTCAGCAGGTGGGTTTTCACGCCCAGACCTCCGGCATAGCCGACCAGTGCGCCCGTGCTGCCGACCACGCGGTGGCAGGGGACGACGATGGCGATCGGGTTGCGGTTGTTGGCCATGCCTACCGCGCGGCAGGCCGTCGGGCGGCCGATCTGCGCCGCGATCTGGCCGTAGGTGCGGGTCTCGCCATAAGGGATCGTCCTCAGGGCCTCCCACACGGCTTGCTGGAATGGAGTGCCGGCGGGCGCCAGCGGGAGGGTGAACTCGCGGCGCGTTCCTGCGAAGTATTCGGCCAGCTCGGCCGCCGCCTGCAGGAGCAGGGGACCGGCCGTCTCCGGCGTACACGTCTCCGGGGCGTTGCGCGGTCTGCGCCGGTTGCGGTATTCGCGGCCGAAGAAGATGCGGGTGACGGCTTCGTCCGAAGCCGTGATGCCGAGTTTTCCGACGGGTGTTTCGATGAAGAGCATCCGTTCCATATCGTCTCGTTTTAAAGGTTGTCCAGCGTGTAGCGGATCATTTTCTGCCGTACGTTCGCCGTGTCGTGGGGCTGCATCGAGTGGTTCTGGTCGGGGTAGACCATCATGTCGTACTGCTTGCCGCAGCGGTTCAGGGCGCGGGTCATCTCGACGGTGTTCTGGAAGTGGACGTTGTCGTCGGCCGTGCCGTGGATGATCAGCAGGCGGGTCTTGGTGTCGTCGAGCATCCGGGCGAAGTTGAGCGGCGAGTTGTCGTCGTAACCCGAAGCGTTGTACTGCGGCAGGTTGTTGTAGATTTCGGTGTAGATCGAGTCGTAGTAGCGCCACGAAGTGACGGGCGCCACGGCGATTGCCATTTTGAACAGTCCGTGCCCTTTGAGCGCGCAGCTCAGGGCCATGAATCCGCCGTAGGACCAGCCGTAGATGCCGATGCGCGCCGGGTCGGCATAGGGCTGCGCCGCCATGTAGCGGGCCAGCGAGAGCTGATCCTCGACTTCGAGCGCGCCCAGCCGTCCGTAGGTCTGTTTCTTGAATTTCTCGCCCCGGAAACCCGTGCCGCGTCCGTCGGCGCAGACCACGATATAGCCCTTGTCGGCCAGCGCGTCCTCCCAGTCGAGCGACCAGCGGTCGCGCACCGACTGCGAACCGGGACCCGAATACTGCGTCAGCAGGACGGGGTAGCGTTGCGAAGGGTCGAAGCCGCGGGGCTTGACGATGTAGGCGTTGAGCGTGTCGCCGCGCTCGGTGGCGAAGGTGAAGAACTCCTTTTGCGGGCGGTTCGCGGCGGCCAGCTCATCGCGCAGGGCCTTGCTGTCGGCCAGCAGGCGGACCGGGTTGCCCTCGCCGTCGCAGATCTCGACCCGGTTGGGGGTCGCGGCGTTGGAGAAGGTCGATATGTAGTATTTCATGCCGGCGCTCGGCGCGATCGTATAGAAGCCTTCGCCCGTGGTCAGGCGGCGTTTCTGCGTGCCGTCGAGCCGCACGCTGTAGAGGTTGCGGCGCAGGGGGGAGGTCTCAGTCGAGAGGTACCACACGCGCTTGCCGTCGGTGCCCGCGACGTCGGTCACCTCCCAGTCGCCCTTGGTCACCTGCGCGAGGAAACCCCGGCGGATGCTGTAGAGGTAGAGGTGCATGTATCCCGTGTGGCTCTCCTGCCGTACGCGGAAGCGGTCTTTGTCCACGAACGTGAGCGAGGAGTCGTCCACGCGCTCGACGTACTGCTGCGAACGTTCGTCGTAGATCGTCCGCTGGGCGCCGTTAGGCTCGCAGAGAATCACCTCGAAGGTGTTCTGGCGGCGGTTGAGCCGGAAGAAGTAGAGCCGCCCGTCGGGGGTCCAGCCGATGCGGGGGATGTACTGGTCGGTTTCGCGGCCCGTGTCGATGCGCTCTTTGGCGCCGGTCGCGAGGTCGCAGACCCACACTTCGACCGTCGAATTGCGTTCGCCGGCCTTGGGGTATTTGAACGAGTAGGCCTGATTGTAGAGCTTGCCGTCGAAGCGCATCATCTCCATCAGTGGCACCTGAGATTCGTCGAAGCGCAGGTAGGCGATGCGGCGGCTGTCGGGCGAAAAGGCATAGGCTTTCGTGAAGCCGAACTCCTCCTCGTAAACCCAGTCGGTCGTGCCGTTGATGACCGAATTCCACGCACCGTCGTCGGTGATGCGGCGCGTCTGCCGGGCGGCGGTGTCGTAAACGTAAAGGTCGTTGCGGTCCGAATAGGCGATCAGTCTGCTGTCGGGCGAGAACGAAGCGTCGCGCGGGGCTTCGGCCTCCCGGAGTACGGGCGTCAGGCTGTTGCCCGCAGCCAGAAAATAGCTGGTCGTATAGGAGTGGCGGTAGATCGGCTTCGACCCCGAAGCGATCAGTATCTGCCGCTCGTCGGGCGAGAAGGAGTAGTCGGTGATCGTCAGGTTGGCCGCGGACGAAGGGAGCATCCGCTCGCCCGGTCCCGCCGCGGCGTAGCTGTGGCGGATGATGTTGCTGCCTTCGAGCGTGGTGTAGTGCTCGCCGTCGGCCATCGAGCGGATGCCGCGGACGGTCTGGTTCATGCCCCGCAGTCGGGCGATTTCGGCGTATTCGTTCTGGGCCTGTACGATGCCCGCTCCGAGCAGTGCGGCCGCAAGGAGCGTAATTAACGATGCTTTCAATGTAAATTCCGTTTTAAATGTCCTCCACTTCGAAATCGTAGCCGAGCCGCTTGCCCGTGACGAATTTCGAGTTGTCCATCTTGGTGTTGAACTGATCGACCGTCACGCGCTTGTTGTCCTCGTAAGGCGGCATCAGCAGGTCGAAGTTCAGGGCGAACCAGATCGCCTCTTCGAGGATGGCGATGAGCGCGTCACGGCCGATCTCGCTTTTGCCGAACTCCGCGGCCCGCATCGAGGTCTGCTGTTTGCCCTCGACGAAGTAGCGGCGTTCGCGGTTGATGAAGATGCGGCCGATGAGGTAGCCTTCGTCGGCGTTGCGGTTGAACTTGAACGAGTCGGAGAGGAAGTTGTAGATGTTGATCAGGCCGCAGTAGGAGTTTTCGCGGTCGCCCTGCACATAGGGATTCTGCCAGATCGGGTGGTCGGCGGCGAATTCGAAGATGTCGGTGTGCATCTGGAATATCAGGATGTCGTTGGCCACCTGCAGCTGGGCTTCGAACTTGCCGCGGTCGCGGTATTCGAGCCGCACGCGGCGGTCGAGTTTGCCGTCCAGCTCGTCGTCCAGCTCCGAGGCCATTTCGAGCAGCGTCTCCTTCAGCTCGTTGAAGGCCGAGAAGGTGTTGTCGAAAATCCGTTGCTTGAGCGTCGATTTGCGGATGATCGTATCGAGGATCTTGCTTCTTAGCGGTGTGGTTTCCATGCTGTATCGTGTGTTTTACTTTATGCGTATCTGGCGGCCCTGTTCGAGCGTGTCGCCCGGCCTGAGCTTGTTGAGCTTCTCGATCGAGCGGGTGCGGATGGCGTACGACTGCCCCACGGCGTAGGCCGTTTCGCCCTGACGGCAGGTGTGGGTGTGGGCGTTGCCCTCCCAGCGTTTTTTCTTGCGCTCGATGTAGACCACCTCGTGGGGCATCGGCTGGGCCTTCTTGTCCTTCAGATCGTTGAACTTGCGCAGATTGCGTGCCGAAATGCGGAATTTCTTCCCGATGTTCTCGAACGTGTCGCCCTCCTTGGCCAGCACGTAGTGCACGCCGTTGGTCGCATAGACGTTGTAGCCGTTGTGGGCGTTGATCGTCACGCGGTAGTTGTCCGGATCGACGGCCGACGATCCGTCGGCCGGGCGCTCCATGCTGGTCTGGTCGGTGAACCAGCCTTCGGGATCGGTGATCTTGCGCCCCGAACGCGAAGCGTAGAGCCGCTCGCCGTCGGGCTGGTCCAGCAGGAAGAGCTGGGCCTCCTCGATGATGCGGCAGAGCCGCTGCGCATAGTCGGGCGCCGTGGCGTAGCCGGCGGCCTTCAGTCCCCGCGCCCAGCTTTTGTAGTCGGTCGGGGAGTAGGCGAACAGCGAGTCGTAGCGGGGCTGCGAGTCAAGGAATTCGGCATGGTCTTGGTACGAGGCTTCGACCGTGGGATAGCTGCGGAAGCACTCGCCTTTGGCGTCGTCGTCGTGGTAGACTTTTTCGCCCGTCCAGTTGCGTTTGCACTTGATGCCGAAGTGGTTGTTGGACATCAGCGAGAGACGGCTGTTGCCGCAGTCGGATTCGAGGATGCCCTGCGCCATGGTGATGCTGGCCGGGATGCCGTAACGTTCCATATGGGCCACGGCGATGGATTTATAACGGTCGATATACTCCTCGCGGGTCTGGCGGACCTGCGCCCGCAGGCTTCCGAATGCCGTCAGGAGGATTCCAGCGAGCAGTATTGCATTTTTGGAAAAATTCATTATCTTTGTTTAATCTTATACGGACAAAGGTATAATTTTCCCACGAAAATTACAATTAAAATATATTGCTGAACTATGTTTACCGAAAACGCAAACCGCATTTTCAACCGGGTTATCGAAGAGTATCACCGCTGGGACGATGTGGACCGCCCCGTCGAGAATCCCTATGAGCCGGGAACGATCGATCACCTGCTCTATCACAAGAACTGGATCGACACCGTGCAGTGGCATCTTGAGGATATCATCCGTGATCCGCAGATCGACCCTGTGGCCGCGCTGGCCATCAAACGGCGCATCGACAAGTCCAATCAGGAGCGTACGGACATGGTGGAGTACGTCGATTCGTACCTGCTCGACAAATACAGGGAGATAGAACCCCTGCCCGGCGCTCGGCTCAATACCGAGACCCCGGCGTGGGCCATCGACCGGCTGTCGATTCTGGCGCTCAAGATTTACCACATGGCCTGCGAGACGGAGCGTACCGATGTGGACGACGCCCACCGCGCGGCGTGCCGGAAGAAGCTCGACGTGCTGCTGGCGCAGCAGGCGGATCTTTCGAAAGCGATCGAAGAGCTGATCGAGGACATCGAGGCGGGCCGCAAGTACATGAAGACCTACAAACAGATGAAAATGTATAATGATCCGGCGTTGAACCCGGTTCTTTATGGTCAGAAAAAGTAAGAAGCTTCCGCGTCATCTGATCGTGTACCGGACCTCGGCGATGGGGGACGTGGCGATGCTCGCGCATGCGCTGCGGGCCTTGAAGCGGGCATATCCCGATCTGCAGGTCACGGTTGCCACGCGACCGCTGTTCCGGGCCTTTTTCACGGACCTCGACGTCGGTTTTCTGGACGTCGATGTCAAGGGCGCCCACCATTCGCTGTGCGGCATATGGCGGCTGGCCGCCCAAGCGCGGCGGCTGGGGGCGGATGCCGTGGCCGACGTGCACGGCGTGCTGCGTTCGGTGACGTTCCGCACGGCTTTGCGGCTGCACGGTATTCCCTTCGCGGCCATCGGGAAGGGCCGGGACGAGAAGGGTGAATTTATCCGGCGCGGCGGCCGGGGTGTCAAACCTGCGAAACATACAGTCGTCCGCTATTGCGACGTATTCCGGAAACTGGGATTCGTGTTCGACGATCCGAAGCCGGCCGTGCGGCGCGAGCATCCCAGTCCGATGGGTGAAAAGACGGGGACGTGGATCGGTTTCGCCCCTTTCTCGGCGCAGCAGGGCAAGACCTATCCCGAACCGCTGGCCCGCGAGACGGTGCGCCTGCTTGCCGGGCGTTATGACCGGGTTTTCATCCATAGCGGCGGGGGTGCCGAGGCGGAATTCGCGCAGGAGATGGAGCGCCTTCATCCTAATGTCACGGCGCTGTTCGGACGGGTTAAGATGGCGGGCGAGATCGACCTGATCGCCAATCTGGATTGCGTGGTGTCGATGGATTCGCTGGTCATGCATTTGGCTTCACTCGTGGCGACGCCCGTGGTGTCGGTATGGGGTGCGACGCATCCCGGTCTGGGATTCTTCGGGTACGGCTGCGATCCGCGCGGCATCGTGCAGGCCGATATGGAGTGCCGCCCGTGCTCGGTCTTCGGAAATAAACCGTGCCGTTACGGAGATTACCGTTGTCTGCATGCCGTGACGCCCGCCATGATCGTGGAGCGGGTTGAGGAGATCGTCGGCAAATGACAATAGGACTGAATATGAAAAGCCCCGGAAATTCCGGGGCTTTTTTCGTATCCGGGCGTGTGCCGCGGCGGAGCCGGCGGGCTTTGTCGCGTGGACACGTTTTTTATCGGCTGTTTGGACCGGCTGTTTTTCCGGCTTTTGAGACCGGCTGTTTGGACCGGTTCGGGTCTTTTTACCGGCTTTGTCCGGTTTGTGTTTCCGGCACTGCGTTTCCCGCCGGAGGGGCGGTGCCTTTCCGGCTTTATATTCCCGGTATTGTGTTTCCGGCCGATAATAATCGGCGCTTTCCCGGCTTTTTGTTCCCCGGCGCTGCGTTTCCCGCCGGAGGGGCGGTGGTTTCCCGGCGCTATTTGTTGCGGCGGATCACGATGCAGTTGGGAACGCCGCGCTCGCCTTCGTGGTCGAAGCGTTTGTTGTCGTAGGGGTGGTTGAGGACGCCTTCCTGAGCCGTCCAAAGCGTCGAGGAACCGCCGCCGTCGAGGTTCAGTGCATCGACCAGTCCCAGCTGACAGGCGATGTAGGCCGTCTCGGCGATGGTTGCGCCGTCGGCTTCGCCCTTGAAGCGGCCGTCGATGACGGCCATGACGACCGTGCCGTCGGCCCGTTTGCCAATCAGCGTGCGGGGATGGCGGCGGGCGTAGAAGCTGTCTTCGGAGTCGTATTCGACGCTCCGGCCGTCGCGGACCAGCACCGGACCTGCGGCCAGCGCCGAGCGGTAACGGCGGGCGATGCGGGAGTATTGGGTCGTGTCGCAGCGGAGAATGTCCATTTTGCGGCCGCGTTTGTCGCGCAAAGCGATGACGCCGTTGGTGCGCATCGTCTCACCGGGAGTCGTCCGGCCCAGAATCTGCTTGTCGATCAGTACGAAGGTTACGGGGGCGAGCGTCTTCATGTTGAAGTAGCTGCCGTTCAGGGCGGCGTCGGCTCCGGCGGCTTTGCCCAGCTCGCTCGTGGCGCATGCTTTGCCGTCGAGCTGTATGATCTCCGTCGTGAAATTACGGGCGGGGTAGGCGACCACCGAGACGGTCTGCCGCGAATCGAACATGTCGATCTGGGCGCGGCGGCATTCGGCGCCCGCCGCGAGGGGCGTGATCTGCCAGCGGGCGCCGGCGAAAGCGACCGAGTCTTCGGGTGTCTGGGCTGCGGCCGTAAAAGAAAAGAGGAGCAGGAAGGCTCCCGCAAGGAATTTAATCATGGCTTAGGTAGAATTGACGGATACAAATTTAAGAATTTAAATCGGTTCGCCAAATTGCGGCCGCCGTCGGGACGCGTGAAAAATCCCCGGCCTTTTCGGGACCGGGGATATGCTTTGGCTGCGTAAAGCGGCCTTGCTATTTGGTCGCTTTGGTGTAAACCGTCTTGTTGCCCTCGATGGTCAGCGTGTATACGCCGTCGGCGTCCTTGGCGATGATACCCGTCTCGGTGAAGTCGATGGTCTGGCCGTTGCCGACGCTTTGGCCTTTGAGCAGGATTTTGCCGGCTTCGCCCTGCAGCTCCCACGAGGTGTAGCGCAGCGTGGCCATGTTGATCGACTGGGCCTGACCTTCGATCAGGATGTCGATGCCCATTACGCCTTCGGGGTCGATGGGGTCGGGCATGGTCCACTTGCCGACGGCTTCGGCATAGGTCGGGTCGGTGGCGACTTTAGCGGCTGCGGCGCCGTCCTCCAGCTTGCCTTTGTAGTCCACGACGACCGGGGCGCCGAGCAGCAGGCCGTTTGCTTCGCTCTTGTCGGCGTCCATAGTCGAGAAGGTGAAGGTCCCTTCGGCGTTCTCGACGGTTACGGTGTTCATCGACGCATCGGTGATGAAGCCGGTAAAGGTTTTGGGCGTGTTGTCGCCGCAGGCAGTCATGCCGCACAAAGCGATGGCGGCGGCCATGATCTTGATGCTTTTCATTGCTTGTGAGATATTTATGTTTAACGCTTTCTGAGGTATTCGTCGATGGCCCGTGCCGCTGTGCGGCCTGCGCCCATGGCGAGGATGACGGTCGCGGCGCCGGTTACGGCGTCGCCGCCCGCGAAGACCCCTTCGCGCGACGTGGCGCCCTGCCCGTCGGCCGTGATGCAGCCGCGGCGGTCGGTCTCCAGTCCTGCGGTCGTGGCGGCCAGCAGGGGATTGGGCGAGGTGCCCAGCGCCATGATGACCACGTCGCAGGCGATGTCGAATTCTGAGCCGGGCTTCACTACGGGCGAGCGGCGGCCGCTCTGGTCGGGTTCGCCCAGCTCCATCTCCACGCACCGGATGCCGGTGACCCAGCCGCGCTCGTCGCCGAGGACCTCCGCGGGGTTGGTGAGCATGCGGAAGCAGATGCCCTCCTGCTTGGCGTGATGGACCTCCTCGACACGTGCCGGAAGCTCCTTTTCGCTGCGGCGGTAGACGATCGTCGCCTCGGCGCCCAGCCGTTTGGCCGTGCGCACGGCATCCATCGCCACGTTGCCGCCGCCGACCACGACCACACGCTTGCCGACGTAGATCGGGGTGTCGTACGTGTCGTCGTAGGCGCGCATCAGGTTGGCGCGCGTCAGGAATTCGTTGGCCGAAACCACGCCGTTGAGGTTCTCGCCCGGAATGCCCATGAAGCGGGGAAGTCCCGCGCCGGAGCCGATGAATACGGCGTCGTACCCCTCCTCGCCGAGCAGCGAATCGACGGTGACGGTGCGGCCCACGATGACATCGGTTTCGATCTCCACGCCGAGCCGCTCGACTTCGGCGATCTCGCGCGCCACGATGCGCTGTTTGGGCAGACGGAATTCGGGAATGCCGTAGACCAGTACGCCTCCCACCTTGTGCAGGGCTTCGAATATCTTGACTCCGTAACCCATTTTCGCAAGGTCGCTGGCGCAGGCCAGTCCCGCCGGGCCGCTGCCGATGACGGCGACCCTGCGGCCGTTGCGCGGTGCGGTGCGGTGCGCCGCGGCGCCGTGTTCGAGTTTCCAGTCGCCTACGAAACGTTCGAGTTTGCCGATGGCGACCGGTTCGCTCTTGATGCCCAGAATGCAGGAGCCTTCGCACTGCGATTCCTGCGGGCAGACGCGGCCGCAGATCGAAGGCAGCGAACTGTCTTCGGCGATGATGTCGGCCGCTTGCTGCAACTCGCCCCGGTGCAAGGCTCCGATAAAGTCCGGGATGCGGATATTGACCGGGCAGGCCGCTACGCAGCGGGGATTCTTGCATTGCAGGCAGCGCGACGCTTCGAGCGTCGCCTCTTCGAGGTCGTAGCCGTAGCAGACCTCCTCGAAGTTGGTCGCACGTACTTTCGGGTCTTGTTCGCGCACGGGGACGCGCGGTATCTTGTTTGCCATTGTAGTCGTATGCTTTTGGGTGTGTAGGCGGAGCGGCGTGCCGGCTCCGCCGTGCGTTTATTTGTCCAGTCCTATTTTACATTGGTGTCCGGCTTGACGCTCGGCTTCGATGGCCGCGGCGCGCTGTTCCTGCGTGCGGTACATGCCCTGACGGCGCATCGCTTCGTCGAAATCGACTTCGTGGCCGTCGAATTCGGGGCCTTCGACGCATGTGAAGCGCGTCCTGCCTGCCACCGTCACGCGGCAGGCCCCGCACATGCCCGTTCCATCGACCATCAGTGCATTGAGCGAGACGGTCGTTTTCAGCGCGTATTTCTTCGTCGTGAGGGCCACGAACTTCATCATGATCATCGGACCGATGGCCACGCATTCGTCGTAATGTCGGCCCTGCTTTCCGATCAGTTCGTCGATCACCTGCGTAACAAGCCCTTTGAAGCCTTCGGAGCCGTCGTCGGTGGCGATATGGAGGTTTTCGGCCACGGCGCGCATCGCGTCGGTGTAAATGAGCATGTCGCGGGTCTTGGCGCCGATGATCACGTCGGCCTTGACGCCGTGTTCCTTGAGCCATTTGACCTGAGGATAGACCGGGGCGGTGCCCACGCCGCCTGCGACGAAGAGGTAATGCCGCTTGCGGAGTTCGTCGAGCGGCATTTCGACGAATTCGGAGGGGTGGCCGAGCGGGCCTGCGAAGTCGGCGAACGCTTCGCCCGCTTCGAGCGAACAGATTTTGCGCGTCGAAGCGCCGATGGCCTGCGTTACGATGGTGACGCTGCCCTCTTCGGCGTCGAAGTCGGAGATCGTGAGCGGAATGCGTTCGCCGTGTTCGTCGGCGCGGACGATGATGAACTGTCCCGGCCGGGCCGAGCGTGCGACGCGCGGTGCGAGGACTTTCATCAGCCAGATGCCCTCTGCGAGGAGTCTTTTTTCAAGTATCGGGTACATTTATAAATGGGTTTCTGGCTTTTATCCGCCTGCGCGGTAAAGCCGCATTGTCGTATCTTTAGTCTTCGACGATCGCCGTCGCCCGCAGCCGCCGCATCGGGCGCGTGGGATCGTTGGTTATGATCGTCACGAAATCGGTCACTACGCCGTATTCCTGTCTGCCGGGGTCGAGCGTCGCCTTGGCCGTGAACGAACTGCCGGCAGGGATGCGCTGTCCCGGCGTGAGCGTCGTCGCGACCTTGCCGCCCGTCTCCACGGCGCGGACGATCAGCTCGCCGTCGCCCGTGTTGGTGAGCGTGAAGGTGCGCTGCTGTTGGGGTGCGTTGTGTTTTACCGGGCCAAATTTAATAATATTTTCGGTTATCTGCAGTTTCGGCGTCCGTCGGGCGTCGGCCGGGGACTTGTCGATACCGATGCCGTGGGCCACGATCAGCGTTCCGTTGCCGCGGCCGTCGGCCCGCACCTCCAGCGCGTCGCGCAGCGAACCGTAGCGGGGTGCGCCCTCCGGGTTGAGGTACATGAGGTTGATTTCGGCGGTCTGGCCGGGGGCGAGTTCGCGCGGGTAGTCGGCGGCGAGCAGGCCGCTCGACTCCTTGGGATGCAGTTCCAGACGGACCGGGCGGTTCGACGTGTTGATGCAGCCGATGGCAGACTGGACCTGCTGTCCCTCGCGGATATAGGAGAAGGTGCAGAGCGTCGAAGCAAGCCGCAGACCGCCGCCCGCATCGACCGGATAGAGCTCTTCGGTGGTTTTGGTGCGCGGAGTGACGGAGCCGTGCACGGTGAGCGTTGCGATCTTGCGCCGCTCGGAGGAGTAGACGCCCAGCTCTTTGGTGAAGGCGCCGGGGCGGTTGGTCGGGTCGAACGTTACTTTGATTGTCGTTTTCTCGCCCGGACGGATTGGCCGTTTGGTGAATTCGGGCACCGTGCAGCCGCAGGTGGTCACCACGTCGAGGATCACGACGGGTTTGTCGGAGCGGTTCTCGCCCGTGAACGTGTGGCTTACGCGGCCCTCGGTTTCGGGAATCGTGCCGAAGTCCCATGAATCGGGGGTGAAAATCAACTGGGCGTGCGCCGGCGCCGTCAAGGCGCAAAGGGCCAAGATTATGAGTGAGATATGTCGTCGTATCGTCATGGTGCGTATGGATGTCGGTTTTGCAAAGGTACATTTTTTGTGAAAAAATCGTGCAATAATTTTGCGGGAATGAAATTTTGCTATATATTTGCACTCCGAAACGGTTAAACAACAAGTTTCGAATGCCTGAATAGCTCAGTTGGTTAGAGCACATGACTGTTAATCATGGGGTCCTAGGT
>ENA-OYWH01000330-OYWH01000330.1-human-gut-metagenome-genome-assembly--contig:-NODE-330-length-32952-cov-10.309967_pt1 | contig 32952 bp, 28 predicted proteins | sample MGYA00244168_ERZ653393 | MGnify/ENA primary metagenome ERZ653393 (study PRJEB26926, sample SAMN06165164) | human gut metagenome | biome: ENVO:00009003; feature: ENVO:2100002; material: ENVO:00002003...
CCGAGCTTTACGGGCTTGACTTTCATCATAAAATCAACCACTCCTTACTTTTATACTCTACGGATATTGCGTTATACGGGTCAGATTTGAGCACACACACATAAATCGACCCGTATCCTCCAAGGAAGTTCGTCGCTTTTCACAAACTTTTCGGTCAACACCGTCCAGCTGCTTCCAGTGCAGCTCCCTTTTTGGCGCACTAGGCCATTATGTGATACTAATGCAGTATACACCTCAAAAGCCTTGCTGTCAAGCCATTTTTCGCATTTTGGCCCAATATTTTTGTCAAGCCCGCGATTTCATGGTACGCACGGGCGCGTGTAAGCTTTGCGCATTTTGGCTCTTGATTTTTGAGTTTTGCACGTTCTCGCCAAAAACACCCTTGTGCATTTTGTACACCTTGGCTCTTGATGCGTGCTCTCCCCTGCCCATGCAAAAAGCACCGCAGCTGCCCGCGGTGCCCTTATGTGCTCATTCTTCCAGATAATCCCGCAGGCGCTTTGCGCGGCTGGGATGGCGGAGCTTCCGCAGAGCCTTGGCCTCGATCTGCCGGATGCGTTCCCGGGTCACGTTGAACTCCTTTCCCAGCTCTTCCAGGGTGCGGGCCTGCCCGTCCTCCAGCCCGAAGCGCAGAGTCAGCACCCGTTCCTCCCGGGGTGTCAGGCTCTTGAGGACGTTTGCCAGCTCCCGCCGCAGCAGTTCCCGCCCGGCCTCGTCCACCGGAACGCCTGCTTCCTCATCCTGAATAAAATCCTCCAGGTGGGCGTCCTCTTCCTCACCCACCGGTGTTTCCAGGCTGATGGGGTCCTGCGCCAGCTGCAGCAGCTCCCGCACCCGGTCAGGCTCCATGTCCAGCCGGACGGCGATCTCTTCGGCTGTGGGTTCCCTGCCGTTTTTGCGCAAAAGCTCCCCTGTCGTCTTTTTCACCCGGTTGATGCTCTCCACCAGATGCACCGGGATGCGGATGACCCGCCCCTGATCGGCAATGGCCCGGGTGATGGACTGCCGGATCCACCATGTCGCATAGGTCGAGAACCGGAACCCCCGGTCAGGTTCAAACTTCTCCGCCGCCTTCATCAGGCCGAGGTTCCCTTCCTGAATGAGGTCAAGGAAGGGCAGCCCCCGCCCGGCATAGCGTTTGGCCACCGAGACCACCAGCCGCAGGTTGGCTTCACTCAGCTTCCGCCGGGCATCCGCATCCCCGGCCTGCGCGGCCCGGGCAAGCTCCAGCTCCTGTTCCATTGTCAGCAGCGGCACCCGGCCGATCTCCTTCAGATATGCCTTCACCGGGTCATCCAGCGCTACGCCCTCGGCTGAGAGCTCGTGCTCCAGTTCCCCGATCTGTGTTTCATCCAGCATGGGCATGTCCGCTTCTTCTTCGGTTACACGGATGCCCCGGGCTTCCAGCGCCGCATACAGCGCATCCAGCCCGGATACATCGTATTCCTGCTCATCCACGGCCCGGCTGATCTGCTCGGGTGTCAGGGTATGGCGGCGGGCCCGGCCTGCCAGGATCTTTGCCAGTTCCTCCGTCTGCGACAATTTCCGCATGATTCTTTCTCCTTCCAGCTCCAGCCGGAGGAGAGGAACGGTCAGTCGTCCGCAGGGTCTGTGCCCTGCTTCTTTTCTCGCATCGACTGGAGATACCGTATCAAATCATCATTGGACATTTCGGCCGCCTTGCCTGCCACGGGAGTGCCCCGGGCAATGCGGTCCAGATAGAGCCGGATATCGTCCGGCGTACAGTTCACATCGCTGTATTGTGCCGCAAGGCGGCTCAGCTCATTCAGCGCCTCTTCGCTCACAAAGGGGCGCAGAGTGGAAAGGCTGATTTCGATTCCCTGCTCCTGGCACTGCAGAAACGCTTCGTACAGCTCCTTCTGCTGGGGCAGAACGAACTTTTCCGGGCTGAGCTGGGCCCGCACCTGCGGGATATAGCTGGGCTCCCGGAGCATGGCGGCCAGCAGCCGCTGTTCTGCCGAGGCAACCCCCAGCGCCTGAGAGCCGCCCGCACTGTAAGGCACGCTGATCTGGTGCATCTCACCGGACTGCAGCCGTGCCTGATTCTGCGCCCACCGGCGCTTACTGTTGGAGCGCTTTACTGCATCGGCAAGCTGGGTCATAATGGCGTTCTTGGAGATGTTCGTCTCCTCGGCCAGCCGCCCGGCGTAGACCTCCTGCTCGGTGGGGTTGGAGCGCTCCGCCAGCATATTCACGGCTTCCTTGACATATTCCAGCCGCTGGGCATCCTGCTTGAGGTCGTATTTGTTCTTGAGCCGCCCCAGCCGGAAGTCCAGCGCGTTGCCCACGCCGTCCAGCAGTGCCTTGAACCGCTCGGAGCCATACTTTTTGATGTACTCATCCGGATCTTTTGCACCCGGGATCTGCAGCACGCCCACCTTGACCGGGCTGTTGCGGAACAGTTCCAGCGAGCGCAGGGTAGCCTTCTGACCGGCCTCATCCGAGTCGTAGCTCAGGATGACTTCCTCCGCGTACTGGCTGATGAGCTTTACCTGATCCGGAGTCAGGGCCGTGCCGCAGGCGCAGACCGCCGTGTCGATGCCCGCCTGATGCATGGAAATAACGTCCATGTAACCCTCGCAGAGAACGAACCGCCGGGAAGCGCTCTTCTTGGCGATCTGCAGTGCGAACACGGTATCCGACTTGTGGTAGACCAGTGTCTCGGGGCTGTTGACGTACTTGGGTTTGGAATCGTCCAGCACACGCCCGCCAAAGGCAATGATGTTGCCACGCAGGTCAAAGATGGGGGTCATCACCCGCTTCCAGAACAGGCAGTAGATCCGGCCCGACTGGCTGCGCTTGAACAACCCGCTGGCATCCAGCTCCTGCTGGTTGTACCCCTTATCGCGCAGATACTGGTACAGCCCCTGCCCGTCGTCCGGTGCATAGCCCAGCCCGAACCGGACGATGGTCTTGTCGTCCAGACCGCGCCGCCGCCAGTAGGCCCGGGCCTGCCGGGCTTCCTCGACCGTGGAGTTCAGGCAGGCGTGGAAGTACCGTGCGGCTTCCTTGTTCATGGAAAGGATGCGGCTGCGCAGGCGGCCCGTCTTATCGTCCTCCTGCGGTTCCGGCATTCCCGCGCGGGCAGCCAGCATCTTGACCGCCTCGGTGTAGTCGATGCTGTTGATGCGGCGGACGAAGTGGATGACATCGCCGCCCACACCGCAGCCAAAACAATAAAAGCTCTGGGTGTCCGGGTAGACGTAGAATGAGGGGGTCTTTTCGCTGTGGAAGGGGCACAGGCCGCCATACAGCCGCCCCTTCCGCTTGAGCTGGACATAGTTGCCCACCACATCCACGATATCGGTGCGGCGGGTCAGTTCCTCAATATATTCGTGTGGGATCATTTTGGTATTCCGATGCTCCTTTTATAACACATGCCACTTGCGGGGCACAAAGACATCCTCAAAGGTACGGATGGCAAATTCATCGCTCATGCCGCTGATATAGTCCGTCACCGCGCGGTCGCGTCCTTCCTGATAGGCCAGCTGCAGGTAGAAGTTGGACATCTGTTCGATGTGGGTCAGGTAATACTCATACAGCTCAGTGAGTACCTTTTCCACCTTCTGTTCTTCCTTTTTGGCGCTGCGATCCACATAGACGGTGCGGTACATGAAATCCTTGAGAGCCAGGAAGGCTTCGTTCTCCTCTGCGCCCACCTGCACATCCCCCTCGCTGCTGCGCAGGATGCTGTTGATCATGGTGGTGATGCGCTGCGACTTCGTCTCGCCCAGCACGGCGGTGCATTCTCTGGGCAGGGTGGCCGGGTCCAGCACACCGGCACGCACGGCATCCTCGATATCGTGGTTCACAAAGGCGATCTGATCCGCCATGCGGACGATGCGTCCCTCCGGGGTGGCCGCCCAGGTGCCCTTGGTATGGGTCACGATGCCGTTGCGCACCTCCCAGGTCAGGTTCAGGCCCCCGCCGTCTTTTTCCAGCTTGTCCACCACCCGCAGGCTCTGCATATAATGCCGGAATCCCTCCGGGCAGAGCTTGTCCAGTGCGCTCTCCCCTGCGTGGCCAAAGGGCGTGTGCCCCAGGTCATGGGCCAGACTGATGGCCTCGGTCAGATCCTCGTTGAGACGCAGGGCGCGGGCAATGGTGCGGGCGATCTGCGCTACCTCCAGTGTGTGGGTGAGCCGGGTGCGGTAGAGGTCGCCCTCCGGCGAGAGAAATACCTGCGTTTTCTGCTTGAGCCGTCGGAACGCCTTGCAGTGGATGATCCGGTCCCGGTCCCGCTGGAACACCGGACGGATAGGGTCCTGCTCTTCGGGCCTCACCCTGCCCCGGCTGGCATCGCTGAATGTTGCCCAGGAAGCCAAGGTCAGCCGCTCGATCTCTTCGGTGCGCTGTCGTACATCCATCAGGAACCCTCACTTTCTGTTTTCTCCCCCTCCTCTCGCACGGCGCAGCCGATCCCCATGCCGCGTCTGCGGCAAGTATAGCACACCCGCCCTGTCGAAGGGGGAAAGTTTTTGTCTTGGAACGAATAAAATTTCTCGATCTTGCTGCCGCTCCCCAGCCTTCCCCGCAGGGAAGTCTGTGTCATAACGGTAGGCAGTCAGTTTGCAGGTCAGAACGGAGCGTAGAACGGCTGTGACACACTCACCTGTGCACCGCCCCGGGTCAGCTCCCGGAGCTGTTCCAGCAAGGGCGGCTCCGTACCCTCAGGCATCTGCCAGCGCAGTGTGACACGGTCGGTGAACTGGGGGTCTGCAAGCTTTGCCCCCGCCGCCTGGATGAGCAGCGCCGCCCGCTCGTAGAGCGAGTAATCCACCGTCACTTCCAGCTCCACCACACTGCGCACCGTGACCACCTCGGCGGCTTCCAGCGCGCGGGCGGTGGCGGTGGTATAGGCCCGCACCAGGCCGCCGGTGCCCAGCAGCACGCCGCCAAAGTACCGGGTAACGACCACGATGAGGTCGGTCAAACCGCTGTGCTGCAGCACTTCCAGTGCCGGAGTTCCCGCCGTCTTGGCCGGTTCGCCGTCATCGGAGTAGCGCTCCCGGTTGCCCTCCCGCAGGCGGTAGGCATAGACATTGTGCCGGGCTGTGCGGTTGGCTGCCCGCACCTGCTCCAAAAAGGCCACCGCCTTTTCCTCGCTGTCCGCAAAGGAGAGCTGCGCAATAAAGCGGCTCTTCTTTTCCTCATATTCGCCGGTGGCCGTGCCCCGGATGGTGCGGTAATCCTCCACGCTGGTTCCTCCTGCCCATTGATTTGATTTATTTAATAAGTATAGCATAAATCCCGGCAAAGAAAAAGCCTGCTTGCTGGCACTGCGTACCGTAAAACTCCCGTTTCAATCTTCACGAGTGATTTTTCTTGGAAGAAGCCCCGCCGAAGAACATCTGCCCGGCATTATACAAGCGAAAGAATGTATGAAAAAGAAGAAACACATCTCAGAAGAGCAGCATTATCTCTGTGAAAACAGAAAATTCTTATTCCAACTTGGGTATACTCCTGTTGTGTCCGACATGAAGAAAATCGTTCAGAAAACTGCCGCATTGTCTTTCCCCAAATGGGCGTTAGCCGTATGGGATATGGATACTGCAACATTATATATGGTCAAATACGACAGAAGTCATTGATTTTCTTTGTTTATCTGTGATACCATTCGTTACGAGACCAACGGCGTTGCTCTCTTTGCTTATGGTTGAGACTCCGGCACTCAAAGAAACTTTCCGAAAAACACAACGAGGTGACCATTTTTGAAACGTCGAACTTTTCTTGTCTGCACCGCTGCACTTTTTTGCGGTGCGCTTCTGGCAGGAGGCTGCACTCAAAAAACTTCTCAGCCCGTCCTTCAGCAAATTGAATACTCCAATTTGGCAGATTCGGATACACAAGCTCTTCTTTCCAAGCTTTTGCAGGATGCCGACGTATCCGACCTACGGATACAGACCTTCTTTGATCATGTACAAAAGTTCAACAATGCTGTGGACCCGGCATGGCTCACCACAGGGTTTGAAAATGCCAAGCCTTCGGATCTGAAATACGATCCTTACTCCATGCAGGACGCATGGACGGAAAAATATGACACCTTCCCCGGCTGGAACTGTCGGATCACTGCCTGTGGGCTGTTCGGTGATTTTATCACTGTCACGGGCAAGGTAGACCTTGACTCAGCCGAGGACACCCTGTTTATGGACTATGAAACGCTGGATTCTGACCCAGAATCCCTTTGCGGCGACGAACGGCAAAAGTTTGATGCACTGTTCGCTCCGGTTAAAACCACCAATACGACTGATATTCCTACCCATTTGAAAACGATTCAGCAGGAATGGAAGAAACGCGACCTCTCTTTCGCGGAAGATGATAAGATTCGTCTTGTCTCCGTAGTCCTGCACGACCAATTCTCTGAAACGGACAATTCTCTTATGATCGGTCATGTCGGCGTTATGCTTCCCACATCGGATGCAGTATATTTCGTCGAAAAGGTCGCTTTTCAGGAGCCATATCGCTTGTTGAAGTTCAAAAATCGAACCGAGTTGAGCGATTATCTGATGCTGAAATACGACAACTCGTGGGGACGGGATACTGCCCACACCTTTATTATGGAAAATTCAGACCTGATGGACGGCTGGCGCATTCTTGACGAACAGGAAAACGCAAGCTAAAAGCATCGCATTCGTTGGGTCGTAGACTTGTTGGCTGTGGATCGCATTTTTTATCGGCATGGTTCTACTCTCCTTATTTATAAGGAATCCTTCTCATTTTTCAGTAGATTCTTCCAGATTCTTTCGGTACTGTGCCGGACTGACACCATACTCTTTCTTGAATACCCGGCTAAAATAGAGTGGGTTATCATACCCTACGATCTCTGCAATTTCTCCAATATTGTATTCGGTGTTCTCCAATAAGCTTTGTGCATTTACCATCCGAAGGGACAGGATGTATTGTGCAGGGCTTATTTTCATGTACAGCTTAAAATTACGGATAAACCAGTTCGTACTGATATGCAGCGATTCTGCGTAATCGTCCACACTGACCTTTGTATTATAATTCTCGTTAAAGTAGGCAACGGCGGCTTCGATTTCTTCGGGGATGCTTGTAGTTGTTTTCTCGCTTTCCTGCTGTTGCCTGCTTACTAAAAGCAGAATGATGTTGAAGAGAGAAGCAATATAGTCTTCATAGCCATATTCACATTGTTGCAGTTCCCGGATGATCTTTCGGAACAGCATTTTGTAATCCGGCAGTGTGCCGCTGTAAAAAACGTGCTTGTCCAAGGGTATTCCGTGATAGTTCAGGATGTTTTTGACATCATATCCTGTAAAGTGAATCCAGAACACCTCTGGATGATCTTCTACATAGTAGACATACTTCTGGATTTCTTTCGGCTGATAAAGCACCATGTGTCCAGAAGTCACCACTTCCTCAACACCATCGAACCAGAAGTGTGCTTTACCAGATGCCACATAGAGGATTTGATAGTCTCTGCGACCCTTTGCCCAAAAAGTAGGTAGCTTAGGGCGTTTTTTCAAGCGATAAGTGCCGCAGCTGCCTACGACCAGCGGCTTTGAGTAGTCTTTGAAATCCAAACGGGAGTTGTTCAAATATCCTGAGTTGAAATACATCCCTGCGTCCTCCTCATCTTCAGAGATTTTACAGTGATTTGAGAAATGTTCTATCAAAAAATTACAAACTCTTTGATTTTGTGCATATTTTGTTCCATCTTGTCTATATCTTTTCGTTCCATTAGATTCTATAATATTTTCAGACGAAACGCAAGAGATTTGGGCAACTTGCGTAATGAGAATTCCAGTCTGAAGTGCGCAGCAGATTGGTCGCGCCCACACAAAACAAGCAAGATGGGAGAAAGCACAATGACTGAGAAACGTTATCTAAAGTGGTATAATAAAGTCGGCTATGGTTCAGGCGATATTGCAGGCAACGTGGTGTATGCATTCCTGTCCTCCTTCGTCATGATCTATCTGACCAACACCGTTGGCCTGAACCCCGGTATTGTCGGCACTCTGATTGCAGTTTCCAAACTGCTGGACGGTGTGACGGACATTTTCTTTGGTTCTTTGATTGACAAAACGCATTCTAAGATGGGCAAAGCCCGTCCTTGGATGCTGTACGGCTACATTGGCTGTGCCATTACGCTGGTGGCAATTTTCGCCATCCCGACCAATCTGGGACAGTTTGCACAGTACGCATGGTTCCTGATCGCATATACTCTGCTGAACGCTGTATTCTACACTGCCAACAACATTGCTTACTCTGCACTGACAGCTCTCATCACGAAGAACAGTGCCGAACAGGTCGAGATGGGTTCTTGGCGTTTCATGTTCGCCTTTGCCACCAGCCTGCTCATCCAGTCCATCACGCTGGGTGCTGTTACGGCATTGGGCGGTGGTGCTGCCGGTTGGCGCACTGTTGCAATCATCTACGCCATCATCGGTCTGCTTGTCAACACCCTCTCCGTTTTCTCCGTGAAGGAACTGCCGGAAGGCGAATTGGTGGATACCACCGACAAAAAGGAAATCGAGCAGGACGAAAAGTACAATCTGGTTCAGGCTGCAAAGCTGCTTGCTGGTAACAAATATTATATGATGATTTGCGTCACCTACATTTTGCAGCAGATCTACGGTGCCATGATCAGCATGGGCACCTACTATGCAACCTACATCCTTGGCAACCAGAATCTGTTCGGTGTATTCTCTTGGGCAATCAACATTCCTCTGATCATCGCACTGGTGTTCACCCCGACCTTGGTTGCAAAGTGGAATGGAATGTATAAGCTGAATGTAATGAGCTATACTCTGGCAACGATTTCTCGTGCACTGGTTGCTGTAGCTGGTTACATGGGCAGCGGCAATGTGACCTTGATGCTGCTCTTTACTGCAATCGCAGCTCTTGGTCAGGGTCCTTGGCAGGGCGATATGAACGCTGCGATTGCTGCTTGCTCTGAATATACTTGGCTGACGAAGCATAAGCGCGTGGATGGCACGATGTACTCCTGCACTTCTCTCGGTGTGAAGCTGGGCGGCGGTCTAGGTACTGCCATCACCGGCTGGTTACTGGCAGCAAGCCATTTCGATAGTGCGCTGGCTGTCCAGCCCGAATCCTGCATCTCGATGCTGAAGATCATGTATCTGGTGATTCCGTTTGCTCTGGATGCCATCATCACCTTCATTCTCTCTCGTATGAAGGTCGAAGAAGCAAATGAAAAACTGCGTGCAGCAGTCTGATAACAAGCCATTATCATTTCTCCTTCATCTGCTGTTCCCCGGAGGAATCCAGCGATTCCTCCGGGGAGGCTGGAGAAACATTATAAAATTATAAAAGGTAAATGAGGAAATACTATGGCTGCATTTGATTTTGCAAAAGTAAAAGACCCCACCTTTTTCAAGGAAAACGTGCTGAATGCTCATGCAAGTTTCCGTACTTACGCTTCCCGCGAAGAATATCGGACAGGCTCCTCTTCTTTGGCGCTGAAGCTGGACGGTATCTGGAAATTCGCCTACGCAAAGAACTACACCAGTGCCATCCCCGGCTTTGAAAAGACGGATTACGATTGCAGCGGCTGGGATGACATTCATGTTCCGGCACACATCCAGATGGAGGGCTACGACATTCCCCAGTACGCGAATGTTCAGTATCCGTGGGATGGCCGTGAAGAAGTACAGCCGGGCGAGATCCCGCAGCGGTTCAATCCGGTGGCAAGCTATGTAAAATACTTCGAGCTGCCGGAATCCATGCAGGGCAAGCCCGTCCACATCGAGTTCGAGGGTGTGGAAAGCGGCATGGCTCTTTGGCTGAACGGGTCTTATGTGGGTTACACCGAGGACAGCTTCTCCGCACACGCATTCGATCTGACTCCCTATCTCCAGCCGGGCGTGAACAAACTTGCTGTGCAGGTGTTCAAGTGGACTTCCTCCAGCTGGTGCGAAGATCAGGACTTCTTCCGCTTCTCTGGTATCTTCCGCAGCGTGTGGCTGTACGCCATCCCCACCGTGCATCTGGAAGATGTATCCGTCAAAACGCTGTTTGCCGGGGATGATTTTACTCATTCCACGCTGGAAGTTGCATTGCAGGCGGAGGGTAAGGGCGCAGCCCGTCTGACCCTGCGCCGCAGTGAACAGGAAGTGTTCTCCGAAAAAATCGCACTGAACGGCGGCTCTGCGCTGTTCAGCCATGCGGTGGAGAACCCCCACCTGTGGAGTGCAGAGGACCCGGCTCTGTATGAACTGGAAATCGAGCTGCTGGACGATGCAGGCCATCTGGTAGAGGTGACCGGGCAGAAAGTCGGTTTCCGCAAGTTCGAGTTGAAGAACAATCGGATGCTGCTCAACGGCAAGCGCATCGTGTTCAAGGGTGCCAACCGTCATGAGTTCAGCTCCATTACGGGTCGTGCTGTGGGCGTACACACCCATGAGGAACTGCTTCGGGATATTATCACCATGAAGCAGAACAACATCAATGCCATCCGTACCAGCCATTACCAGAATCAGGATGCACTGTACGACCTGTGCGACGAGTATGGTCTGTATCTGATCGCAGAGAACAATCTGGAATCCCATGGCACATGGGACATTCATCAGGCTGGCATTCGCGGCATCGAGGGCGTTTTGCCCAATGATAAGCCGGAGTGGAAAGCTGTCTTGTTTGACCGCATGAATTCCACTTACCAGCGTGACAAAAATCATCCTGCTGTTCTGATCTGGTCTCTGGGCAACGAATCGTTTGGCGGTGAGACTCTGCTCCAGATGGCAGAGATGGTCCGCCGCTTTGATGACACCCGTCTGGTGCATTACGAAGGTGTGGTCAATGATCCCCGCTTCCTCGAAACCACCGATATCGAGAGCCATATGTACAGCACGGTCAAGGACATTAAAGAGTATCTGGCACAGGGCGATAAGCGGCCTTATATCGAGTGCGAATACTCTCATGCTATGGGCAACTCCAACGGTGCTTTATACAAGTACACGGAACTTGCCGACCAGAAGGACCGCGGCTATCAGGGCGGCTTCATCTGGGATTACATCGACCAGTCCATCTGGAAAAAAGACCGCTACGGCAAGTGGTTCCAAGCCTACGGCGGCGATTTCGGTGAGCGTCCTACCGACTATAATTTCAGCGGAAACGGCATTGCCTACGGTGGTGATCGTGCTCCTTCTCCCAAGATGCAGGAGGTCAAGTTCTGCTATCAGAATATCGCCGTTTCCATCGACAACTCTGGATTTGAAGTCTGGAATAAGAACCTGTTCACCTCTACGGGTGCTTTCGACTGCGTTGCTCTGCTGCACCGTGATGGAAAGCTGTATCAGCAGCAGGAACTGACCAATATTGATGTTGCTCCCGAAGAGCGTTCCAGCTTCCCGCTGCCGTTTATGGTTCCTGCGCTCCCCGGTGAATATGCAGTGACCATCAGCTTCCGTTTGAAGGAGGACACCAGCTGGGCAAAGAAGGGCCATGAAGTCGCCTTTGGACAGGGTGTGATTGCTGTGGTTCGTTCCATTCCCAGCAAGAAGGTCACGCCGTTTACCGTTACGCACGGTACACACAACATCGGTGTCCGGGGTGAGAATTTTGATGTTTTGTTCTCCGATCTGAACGGCGGCCTGACTTCCTACCGCTATGCCGGCAAGGAGATGATTCAGGAGATTCCCCGTCCCAACTTCTGGCGCGCTCCCACCGACAACGACTGCGGCAACAACATGGGCGGCGTTCGCGGTCAGTGGAAGCTGGCAAGCCTGTACGCTACCGCCAAGGGCATCGGCAAGGAGATTCCGTCTGTTCATGGCGGCACCATCCTCCAGAACCCCACCTGCGAGGTGGAAACCGACAGCGTGGTCGTGACCTATCTCTATAACCTCCAGACCAGCCCCGCAGCAGAGTGCAGCCTGCAGTACCGTGTGTTCGGTGATGGCCGCATCCAGACCACCCTGCACTATGACCCGGTGGAAGGACTTGCAGCAATGCCGGAGTTCGGCGTACTGTTCAAGATCGACGCTGACTACGACACGGTGGAGTGGTACGGAAACGGCCCTGCGGAGACCTACTGGGATCGTCAGCATGGTGCAAAGCTGGGCATTTACCAGAACAAGGTCGCAGACAACATGGCACAGTACCTTGTGCCGCAGGAGTGCGGTGCAAAGACCGCTGTGCGCTGGGCAAAGGTAGTGGACCGCAAGGGTCGCGGGCTGCTGTTTACCGCAGATGCCGCAAAGCCCATGTTCTTCTCTGCGCTGCCCTACACTCCCCATGAAATGGAGAGTGCCAAGCATCCCTACGAGCTGCCCCCGGTCCATTACACGGTCATCCGTGCTATGGGCGAGCAGATGGGCGTTGGCGGTGATGACAGCTGGGGTGCCAATGTCCACCCGGAGTATATTCCTGATGTAACTAAGCCTGTGGAGTTCACCTTTACGTTCCGTGGCATCTGATGATTGCCCGCAAATGAGGTGTTCTCTGTGAAAAAAGCGAAAGATCAGCCTGAATCTGAACCAGCCGAACTAGCATCCCTTGTTGAAGAACGGATCAGAAAGATCCGCAAAGAAGAGGGGGTTAAGCCTAGAGCTTTTTGCTTTACCAGCAAAAGAGAAACAGGGCGTTCCCGACGGGGAACGCCCTGTTGTACATATCGTTATCGTCTGTGGTCTTTGGCAGGGTGCGTCCTATTCAGGGGCGCACCCTGTTTTTGTTTCATCGCGGTTGGGTGTACGTCAAAACGCATTTACCGGTTCTTTTTCTCCTTGGCTGCATCGTGGTTGGTTTTGCGCTGTTCCACCATCTGGGCGAACCATTCCACCATTGCAGGGTCGTCGTGAGCAAAGAAGGCACTGGTTTTGGTATCCAGTGCGGCGATCCTTTCCATGTCCTCAGAGGACAGCGTAAAGTCGAACACTTCCAGATTTTCCTGCATCCGCTCCCTGTGGGTGGATTTTGGGATGACCACCACGCCCCGCTGCAAATGCCAGCGGAGAATGACCTGTGCCACGGTTTTTGCCGTATTTTGCGCCAATTTCTGCCAGCACAGGGTTTGTGAACATCTGACTCCGACCTTCGCCAAAGGGAGCCCATGCCTCCATCTGAACGCCGTACTTTTCCATCCATTCCTTTGCCTTGCCCTGCTGGTGCAGCGGATGCACCTCTACCTGATTCACCATGGGTTTGATACGAGCAAAGCTGCACAGATCAACGAGGCGGTCAGGATAAAAATTGGACACGCCAATGGCCCGAATCTTGCCTGCCTCATATAGCTCCTCCAAGGCGTGCCATGCGCCGTAGTAATCAGCAAACGGCTGGTGCAACAAACAAAGGTCCAGATAATCCGTTCGCAGCTTACGCAGGGATTCCAGCACAGATGCCTTGGCCTCCTTATAACCGTAATGCTCGACCCAGACCTTGGTGGTCAGAAAAATATCTTTGCGATCCACACGAGATTTTTCGATTGCTTTGCCCACCTGCTCTTCGTTGAAGTAGGATTGTGCCGTGTCGATGGAGCGGTAGCCTACCTGCAAAGCATCCAGTACACAGCGCTCGCATTCCTCCTGTGAGACCTGATAGACCCCATAGCCAAGCTGGGGCATTTTTACGCCGTTATTCAATGTGATATAGTTCATATAAAAGCCTCCCTGCTGAGATGATCCTGTGTTTATCACCGCAACTCCTTATAGGTTTCTTCCGGCACCGGCTCGCACCACTCGTTAGAGGTGCCTTCGCCGGGCACTTCCACTGCCAGATGAGAGAACCAGCAATCGGGTGCAGCACCGTGCCAGTGCTTGACCTCCGGGGGAATGTTCACCACATCGCCCGGATGCAGCTCCAGCGGAGCTTTGCCCCATTCCTGATAGTAGCCCCGGCCTGCCACGCAGACAAGGATCTGCCCGCCACCCTTTGCGGCATGGTGGATGTGCCAGTTGTTCCGGCAGCCCGGTTCAAAGGTGACGTTGTAAATGCCAACCTGTGCGGTGGACAGGGGTGTTAGATAGCTTTTTCCGCTGAAATATTGTGCAAAACCGTCGTTGGGCGCACCGATGGGGAACACCATTTCACTCTGGTGCTTTGCCTTGGCATCCTCTGCAGCGTCCTCTGCCCAGACTTCCTTGGCCATACGGAAGGCCGCCCACGCCTTGGGCCAGCCTGCATAAAACGCCGCATGGGTCAGGATCTCTGCAATCTCACACCGGGTAATACCGTTGTTTTTCGCTGCCGTCAGGTGATACCGAAACGAGGAATCCGTCAGTCCCTGCGCCATCAGTGCCACCACCGTCACAAGGCTGCGGTCCCGGAGGGAGAGTTTATCCTCTCGGCTCCACACCTGCCCGAATAGTACCTCATCGTTAAGTTCCGCAAATTTTGGCGCAAATTCGCCCAGAGCATCACGCCCTGCCGTCTGTTTCACTGCCATTATACGTTCCTCCCCATCTCGTAAGCCTGTGCCATTGCAGAGGTGTTTCGCACCGCACCCGGCTCATAGACACCACCTGCTACAAGGACTCCCTTTTCCACGGCACCTTCCACACAGTCTGCATAGCCCCGGAAGCAGGCCAGCGTAGTATCTGCAGAGGATTTTTCCTCGTCTGCCATGGTGGTGATGTAGTAGAATTCCTTGTCTTTGACCTCAAGCCACTGTGCCACGGTACGGTCGATCACTGCCTTCAACTGGGCACTGATGGAGTAGAAGTATACCGGGCTTGCCAGCACAATGACATCGGCATCGATCATCTTTTGCAGGATGTCTGCCATATCATCCTTGTGGACGCAGGCTCCGCCGTGGGTGCTGCAGTAGTAGCAGCCGGAACAGGGAGCCACCTTTTTCTCAGCGACCCGGATCTTTTCTGCTTTGTGCCCGGCATCCTGCGCTCCACGCAGAAATTCGTCGCATAGAATATCAGAGTTGCCGCCCTTCCGGGGACTGCCAGACAAAATCAATACCTTCTTGCTCATAGAAACCTCCTTGACAGCGGAGTGCATCCGCATTATGATGTTGATAAAGTTTGATTTTATCATACAACTTAAAGCGCACTTTAAGTCAAGGGCTTTTTGAAAAAACGGAGGTTTCAGATGATCTATACCGTAGGTGAAATGGCACAAAAGCTGGGCGTACCTGCCTCCACCCTGCGCTACTACGACAAAGAAGGGTTACTTCCCTTTGTGGAGCGTTCCTCCGGCGGCATTCGGATGTTCCGGGAAAACGACTTCGAGTGGCTGCAGGTCATCCGCTGCATGAAAAAAGCCGGAATGTCCATCAAGGATATCCGGCAGTATATTGAGCTTTCCATGCAGGGAGACGACACCATTGACACCCGGCTGGAAATGTTCCGGCATCAGCGCGAGGTGCTCACCCAGCAGATCCAGCAGTTACAGCACACGCTGGAGACCGTGGAGTATAAATGCTGGTTCTATGAAGCCGCCAAAGCCGCTGGGACAGTGGATGTCCCCGGTGCGATGACCGATGCGGATGTGCCGGAGCAGTTCCGTGCCATCCGGCAGGAGCTGCGGGGACAGAAGATTTCGAATGGCGAAAAATAAGAAATGCCGTTCCAGTTGCTTTTGGAACGGCATTTTTCTTAATCTTCTACCCCATGGCTCCCGGTTACGTTTTTCAAGTATCCCTCCGGGTCTCCGTTCAGAATCAAATCGGCATAGCCCAGTGGGTCATTGTAGATGAGGTAGTCTAACTCTGACCTCTGCGCCATGGACACGTCCAGTGCATCCTCTTCCTATTGGAGCAGTTCCTTATCTCTCCCAATGAACGTACCGAGGATTATAACCGCAGGATCATTGATACCTTTGTAAATCGCATCGAGATCACAGACACGGAAATGCTTATTTATTTTAATCTTTCCGAAGCGTCTGCTTCCGAAAAACAAAAAATTCCCAGCTGAACAGTTGTTCGACTGGGAATCATCTGGTCCGAGTGGCGAGAATCGAACTCACGGCCTCTTGAACCCCATTCAAGCGCGCTACCAAAACTGCGCTACACCCGGATATCGTCCTCTGCCTCCCTACCGAAGCATTGGCGACAAAAGATATTATACGCATCTTTCCGGGTTTTGTCAACACTTTTCTGCATCTTTTTCTGATTTTTTCAAGAAAAGTATGATTTTCGTCGTATGAGCGCCGCTTTACTTTTTTGCTTTTGCACCAGTTTCTGCTTCCGCGGCCCGCAGCTGTCTGTCCTTTTCCAGCAGGGGCTTGAGGTACTGGCCGGTAAAGCTGCCGGGCACCTCGGCCACCTGCTCGGGCGTACCCTCGGCAATCACCAGGCCGCCGGCGCTGCCGCCTTCAGGGCCAAGGTCAATGATGTGGTCCGCACACTTGATGAGATCCAGATTGTGCTCGATGACAATGACCGTGTTGCCCGCATCCACCAGCTTCTGCAGCACCTCGATCAGGCGATGCACGTCCGCAATGTGCAGGCCTGTGGTAGGCTCGTCCAGAATATACACCGTCTTGCCGGTGCTGCGTCGGGCTAGCTCATTGGCCAGTTTGACACGCTGGGCTTCGCCGCCGGACAGGGTGGTGGCACTCTGGCCAAGGGTCACATAGCCAAGGCCCACATCCAGCAGGGTCTGCAGCTTGCGGGCGATCTTGGGCTGGTTGGCAAAAAACACCACCGCCTCCTCCACGGTCATGTTCAGCACGTCGGAGATGGTCTTTTCCTTATACTTTACCTCCAGCGTCTCGCGGTTATAGCGCGCGCCCTTGCACACCTCGCAGGGGACATAGACATCCGGCAGGAAGTGCATCTCAATCTGCAAAATGCCGTTGCCCTCACAAGCCTCACAGCGGCCGCCCTTGACGTTGAAGCTGAACCGGCCCGGGCCATAGCCGCGCATCTTTGCATCCTGGGTCTCGGCAAAGACGGCGCGGATATCGTTGAACACGCCGGTATAGGTGGCCGGGTTGGAGCGGGGCGTGCGGCCGATGGGCTGCTGGTCAATGCCAATGACCTTATCTACGAACTCAAGACCCTCCACCCCGTCGCACTTGCCCGCACGGCTGCGGGCACCGTTCAGCTCACAGGCCAGCGTCTTGTACAGGATCTCATTGATCAGGCTGGACTTGCCGGAACCGGAAATGCCGGTCACACAGACGAACTCCCCCAGTGGGAACCGGACATCAATGTTGCGCAGGTTGTTTTCCCGGGCACCTTTCACGGTCAGGAAGTTTCCATTGCCGGTGCGGCGGGTCTGGGGCACAGCAATGCGCTTGCGGCCGGAAAGATAATCGCCGGTGATGCTCCGCTTGGCCTTACAGATATCCTTCACGGAGCCCGCCGCCACGATCTCGCCGCCGTGAACGCCCGCGCCAGGGCCCACATCCACGATATAGTCCGCGCTGCGCATGGTATCCTCGTCGTGCTCGACCACGATGACGGTATTGCCGAGATCCCGCAGGTTCTTCAGGGTCGCAATGAGCTTGTCATTGTCACGCTGGTGCAGGCCGATGCTGGGCTCGTCCAGCACATAGAGCACGCCGGACAGCGCACTGCCGATCTGGGTGGTGAGGCGGATGCGCTGGCTCTCGCCGCCGGACAGAGTGCCAGCCGCGCGGGCCAGGGTCAGGTAATCCAGACCCACGCTCTGCAAAAACTGCAGGCGGTTCCGGATCTCCTTCATGATCTGACCGCCGATCTGCCTCTGCTTCTCGGTCAGGTTCGGCTCGTTTTCGGCAATGAATTTCAGCTCATCCCGGATGGACATTTCGCAGAACTCGCTGATGTTCTTATCCCCAACGGTCACTGCCAGCACCACCGGTTTCAGGCGCTTGCCGTGGCAGTCCGGGCACTCCACGCCGGACATGAAGCTGCCGATCTCTTCCTTCATCCACTCGCTGTTGGTCTCCCGGAAGCGGCGCTCCAGGTTCTCCACGATGCCCTCAAACGTATTATAGTAGACACCGCTGCCGAACTCGTTGGTTCGGTGCATCTCGATCTTTTCGCCGTTGGTGCCGTAGAGCAGGGCGTTCACCGCCTCGGTGCTCATATCCTTGATGGGCGTGTCCAGCGTAAAGCCGTATTTTTTACCCAGACCAAGGTAGTACATTTCGCTGACAGAGCCCTCGGCGTAGTACCAGCCGCTGGCCTTGATGGCCCCCTGCCGGATGGACAGGTTCTTATTGGGCAGGATGCGCTCCTCGTCCACCCGCATGAACGTACCAAGGCCCGTGCACTTCTCACAGGCACCCTGGGGGTTGTTGAAGGAGAAGAGCCGGGGCGACAGATCGCCGATGGAGATGCCGTGCTCCGGGCAGGCAAAGTTCTGGCTGAAGGTCATGCACTCCCCACCGATGACATCGATCTCAGCGATGCCGCCGGTCAGAGCCAGCGCAGTTTCCAGCGAATCCGCCAGACGGCCCCGGATGCCCTTGCGCATGGCAAGGCGGTCCACCACGATCTCCACCGTGTGCTTGATGTTCTTTTCCAGCGTGATCTCTTCGTCCAGGTCATACAGATTGCCGTCGATCCTCACACGGGAATAGCCGCCCCGCCGGGCAGCATCCAGCTCCTTCTGCTGCGTGCCCTTGCGCTGGCGTACCACAGGAGCCAGCACCTGGAATTTGGTGCCGTCCTCCAGCTTGAGCACGGCATCCACCATCTCATCCACGGTCTGCTGGCTGATGACGCGGCCGCACACCGGGCAGTGGGGCACGCCCACCCGGGCATACAGCAGGCGCAGGTAATCATAGATTTCGGTCACGGTGCCCACGGTAGAGCGGGGGTTGTGGCTGGTGGTCTTCTGGTCAATAGAAATGGCCGGCGACAGGCCGGTGATCTCATCCACATCGGGCTTATCCATCCGGCCCAGGAACATCCGGGCGTAGCTGGAAAGGCTCTCCACATAGCGGCGCTGGCCGTCGGCATAAATGGTATCGAAGGCAAGGCTCGACTTGCCGGAACCGGACAGGCCGGTCATAACAATGAATTTTTCGCGCGGGAGGGTCAGATCAATATTCTTCAGGTTGTGCTCCCGTGCGCCTTTGATGACGATCTTATCGTTTGCCAAGGTACTTTCTCCCTCTTCTCTGTGTCTGTGCATGGTTCTGTCTGCGCTCGGTCTCGGCATCCGAGTCCACGGTGGGGTTCTCGCCCCGGCGCAGGCGGTCGATCTGGTCACGCAGGAAGGCCGCATGCTCAAATTCCAGCAGCTTGGCAGCCTCCTTCATCTCCCGGGTCAGGCGCTCGATGGCAGCTTCCCGCTCCAGTTTGCCCATGCGGCGGGTATTCCGCTTTGCGTTCTCCGCCTTATCGCTGATCTCAATGCTGTCCGCAATGGCCTTGACGATGGTCTTAGGCACGATGCCGTGTTCTTCATTGTAGGCCATCTGGATGGCACGGCGGCGCTCGGTCTCGGTGATGGCGCGTTCCATGCTGTCCGTCACCTCATCGGCGTACATAATGACCAGACCCTCGGCGTTGCGGGCCGCGCGGCCAATGGTCTGGATGAGGCTGGTCTCACTGCGCAGGAAGCCTTCCTTGTCGGCATCCAGGATCGCCACAAGGCTGACCTCCGGCAGATCCAGACCCTCGCGCAGGAGGTTGATGCCCACCACCACATCGATGGAGCCCAGGCGCAGATCTTTGATGATCTCCATCCGTTCAAAGGTATCCACCTCGTGGTGCATATATTTGACCTTGATGCCCTGCTCGGTCAAGAAGTCGGTCAGGTCCTCGGCCATCTTCTTGGTCAGGGTGGTCACAAGAACACGCTCATTCTTCGCCGTGCGGGCGTTGATCTCGCCCAGCAGGTCAGTCACCTGCCCCTCCACAGGCCGCACCGAGATGAGCGGGTCCAGCAGGCCGGTGGGCCGGATGACCTGCTGCGCGATCCGGGTGCTGTTCCGGCGCTCGTACTCGCCTGGCGTGGCCGAGACGAACACCATCTGGTTCAGTTTGCTTTCCACCTCCTCAAACTTGAGGGGGCGGTTGTCAAAAGCCGACGGCAGACGGAAACCGTATTCCACCAGCGTCTTTTTGCGGGCGTAGTCGCCGCCATACATAGCACGCACCTGCGGCAGGGTCACATGGCTCTCATCCACAAAAAGCAGAAAATCCTCCGGGAAATAATCCAGCAGGGTGGTGGGCATACTGCCCGGCGCACGGCCCGACAGCACCGCCGAGTAGTTCTCGATGCCCTTGCAGATCCCCACTTCGGTCAGCATCTCGATGTCGTAGTTCGTTCGCTGCTGGATGCGCTGGGCTTCAATGAGCTTGCCCTCGGCGGTAAACTTCTTCACCTGCTCGTCGCACTCGGCGCGGATCTTTTCAATGGCCGCTGCCTTTTTATCGGCGCTGACGATGTAGTGGCTGGCCGGGAAGATGGCCACATGCTTCACCACGTTCTGCCGGGTGCCGGTAACGGGGTTGAACTCCGTGATGCGGTCGATCTCATCCCCAAAGAACTCCACCCGGATGGCAAGGTCGCTCATGTAGGCCAGATAGATATCCACCGTGTCGCCGTGAACGCGGAACTTATTGCGGATAAAATTGATGTCGTTCCGCTCATATTGCAGGGCGACCAGCTTTTTGCACAGGTCATCCCGCTCCATCTGCATCCCGGGCCGCAGGCTGATGACCATGCTGCGGTAATCGATGGGGTCACCCAGAGAGTAGATACAGGACACCGATGCCACAATGATGACATCCCGCCGCTCCGAAAGCGCCGCCGTGGCCGAGTGGCGCAGGCGGTCGATCTCATCGTTGATGGCGCTGTCCTTTTCAATGTAGGTATCGGTGCTGGGGATGTAGGCTTCGGGCTGGTAGTAATCGTAGTAGGAAACAAAATACTCCACCGCATTGTCCGGGAAGAACGAGCGGAACTCGGTGCAGAGCTGGGCCGCCAGCGTCTTATTATGGGCCAGCACCAGCGTGGGGCGGTTGCACCGGGCGATCACGTTGGCCATGGTAAAGGTCTTGCCGCTGCCGGTCACACCCAGCAGGGTCTGGCAGCGGTCGCCCCGCTCAACGCCCTCTACCAGCTGCTCAATGGCCTGGGGCTGGTCACCCGTGGGGGCATAGTTGGAGACGAGATGGAACTGTTCATCGGCCATGTCTCGGTTCTCCTTTCTGTTCTCAGATGGAACTACAAATAGTTGTACTTTTCATGTTGATTATAACACAATTATTTTATAATATCAATACGGCCTGAGCATCTCCCCGGTCTGGAAATCGTAAAACGGCAGGCGGTTGGCCTCCCGCATGGAGAAATATTCGCTCTCGGTCAGGATGATGTGATCCCGCAAATGCACCTTGACCAGCCCCAGTGCCCGGACGATATTCTCGGTGGCCATCAGATCCTCCCGCGAGGGCAGGGCCACGCCGTTGGGGTGGTTATGGCAGAGCACCACACTGTCGGTACCGCCCTTGAGGGCTGCCGCCACCACATCCTTGATCTCCAGACTCACCCGGTCGCTGGTGCCGTCCCGCAGCCAGAACAGCCCTTTGATGCGGCTGCGGCCATCCAGCGCAGCCAGCAGGGCGCGTTCCTGCACAGTCCCGGCAAACTGTGCCATCAGGTATTCGACCAGCTGGTCGGTGGTCTTCATGCACTTTTTGCCGTTGACCGCACACTGGGTATAGTATCTGCCGACCTGCGGCAAAAGATGCAACATCCGGGCGGTGGAGGGGCCTACCCCCTCCACCGTCAGCAGATCCTCCTCGGAGGCATCCAGCACCCCGGCAAAGTCTCCGAACCGGTCCATGAGGACATGGGCAAGGCCGTTGGTATCCTTGCGGGTGTTGGTGATGTAAAGGACATATTCCAGCGCTTCGTGGGGTTCCAGACTTTCCAGTCCGTACTGCTCTACCCGGGCGCGCATCCGCTGGCGGTGCCCCGTATGCTGGCTGCTTTCCTTCGCCATGGTCATTCTCCTTTTGCGTTATTACTCTAATAGTACCGTTTTTTCAGCAAAACACAAGGGGGCACAGGAAATATTCTGCGTTGACTTCAAAGAAAGGGTGGTTTATTATAGAGAAAAGGCTTTTTTATGAATCAATATGCCCTCTCAGTCAAAGCCTGCGGCTTTGCCAGCTCTCCCAAAGGGAGAGCCCCTTGTGGCTCTCGGTCAGCATGTACTGAACCCGGGAGATGCATTGCCTCTCCCTTTGGGAGAAGTGGATTTGCGAAGCAAAGACGGAGAGGGCTTGTCTTTCATCCAACAAAAGGAACGATTTTATGAAACAATTTACTGCCACCGCAAACGACGAGGGCGTGCGGCTTTCCCGCTTTGTCCAGAGCGTGACGCGCGATCTCCCCACCAGCCTGCTGTACAAGAGCTTTCGCAATAAGCGGGTCAAGGTCAACGGCAAAAAGGGAGCCCCCGAGGATCGGCTCAAGGCGGGCGATCTCATTGAACTGTACATCAACGATGAATTCTTCCCGCCCGAGGGCGCAAAGCCTGCAGCCCGCAAACCTGCCCCCAAAAAGCAGCAGAACCAGCCCAAGGTGACCGTCATCTATGAGGACGAGAACATTGCCGTGCTGTACAAGCCCACCCACCTGCTCTGCCATAGCGACCGCACCGGCGATGCCAACCTTGTGGACGCGTTCACCCAGTATCTGGCCCAGAAGGGCGAGTATGACGTAGGCGGTGAGAATCGCTTCAAGCCCGGCATCTGCAACCGGCTGGACCGCGGCACCGAGGGCCTTGTCATCGCTGCCAAGAGCTACGCCGCCCTGCGGGACATGAACGAGATCATCCGCACCGACCTGCTCAAAAAGGAATACTACACCATCACCGTGGGCATCCCCCAGAGCGGGCGGTTCACGGCCTGGTGGGAGCACGATGAGAAGAACAACAAGGTCAGCATCCACGCCCACCAATCTCAGGATGAGCACCGCAAGCAGATCATCACCGATGTGGATGTGCTGCGCACCGCCGGGCCCTTTGCCCTGTGCAGGATCGGCCTGGTCACGGGCCGCACCCACCAGATCCGCGCGCATCTGGCCTACCTGGGCAAGCCGGTGCTGGGAGATATCAAATACGGCAACCGCAAGATGAACGAGCGCACCGGCACCCGGACGCAGGCTCTCTGCGCCGTCCGCATCAGCTTCCTGGATATCCCGGAGGAGAACACCCTGCACTACCTCACCGGCAAGGTCATCAAGCTGAAGGACCCGCAGATCGTCAAACAGTTCGACGCGCTGGATAAGTGCAAAGATCCCCATGAATAATATTTTTCTGAAAACTGACCGGCTGATTTTGCGCAGATTGGAAGAATCTGATTTTCCCGATTACGCCGCCTACGCCGTAGATGATGAAATGTCCCGGATGATGGGGCGGCCCATCCTGAAAACAGAAGCGGATATCCGCACCAATTTCGGCTGGCTCAAGGACAAGGAATCTCGTTGTTACGGCATTGTAGAAAAAACCGGCGGTCATCTGATTGGCAACCTGAGCGTCTGCGCTGTGCCTGCACAACTCACTGGTCTGGAACAATTGCAGGGCAGGCAAGGCTGTACCCTCTCCTACTGCATCTGCCGCACTGCCCAGCGCAGGGGCTACGCAGCCGAAGCGGTCCGTGCTGTCATTGCGGAGCTGTTCAACGCTGAGCAGATGGATTTCGTCCAGTGCGGCTGCTTTGCCTTCAACATACCATCCCAGCAGCTGCTGAATAAGCTGGGCTTTACGGAGCTGGCACACCTGCATATCCCCATGCCGGAAGGTGAAGTGGAAACGATCGAATCAATTTTATGGAATCCCGGGAGGACACCTAAAATGAACCTGAATCCTTATTTCAAGAGCATCATCGACCAGGACCGTGAGTCGGTGGTCATCTGCGATCTGAACCACATCATCATTTACATGAATCCTGCCGCCGTGGTGGATTACGGCAAATACGGCGGAGCCGCCCTGCTGGGCAAAAGCCTTCTGGCCTGCCACAACCCCCATTCGGTGGAAGCCATCCGCAAGGTGGTTGAGTGGTTCGCGGCGGATGCCAGCCACAACATCGTCTATACCTATCACAACGCAAAGCACGACCGCGACGTCTACATGGTTGCCCTGCGGGACGAGGACGGTACCCTGATCGGCTACTACGAGAAGCATGATTCCCGAAAAGCTGAAACTATGAAGCAGTACGATTTGTTCTGACGAAGAAGGGCGAACCCCACACAAAAAAAGACTTTGCCAGCAGATTCTCCATCGGCGGGAAGAGGAAGCCATCGTAGGTGGCGCAGGCCAGCACAATCCGGCCGCAGAGCCGAAGCCCTGAGGCGGGATGCTCCGCTCCGGTGTACCCCCTGCCAAAGGCCGCGGCTTGCATCCAAAAGAAAACCTGCTATACTGGAAGGGAATGAACCGCACTTTGTGCAGGAAAAGGAGAAATCAAGCTATGAAAACGAAACTGGGCATCGTGGGCTGCGGCTTTCTGGGCAATATTGTGGCCGACGCATGGAAGAACGGCCTGCTGCCGGAGTACGAGCTGGTGGGTGTGACCAGCCGCACCCGTTCCTCCGCTGAAGCAACTGCCGCCAAAACCGGCTGCGCCGTCTGCGATACCGTGGATGCGCTGTTGGCACTGGAGCCCGAATACATCGTGGAGGCCGCCTCTGTTGAGGCAGTGCGTGCCATGGCGCTGCCGGTTCTGCGCCGGGGCGTGAATCTGGTCATCCTGTCCATCGGTGCCTTCGCTGACCTCACGTTTTACGAGCAGGTGCAGCAGGCCGCCCGGGAGGGCAGCGCCAAGGTGCATCTGGCAAGTGGTGCCATCGGCGGCTTTGACGTGCTGCAGACCGTGACCCTGATGGCACAGGCACAACAGCTGGAGGAGACCGCAGGCATCGAGACCCACACCGGTGCCCGGGGCTTCCGCAACACCCCTGTCTGGGCTGAGCATCTGCTGACCGACACGGAAAAGACCACCGTGTTCACCGGCAACGCCAAGGAAGCCATTGCCACCTTCCCCCGCCGGGTCAATGTGGCGGTGGCCACCTCTCTGGCCACCACCGGCCCCGAGATCACTGGTGTGACCATGCACTCGGTGCCCAACTGGGTGGGTGACGATCACCGCATCACCGCCGAGATCGAGGGCGTAAAGGCCGTGGTAGACATCTGTTCCTCCACCAGCGCCATCGCGGGCTGGAGCGCGGTCTCCCTGCTGCGCAACCTGTCCTCCCCCGTCTGCTTCTATTAAAGGAGGTTCTCCATGTTCCAGAAACTTGTTGCCATTGAGCCGGTCAGCCTGATCCCCAGTGCGGAGCAGGAGCTTTCCTGCTATGCAAAAGAGGTCCGGCTGTTTGAGGATATCCCCGCTGACAACGATGAGATCGTGCGCCGCATCGGAGATGCGGATGCCGCCCTGCTCAGCTATACCTCCCGCATCGACCGGGATGTGATCGAGCGCTGCCCCAACCTGCGCTACATCGGCATGTGCTGCAGCCTGTATTCCGAAGCAAGTGCCAATGTGGACATCGCCTTTGCCCGCAGCCGGGGCATCCGGGTATTGGGCATCCGGGACTACGGCGACCGGGGCGTGGTGGAGTATGTGCTCCATGAGCTCACCGGCATCCTGCATGGTTTTGGGATGCCCATGCTCCACGATGAGCCTGTGGAGATCTACGGCCTGAAGGTCGGCATCGTCGGGCTGGGCGTTTCCGGCCGGATGATCGCCAACGCCCTGCAGTTCCTGGGGGCAGAAGTCAGCTATTACAGCCGCAGCCACAAGCCGGACGCAGAAGCCGCAGGCATGGCCTACAAGCTCCTGCCTCAGCTGCTGGCCGAAAGCGAAGTGGTGTTCACCTGCCTGAACAAAAATGTTCTGCTGCTGGGCAGCGAGGAATTTGCCCAGCTGGGCACCGGCAAGGTGCTGTTCAACACCTCCATCGGCCCCGGCTTTGATTCCGCTGCACTGGAGCAGTGGCTCACCCTGCCCGGCAACCACTTCTTCTGCGACACCCGTGCCGCTGCCGGCCCGGTGAGCGAGGATTTCTTTGCCCGGGAGAATGTCCACTGCGCCAACGTCTCGGCAGGCCGCACAAAGCAGGCCTTCGTTCTGCTGAGCCAGAAGGTGCTGGCCAACCTCCGCACGGCACTGGCTGATCTGAACGCGGAGTAATCATCCTTTTCCCCGCATAACCGCATAAGCAAAACGAACGCCTGCCGGGCTTTTCTCACTCGGCAGGCGTTCGTTCGTTTTTATGGGGTTGATTTAATTCGTTACTTTGCCAGCAGCTCGTCAGCCAGCACATCCATCTGTGCCTCAGCGGCGGCATTGGCGGCAGAGCGGATGGTCACAACGGCATCACAGACGGTGATGTTCTTCATGCCGTCCAGCTCAGCACGCATCAGCTTTGCAGCCATGGGGGCCCAGGTGCCGTTCTCCATCAGGCCAACGGTGCGGCCCTGGAAGTTCTTGGTCTTGAGGTGTGCCAGCAGATTCTCCATCGGCGGGAAGAGGAAGCCATCGTAGGTGGCGCAGGCCAGCACGATCCGGCCGCAGCGGAAGGCCTCAGTGACGGCATAGGAGACATCGGTGCGGGTCAGATCCATCTCCACCACCTTGGCACCCTTGGCCCGCAGCTTCTCAGCCATGGTGTGGGCGGCGGCTCTGGTGTGGCCGTGGATGGAAGCGCTGGCCACCAGGATTTTCTCCGGCTCCTCGGCCTTGTAGCTGGACCACAGGTCATAGTAGTTCAGGTACTTGCTCAGATCGCCGGTCAGCACGGGGCCGTGCAGGGGGCAGATGGTGGCAATATCCAGCGCGGCGGCCTTTTTCAGCAGAGCCTGCACCTGCGGGCCGTACTTGCCCACGATATTCAGGTAGTAGCGGCGGGCCTCGCTGGCCCAGTCGGCGTTTTCGTCAAACCTGGCCACTGCACCAAACCGGCCAAAGCCGTCTGCAGAGAAGAGCACTTTTTCACTGCTCTCATAGCTCACCATGACCTCGGGCCAGTGCACCATGGGGGCAAGCACAAAGGTCAGGGTGTGGGTGCCCAGGCTCAGGCTCTCGCCGTCCTTCACCACCACGCGGCGCTCCTTGGCAACGGCATCCGCCCCAAAGAACTGATCCATATACAGGAAAGTCTTGGCGTTGCCCACCACCTGCATTTCCGGGTAGAGGGCGGCCAGTCTGGCGATGTTAGCACCGTGGTCAGGCTCCATGTGGCTGACCACCAGGTAATCCGGCTTGCGTCCAGCCAGTGCCTCGGTCAGGTTGGCAAGCCAGGGCTCCGTGGCACGGTTGTCCACCGTATCCAGAATGGCGGTCTTTTCGTCCAAAATGACATAGGAATTGTAGCTCACGCCGGTGGGCACCGGGTACTGGCTCTCGAACAGGTCAATGGTGGTATCGTCCACACCCACGCCCAGAATGGCTTCGCTGATCTTTTTCACACTCATAGCAGACATCCTCTCTATCCATATTGCTGTGCCGGAAAAGCGGCAATATAATACTAATAACGGTTCCTAGTATAGCACATTGTTAAAGATTATTCAAGCTCCTCCGGCAGTCTTGCTGCCACCGGCCGGCCGGGCTCGGTGTCCAGCTCCAGCAGGGCTGCCGCGCTGGCATCATCCAGGCTCTGGACACTGCGGAGCTTGCGGCTGATGGCCCGGCTGCGGACACCAATGAGATTGTCCAGCTCTTCATCGGTCTGGCGCAGACGCTGCTGCATCTTGGAGAGCCCCTGCCCGAACTTGTCAAACTCCGTCTTAACGGCACCCAACAGCTGCCAGACCTCGCCGGAGCGCTTCTGGATGGCAAGGGTCTTGAAGCCCATCTGCAGGCTGTTGAGCAGAGCCGCCATGGTGCTGGGGCCTGCAATGTTCACCTGATAATCCCGCTGCAGCACCTCCAGCAGACCGGCGTTCACCACCTCGGCGTACAATCCCTCAAAAGGCAGGAAGAGGATGCCAAAGGTCGTGGTGTAGGGCGGTTCCACATACTTTTCCCGGATATCCTTTGCCTCGCTCCGCAGCACCAGTTCCAGCGCATGGCGGGCATTCTCCACCGCCTGCGCATCGCCGGAGGCCTGGGCATCCTGCAAGTGTGCGTAGGTATCGCCGGGGAATTTGGAGTCGATGGGCAGCCAGACCGTGCCGCCGTCCGCACCCGGCATCTTGATGGCATATTCCACCCGCTGGGTGCTGCCCGGGATGGTGGCCACATTGGTCTCGTACTGCTCCGGGGCCAGGATTTCTTCCAGAATGGCCCCCAGCTGGATCTCGCCCAGAATGCCGCGGGTCTTAACGCCCGAGAGCACCTGCTTCAGCCCGCCCACATCGGCGGCAAGGTTCTGCATCTCGCCCAGCCCCTTGTACACCTGTTCCAGCTGGTCGTTCACAGCCTTGAAGCTCTCGGTCACCCGCTTCTGCAGGGCATCCTGCAGTTGCTCATCCACGGTGTGGCGGATCTCATCCAGCTTTTTGGCGTTCTCGGCCTGCAGGGCGGTCATGTTTTCCGCAAGGGTCTTGCGCAGCTCTTCCAGCTTCTGGGTGTTGGCGGCCTCCAGACTCTGGAGCCGCTGGGTCAGGATCTGCTGCTGGCCGCTCTGGCCCTGTGCCAGTGTAGTGCTCATGCTCTGCACTGAGGTCTGCAGCGTCTCACTGACGCTACGGATGGCGGTGTAATTCTGCTCCGCCATTGCCGCCTGTCTGGCCGCAAAGTCTTTTGCCTGTGCATCAAGCTGCTGCTGCATCCAGCGCTTGAGCTCCTCGTAGTCTTCCCCGTTCCGGGGCTTGTTCAGTTTCCAGAGCACCGCTGCCAGCAGCAGGCAGATGGTGACCAGCAGCAGGGTGTACAATCCAGCTAAAAATTCCATTGATTATAAGTCCTCAAAATCGACCAATTCTTTCCGGGTATCCAGCGCATCGCCATAAAGGCCCACGCCGTCCACCTCGCACTCGCCCGACTGGTTATCATAGGGGTCGGAGCGGAACCCGTACATCGGCGGGTCAAAGGGTGCCTCAAAGGCGCGGTTTGCCACCATGCGCCCGGTGTCCAGACTGCCGAAGTAATGGCGGCGCAGCTCTTCCTCGCCCTGCCGTGCCATGGAGGCACCAAACGAGCAGTCGGCATACATCCAGCCCTTAGGGGCAATGTAGAACATGGCCCAGTCGTGGCAGCCCACGCCGGTGGGCGACACCGACAGGCCGCTCTGCCAGCGGGCCGGAATGCCCACCAGACGGCAGAGGGTGATGAAGGTCAGGGCCATAATGCCGCAGTCACCGCGCCGGTTCCGTGCGCAGCGGTCGGGCAGGCAGTCCTGCACAAAGTAGGCGGGCTGATAGTGATACCGTACGTTCAGGGTAACGTAATCATAGATGCGCTTTGCCTTTTCCGCCGGGTCGGTGATCCCTTCGGTCAGCTGTGCGGCCAGCGCCCGCAGGTAGGGCGTGAACACGATATGCGGGGCCTGCTCCTCGGTATCAAAGGTCGGCTGTTCCGGTGCAGGCACAAAGTCCAGCGGGTCAGCATAAACTGCCGTTGTCTTGTAACGGTACTGCACCCCGAAGCGGCGGTTTTCGGTCAGGTCAGCCTCCCAGCAGACCGTGCGCTGGGGGGCGTTTGCATCGGCGATGCGGCCCGGCTGCTCGGTAAAGCTCTGCAGCTCGATCTCGCTCTGGGCCAGGCATTCCGCCGGGATGGGCAACCAGGCGCGGACGTGCACGCTCTCCCGGCCCTCTGCCTTTGCCTTGGCCAGAGCGGCGGCAAAGGCCTCATCCGACATCCCCACGCTGGTTTTCAGCGTGATGCGGGCACTGGCCTGCCCTTCCCGCTCCATCTGGTCATGGATGCGGCGACGGCGCTCCCGGGCCAGCGCGGCCGGGGCGGGCGGGTCGAGCTGACGGGCGGCAAGGTCGGCGTGGGTGGCGATCAGCGTCTCGGCAAAGCGGTCAAGGTAGTGCTTCTCCCCTTCCACAAACCGCCAGTCCACCCGGCCCTCATGCACCAGCTGGCGGAACTCCTCCACCGTGAAATCCCGCACAAGGCCCTGCATCCGGGCCACGGCCTGTGCCTCGTTCCAGCAGTATTCCTGCGGCAGACGGCACATGATCTCCTTCTGCACCAGCAGGGCATCCCGCAGCGCGTCCACGCCGTGGGGCACAGGGTTGGCGGGCTGCTCGTACTCCGGCATTTCCAACCCCTGACTGCGGGGGCTGTTCTGGGTCTCCGTCCAGTCCTCGGCCAGATATTCATCGATCCGTGCCACGGCTTCTTTGTAATAGCCCGCGGCCTTCAGCCGCTCTACATCATCGGGCAGACCGACGTTCAGATGCACAAATGCTTCGTTCAGATCTTTCATCCTGTTTCATCCTTTCTCTCAGGCGCACTGCTCTTCCCAGAAAGCAGTGGCATCCACCAGCCAGTTCTCGGCATCTGTTCCGGTGCCGATGCCGCAGACGTGAGGTGCATTGTTGAACACCCGGTAAACATGCTTGACGTGATTGGCCTGCAGGGCAGCTTCCAGCTGCGGTCCCTGCCGCCAGTAGACCAGCTCTTTCAGCAGCGTGTCGTTCACACCGTGCCAGTGGTAGGTGGCGGGGTAATCCGGCGTGATCTCATCCGAAAGGTTCCGGGTATAGTATTTGGGGCCGTACGCGCCGATATCCTGAATGACATGGTAGATGGGCTTGATGTAGGTCATATCGTTGATGGGGTAGCCCAGCAGCAGGGCAGCGGGCTTGGGCACATTGTAATGCTTATACCCCACCGATTCCGTGCCGAACAGACCCGTCAGGTGGCCGCCCATGGAATATCCCACGATGGCGTACTGCTCCGGCTGGATGCCAAACTCCGCAGCGTGTTCCTCAATGTACTGCATGGCCCGGCCGATGTCCTCCAGCGGAGCGTCATCGGAAGCATCCGTCCAGACGCGATACCGCAGAATAAAGGCGGCATAGCCCAGCTCATGCAGCTGCCAGGCCGTGCAGGCCCCCTCCTCCAGCTCGGCGCTCTCATTGGCACCGCTGCCAGCCAGGATCAGCGCAAACTTAGCATTTTCGGCCTTGGCCGGGAAATAGAACAGGCCGGTGTTGTTTTTGGTGCGGTCCGCCGCCTTTTCCGCATCCGTATAGAACGAGTGGGTGACCTGAACGCCATTGTTGTAGTTCTCAATGACCAGATTCAGCCCCTTGGCACAGCCTTCGGCCACATACTCGTTGGTGTAGCCTTCCACAGTGGTCATCTCCCACAGGGCCTGACCCGGCGGGCAGTCCTTATCCTGCGAATAGGTGTAGAAGCCGGAGTTCTTGATGCCCGGGTTGTTGCGCACTTCCTTCATGGTGGTCTGGGCCGTGATGTTGGGCTCTCCCTTTTCCATTACGGCACCGGCGGGCAGGGCCAGCAGTGCCAGCAGACACAGCATCACCGCAACGATTCGTTTTGCCTGTTTCATGTTCCGTTCCTTTCCCCCGGCACCGCCCTGATTGCATTTTCCCATACAGAGGACTATAATATGAGACTGCACAGGCGACACCGGTTGTTTTTTGTTCTATTGTATCACACCCGCCGGTATTGTCAAAACAAATCTGTCCGCAAAATCCATGCGTTGTGATCTCCACGCTTCCGAGGGGCCGGGTATTCAGATTCCGGACACTCTGCCCGGCCTGAGGTGAACAGGTTTCCATTGTGATTTGCGGCAGATTCTGCTATACTGAAAAGAGATATTGCACACGCAATGAGGGGAAACCGGAGCATTGCGGCTCCGGTCAGGATAGGAATATGAGTGAGATCACAGTCCGGCCCATGATGCCGGAGGATTGGACTGCTGTGTCCAAAATATATCTGGAGGGCATTGCCACCGAGCACGCCACCTTCCAGACCAACTGCCCGCCCTACACCGCCTGGGACGCATCCCATACCCGGGAATGCCGCCTGGTGGTGCTGGACGATGGGGTCGTAGCCGGCTGGGCAGCCCTGCATCGGGTAGACCCCCGCTGGTGCTACCGCGGCGTGGCCGAGGTGAGCATCTATGTCGGGGAGAAATTCCGGGGCAAGGGGCTGGGCTATCACCTGCTCACGGCGCTCTGCCGCGAGGCCGAACAGTCCGGGTACTGGACGCTGCAGTCCACGGTGCTGCAGGACAACGCCCCCTCCCGGGGCCTGCACCTGAAATGCGGCTTCCGCGTGGTGGGCCGCCGGGAGCGCATTGCCCGGGACTGCCACGGCCGCTGGCTGGACACCTACCTGATGGAACGGCGGTGCACAGCGGACGAACCGACGGGCTATAAAAAGCTGTAAGGTACTTTTTTGCGGGAAAGATTTACAGTTTCTTCAAAAAGTGACCTTGAAAATCCACAAAAATATGATATACTAACGTAACGATACCAAAGCGAGAGAAAGGAGGCGCGCGGAATGGCACCGACCAAAGAGCGTCCGGCAACCAAGACGATTGCCACAAACCGGGAAGCGCGCCACGAGTATTTCGTTCTGGAAGCGCTGGAGACCGGCGTTGAGCTGAAAGGCACCGAGGTCAAAAGTCTGCGTGCCGGCGGCGTGAACCTGAAAGACAGCTGGGTCGATATTGAGGACGGCGAGCTGCTGGTCAAGGGAATGCACATCACCCCCTACGACCACGGCAACATCTTCAACCAGGACCCCATGCGGGTGCGACGGCTGCTGGCCCACAAGAACGAGATCCGGCGGCTGCACCAGCAGTGCAAGTTGCAGGGTTACACTCTTGTGCCGCTTTCGCTCTACTTCAAGCATGGCCGCGTCAAAATGGAGTTGGGCCTGTGCAAGGGCAAAAAGCTCTACGACAAACGTGCAGATGCCGCCAAGCGTGATGCCAAGCGCTCCATCGACCGGGCCGTTAAATCCAACGGCGTTTACTATTGATTTCAGGCAGCATTCCTGCCCGGAAACTTCAAAGCTTACCCACACCGCAAGGTGTGTTTTATGGGGGCGTAAAGGTTTCGACGGGGGGAGCGAGGCCTGGGCAGCGGGTAGCAGTGGGGGACCTGCTCTAAACTCCTCCAAAAAATTAACTGACAACAATAATTATCAGTTGCTCGCAGCCTGAGTGCTGCGCG
>ENA-OYWH01000334-OYWH01000334.1-human-gut-metagenome-genome-assembly--contig:-NODE-334-length-32674-cov-8.085073_pt1 | contig 32674 bp, 28 predicted proteins | sample MGYA00244168_ERZ653393 | MGnify/ENA primary metagenome ERZ653393 (study PRJEB26926, sample SAMN06165164) | human gut metagenome | biome: ENVO:00009003; feature: ENVO:2100002; material: ENVO:00002003...
ATCTAAGCGCGAAGCCATCCCCAAGATAAGTCTTCCCTTGAGGGGCGTAGGAGACTACTACGTTGATAGGCTGCAGGTGTAAAGACAGCAATGTCAAAGCCGAGCAGTACTAATTACCCGATAGGCTTTCTTTTTCGAATCTTTATCTCATCTCCTGTACGTGTCAAATTTACCGGATGCGACGGATTATATATCGAAAAGATATATTCGCATAGTTCCGATATATTGGAGCAAAAGTTCTTTTAGGTGGTTATAGCAGTGAGGTTCCACCTCTTCCCATTCCGAACAGAGAAGTTAAGCTCACTAACGCCGATGGTACTGCGCTACGCGCGTGGGAGAGTAGGTAGCCGCCTCTTCAAGCCGGATCCTGAACAAGGGTCCGGCTTTCTTTTTGTTCGCGGGCTTGCGTGTCCCTTCCCCTCGTGCGGTTGGCTCTCAGCGGCAGAGCCTGCCAAGGAGGGTTATGTCGGTTTAGAGGTTGATATTTTGTGCCTGGAGGTTGGCGTGGGCATACGCTTTACAGCACGTATTCGTAGTGGGGGGGCGGTTTATAAACGCAGCCAAATGCCGAGAATAACGGCGCCCGAAACCGAAATCCTGTAAAATGAACCGGATATTGTTGCTTTGCCGCTGCAGAAGAAATGCAGGCCGTATAGATTGTAATTCCTTCGAATGTGCGGGAGATTTGTATGTCGCAGGACGGATCTATGATCGAGATAGGCTCTTCGTTTGTGCGGGGTTTTCGGAAATTCAATGTAGAGCGATCCGCTATTTTAAGTAATCCGGCTCTTCGGGACGGAAGTGATTCGTGATATGGTTCGGGAGCGGAATGTCACTTGGGAAATACAGGAGCGATAATCGGCAAAACGGGATGGGACGGAGTTCAGATCCGAATGCGATTTTTGGAGGGTTGAAATAGTCCCAAACGATAAACAACGAAGTTTTTGCGTATGCGGCGAAGGGATCAGGGGTTTCCTCTGTCGTAGTATCGCACTGTCCTATCAATATCTATAGAGTATTGTATTGCCGGCGGAATTCGTCTGTACTACACTTTTGCTTCCTGCGGATGGATTTCCCTGACTATTCGGCCTCCTTGGAGGCGGCGCTTGGGTTAAGGACTGCGATACCGATCGTGTTGCCGGTAGGGATCGTGCTCCGGGGGAGGGGTGAGTCAAGAACTGGATGCCGGTCTGGAAACGTGTACCCGGTGGAACGGATTACTTCCGTTCGTTTCCGATGTTATGCTTTAAGGCCCGGAGCTGTGCTTGCATGCGGTGAGGACCTTGGTTCGCGGATGAAATCGCGGGTACGGGATCCCGAATGTTCTGTCGCTGCGGTTGGATCCCATATTTCAGCCGAAGATAATGGTTGGAGTTATATGAGGTCCGGATCGTTTTCGCAGACAGGGACGGATTCGTCGTAGAATTGTTGGTGTCTTCCTGCTGTGGGAATAACGGGCGGTTTCCTGGGCGCTTGATTGGTCGGTGTCGTGGTGAGGAAGTGGAGTGCCGGGAGCATGGTTTCGCAAGATAATAACCATGTTAGCTCGATCCGGTGAAGCCGGCTTCATTTGAATTCGGGGTTCTCTAAATCCGGCTTGTCAGTAGGCGCAGGGGCGCTGTATGCGGAGTGATTTCGGTCCATTGCGTCGATGCGGGCAACAACCAGGTTTCGCCCTGCCGGACATCGATTCGATTGCCTTCGTTGTCGGTCAATGAACCACTCCCCTGAAGCAGAACTATTGCCACGAAAGAGTCCGTTGCCGACCAGTCGCAGCGTGTTCGTGCGGTCAGGGTATATAGCGACGTAGTAAAGTAAGGCGTGGTGACAAGCCGGACTTCCTGATTGTTCTCCGGAGCGTACGTTATGCGGCTGTTTTCGGAAGATTCGAAATCGATCGCTTCGCGTGCCAATTCGGTATGCAACTCCCGGGAATTGCCCGCTGCATCCCGCCGGTCGAAATCGTAGATCCGGTAGGTGATGTCCGAACTTTGCTGGATCTCGACGATGAAGGACCCCTTTCCGATGCTGTGCACCCGTCCTGCCGGCAGATAAAAGACGTCGCCCGATGCGATTGCCTGGCGATTCAAAACGTCGGTCAATGTATTGTCGGCAACGCGACGTTCGTACTCCGCCGGTGCGATCGGACGGGAGAATCCGGTCAGTAACGAAGCGCCCGGTTCCGCTTCCAGCACGTACCACATCTCGCATTTCCCGCTTTTCCCGTGGCGCTTTCGTGCCAGTTCGTCGTCCGGGTGTACCTGGATCGAAAGATCTTCCCGGGCATCTATGAATTTTACCAACAAGGGAAATTCCTGCCCGAAACGGGCATAGTTGGCTTTGCCCAGAAGTTCTGCGCCGAAGCGTCCGATCAGCTCGGACAGGGTGCTTCCGGCCCACGGCCCTTCCGCCACCACCGATTCCGAACCGGGCATGCCGGAAAGTTCCCAGCTTTCGCCTACACGGGAGAGCCCGGATGCGAGTTCCTTGTAGGGGATGATGCGTTCGCCGCCCCAGAGGGTCTGCTTCAGAATCGGATGAAATTTGAGGGGACGCAATGCTTCAGGTCTTAATTTGTTCCTACAAATATACTATTTTTCGGTAAGCAAAAGCTTTCTGCGACGAGAAAATGAAACGGGAAGCCGGTGTATTTGCAACCGGGTTGCAAGGAAAATGCACTATATTTGACACCAAAGAAGAATAAAAGCATTATGAAAAGTCAAACGAATGGTCGCGGCTGCGCCGCTTGCAATGCAGGTCCTGACCATGACCATCATTCGCAAAGCTATTGGAGGCCCGTTGCGTCGGCCGTGTTGTTTGCGGCAGGACTCGTCATGCAATATACCGGTGTCGAATTTTTCGCATCTCCCGCAGTACGGTTCTGCTGGTACCTCGCGGCTTATTTTCCGGTAGGGCTTCCTGTGCTCCGGGAGGCATGGAACGGTATGCGGCAGCGGGATTTCTTTACGGAATATACGCTGATGAGCCTCGCTGCCATCGGTGCTTTCTATATCGGAGAGTATCCCGAGGGGGTTGCCGTGATGTTGTTCTATTCGATCGGAGAGGCGTTGCAGGAGCGTGCCGTGGAGCGGGCGCGGCGGAATATTCGTGCGCTCGTCGATATCCGGCCCGAACAGGCGAACGTTTTGGTGGAAGGGAAACCGGTGGCTATGCCCGCTGCGCAGGTCGTGCCGGGCCGGACGATCGAGGTGCTTCCGGGGGGACGTGTCCCTCTGGACGGCGTTTTGCTGTCCGAGGCGGCCCCGTTCAATACGGCGGCGCTGACCGGAGAGAGTACGCCGCGGACGATCCGTAAGGGAGAAGAGGTGTTGGCGGGTATGATCTCTTCGCTGCAGCCGGTCCGGATCGAAGTGACGCGCCCGTATGGGGAGAGCGCCCTTTCGCGGATTCTCTCCATGGTCGAAGAGGCTGCGGCGCGCAAGGCTCCCGCCGAATTGTTCATCCGCCGTTTCGCCCGGATTTATACTCCCGTAGTGACGGGATTGGCCGTGCTGATCGTCGCTTTGCCCGGATTGTGGTCGCTCCTGCACGGAGGCTTCGCCTATTCGTTTGACGAATGGTTGTCCCGGGCCTTGGTATTTCTGGTGGCCTCTTGTCCTTGTGCGCTGGTTATCAGTATTCCGCTGGGCTATTTCAGCGGTATCGGCGTTGCTTCGAAGGCCGGTGTGCTCTTTAAGGGCGGCAGCTATCTGGATACCATTGCGCGGGTCAATACCGTGGTTTTCGACAAGACCGGCACGCTGACCGAAGGTTTGTTCGAAGTCCGGGAGGTGCATGTTGCTCCGGGCGTGAATTCCGGGGAGCTGCTCGGATGGGTCGCTTCGGCCGAACGGACCAGTACGCACCCGGTGGCCCGGGCAGTCGTGCAGTATGCCGAGAGGGAGGGTGTCGCTCTTCTCGCTTCGGAGGGCGCAGTTGAAATCGCCGGACACGGCATTCGGGCCGAATTCGACGGGAAACAGTTGCTGGTGGGCAATACGCGTCTGATGGCTCGCTTCGGCGTGGAATATCCGTCGGAGGTCGATGCGATTCCCGAAACGATCGTCGTATGTGCACTCGACGGCCGGTATGCGGGCTATCTCGTGATTGCGGACAAGCCCAAGGAGGATGCCGCGCGTACCGTGGCGGAATTGAAGTCGCTCGGAATCGAGGACATTCGGATTTTGTCGGGCGACCGGGAGGCGCTGGTGGCGAATTTGGGCCGCACGCTGGGCGTTTCCGAGGCCCGGGGGGATCTCCTGCCCGAAGGCAAGATGGAGATACTCGAAGCGCTGCGCGGAGAGCCCGGCAAAGTCACGGCTTTCGTCGGCGACGGATTCAACGACGCTCCGGCTCTCGCAACGAGCGATGTCGGGGTGGCGATGGGGGCTTTGGGCAGCGACGCAGCCATCGAAACGGCCGACGTGGTGATCCAGTCCGACCAGCCTTCGCGTCTGCCTGCGGCGATCCGTATCGGACGTCTTACGCACCGCATCGTGCGGCAGAATATCCTGCTGGCGATCGGGGTGAAGGTCGTCGTGCTGACGTTGGGCGCACTCGGCATCGCAACCATGTGGGAAGCGGTCTTCGCCGATGTAGGCGTCACTCTGCTTGCGGTTCTGAATGCCGTGAGGGCTTCCAATCGTCGTTTTTAATGTGTATCTTGCACCTATGAACGAAAACGAATACATTTCCCGCCTCAAGGCCCGCGATATCCGTCCTACGGCGCTGCGGCTGTTGATTCTGCGTACGATGGCCGGATTCGACCGGGCTTTCAGCCTCGCGGATCTCGAAGAGGAGCTCGATACGGTGGATAAATCGACTCTTTTCCGTACGCTCACTCTTTTTCTGGCGCATCACCTGGTGCACGGCATCGACGACGGCACCGGTTCGCTCAAATATGCGCTTTGCAGCAGCGATTGCGATTGTGAAATCGACGACCTGCATACCCATTTCTATTGCACGCATTGCCGGCGTACCTTTTGCCTGCGAGGGGTAGCTGTTCCGCAGGTGGGCCTGCCGGACGGATTTTCGGCCGAAACGATCAATTTCGTTATCAAGGGGATCTGCGCCGACTGTTCGGGGCGGAACTGACAGGATGGATCGAGGCGGCTTGTCTGAACGACGAAACCCCGTCCGCCCCGGTCGGAAAGGTCGATTAAAGGTCCGGGAATTTCCGGAGGCTCCTTTCCCGCAGCGGATGTCAGCAGGTGGCGAGCCAGTTGCGGATCAGCGCCGGGCCGCAATTCGAAATGCAGGATTCGGGGTGGAATTGCACGCCGTGTATCGGCAGATTCCGGTGATAAAAGGACATGATGTGTCCCGTTTCATCGTGCGAACTTGCGATCAGCTCTTCGGGCATCGAGTCCGGATCGACGACCCACGAATGGTAGCGTCCTACGATCAGGGGCGGAGCGATTTTCTGCAGCAGCAGATCGCCCGCATCGGTTACGGTCAGCGTCGTCGGATGTCCGTGCAGCGGGGCCGACAGTTGTCGCAGTTCGGCACCGAATGCCCGGGCGAGCGCCTGATGTCCCAGACAGATCCCCAGCACGGGGATTCGCTGCCGCACGATCTGTCCGATCGCCGCCATAAGGTCGCCGGCCTCTTCCGGGATTCCGGGACCCGGGGATAGGAGTACCCCGTCGTAATCGCCGAATTTTTCGAAGTCGATCCGGTCGTTGAGTTGTATCGTAATATTCACCGGTTCGGACGATTCCCGAAGCAGTTGTACGGCGTTGTGGACGAACGAGTCGTAATTATCGATTACCAGTATCTTTTTCACGGCTACAAAAGTAACCTTTTTTATACCTTTGCGGAATAAAAATCGTCAGAATGGAAGCTCAGCTTGTCCGAAAAGCCGTGAATCGTTGTGCCGCGCAGGGAAAACCGTTCCTTTTCGGGGTCGATTTCGAATTGCGGGAGGGATTTTTCGTGGAGAATCCGCTCGTCTGCCGGCAGATTCCGTTTGCCTGCGGAGAGATTACCAATGTGCCGGATAGCTTCTCCGGGGAGGCGGAAATTACGCCCTGCCTGGAGGTTTTGCATACCGATCGGGAGGCGTATCTTCGCCGGTTCGCCGTCATTCGCCGGGGGTTGCTTCGCGGGGACAGTTTTCTGACCAACCTGACCGAGCGGACTCCGATCCGAACGAACCTTACTCTCGAGGAGATCTTCCGTCGCAGCCGTGCCCGTTACAAGTTGTTGCTGCCGGGGCGTCTGGTCTGCTTCTCTCCCGAGTGTTTCGTCCGCATTACGGACGGGGTGATCCGCTCCTACCCGATGAAAGGAACGATCGACGCTGCGTTGCCCGATGCCGAGGCCCGGTTGCTGGGGGATTACAAGGAGCGTTGCGAGCATTACACCATCGTCGATTTGATTCGCAACGACCTGAACCGGATTGCCGATCGTGTGCGTGTCGAGCGTTTCCGTTACGTCGAGAAGATCGCTACCCTGAGGGGCGAAATCTTGCAGACGAGCTCTGAAATCGCCGGCGACCTGCGGTCGGGATGGCGGCAGGAACTGGGCGACCTGCTTTTCAGCCTGCTGCCTGCCGGGTCGATTTCGGGGGCTCCGAAACCCGCGACCCTGCGGTTGATCCGCGATGCCGAGCAGTGCCCCCGGGGATATTATACGGGGGTATTCGGCTATTTCGACGGTCACGATCTGGACAGTGCGGTAATGATCCGCTATATCGAATGCGAGAACGGGCGGTTCTATTTCCGCAGCGGCGGCGGCATCACCGTGCACAGCGACCCGCAGCAGGAGTACGACGAGGTCGTTACCAAAATTTATCTGCCGATTCCCTGATTGCGATGGACGAGTTGCTTTTCATAGAAACCATTCGGGTCGAGGACGGAATTTTCGTTCGTCCCGAACTTCATTTGCATCGTATGCGGCAGACGGTCCGCGAAGCATACGGCGTCGCCTTCAATTTCGATTTGGCGGACGGTTCGATTCCGCTTCAGCATCGGAAGGGAACGGTGAAGTGCCGGATCGTTTACGGCCGGTCGCTGTCGGAGATCTCGTTTGCGCCGTATGTTCCCCGCGAGATTCGCTCTCTGCGGCTGGTCGCTGCGGACGACGAATTGGATTACCACTTGAAGTATGCGGATCGTAGCGCCCTTGCCCGTCTTTTGCAGCGTCGGGACGATTGCGACGAGATCCTGATCGTGCGCGACGGGGCGATTACCGATACCAGTTACAGCAACGTGGCGTTTTTCGACGGACGGAAATACGTTACGCCGGATACTTTCCTGCTCAACGGCACGCGGAGGCAGTACTTGCTCGGTGCGGGAGTTTTAACCGAACGCCGCATTACGCCTTCCGATCTGGGCGGTTTCGAGCGGGTCGTGCTCATCAATGCCATGTTGGGAATCGAGGACGACCTCGCCGTTCCGATCGAACGGATTCGGGGATTATAACCGAAGGTAAATGGCATAATCGCAGGGTTGCGGCCCCTGCGTTTTGATCAATCAGGTCCGGTCTTTGGCGGGATTCAGCGGTGTGTCAGCTTTGTTGTTCGTAATAGGCGATCCGGTCGCAACAGACTTTTTCTGTGATGTCGCGCAGGAGTTCGATCCGGGGAATCAGGGCGTCGATATCGGCCCTGGTAACGGTGAAATCTTTGTTGTAGCGGGCTTGTACATAGGCATCCTGTAACAGATTGAACAGGCGCCGCTCCTCCTCCGTATTTCGAGGGAAAACCGATACCAGTTGCAGCGTGTGCGTCTTGCAGCGATCCATCAGAATTTCCAGCGCATGATCTTTATAGCCGTAAAGGATATATACCAGCGGAATGGTACGCAGGTAATTTTCCGCAGCTTGATGTAGATGGAAAGAGGCCATTTTATATTTCTGCAACCCGGCATAGTAGCGTGCTCCTAACAGAAAATCGCTTGCAAATTGAAATTTTTCGTTAAAATAATCCCGAGCGATTTTTGCGATTTCCGCATAGTTCAACTTCCGGCACCGTGCCAGTTTGAACTCCTGCGAATCGTAGAGCATGATCCCCTGTTTTTTGATTTCATGATAGAAGTATTGCCCCAGTTCGAGGTTTTTATTCAGCCGGGAAATACTTTCGTTGATGAATTGCGGCCGGGTGTAAAATTCGCTTTGTTTGTTTGCGAAAAACCGTTCGGTGATGCGGGCGTAAACGTCGTATTCCTTCAATCCGAGCCGTCGGCGCGTGACGATCAGGATGTCGTAATCGCTCATGAAAAAGGTCGTCACTCCGTAATCCCGCCGGCGGTCGCAATCGACGTATGTATTTCGAGCATAACTGCCGTAAAGAATGATCATTACGCAGTCTTTTATTTCATTTCGGATGATCTCTACAAGTTGATGTAGATCGCGTCTTTTTTCTGCTGGCAGGAAGTTGATCGAACTTTTCATACATACAAAGTTAGTAAGAAAATTTGAACGCCTGGTTTTTACAATGGAATTAAAATACTATATTTGTACGTAGTATTTCCGTGCAACGAGTTTGTTGTAGTGGGACGGTGTGTGCCGTTCAGGAACAAATAGGCGATTCAGATGCAATGCGGGAATACGGTGATTCGGCATAGCCGACAGACATAGAAAAGGGTAAACAACTCTTATGCCTACCGTAAAATTGGGAATTTACAAGTAATCAGGTGTAGCAGTTGTCTGTCCTTGTTATGCCCTGCTCGTTTCGACGGGAGGGGCAGGCAAGGGCGCAGGACAATCGACTGATTACAGGCTCCCAATGCCTTCGGTAGTAGATTGACACCGCGCCTTCTTTTCATTTTATATGCGAGAAGGTGCAAAATCCGATCCATAACATTTTATGTCCGGGGCCCAACAATTCCTGATATGGATTGATACATCCAAAGAAGCTGTAAATCAGAGGATGAGAATTGTTCCTACGGAATAGTAATTTTTGGTTGGTATGAAAAAAACGGATTATTCCTCCTGGAGAAGATTGGAGCGAGTGATTGAATCTTCTGGGTTGACAATCAATTCATTCGCCAGATATGTCGGGTTGCCGCGAGGCGAAAATCTTTATCAGATCAAGCGGGGAAATTATGGAGTAAGCCTTGGTGTGGCTAAAAAGATCCATGCAAAATTTCCGCAGTATCCGATTTCCTGGTTGATGCACGGCGAAGCCGAATCCGCTGCTACGCCGGAAGGCGATGCTTTCGTCGTTCGGATCCCTGTATATCGGGACTCTTCCGTGGCGGAGTTTCCGCCCAAGGAGGTTCCAGAACGGTATCTGCTTCTTTCTGCCGAAGAGGCTCGGGGGGCTCAAATTGCATTATGCACGGACGATCAATTCGGAACGGTTTTGCAGCATTGGCTCGTGTTGCTGCGGGAGCCGGACGGAGAAGTTATAAACGGGAGAGTTTATTTCGTTATGACGGAGTGTTTCTATCTGTTTTGTTCCGTCTATCGTATCGAGGGGGATCCTGCTCGTCTGCGGTTGAAATCTTTGTTTGCAACTGCAGACGACGACCTGGAGGTCCGATGCGAAGAGATCTGTGTGATGTGGCCGGTTTGTGGGGCTATTTGCGGATTAAAATAGATTCGTAGCATACGGGTTTCCGAAGAAGAGTGTTGTTTTTGTCGGAATAGTCTTATCATAATGTAAATAGGAAGGTGTTTCAGAAGTGAGTTTATGCTGAAAAAAAATTAAATTCGCTCTTTCCGAAGGGATTTTGCATAATAAGAAAACACTGATTGCCGAACCTGGAAAAGAATAAGGTGATCGCTTTATTCTCTTATTTGTCAATCGAATATAAAAATAAAAAAGGATGAATTCGAAAAATCCATCCTTTTGAAAGTTGCTTTGTGCGGATAAAGGTGCTTCCGTACGAATGTAAGCCCGATGTATATCAACGAATTGCGACGGTTTTTCGGCTTCCGTCCCCGCATCGCCTACTGTCATTTTGCACGGTCTTGCGCCCGCCTGCCCGTTCGCCTGCGCGGCCGCCGTATCTCCTTGCATGACAGTACAAAGATAGCGATTTCGGACGAGAAATCCAAATGCCGGAAAATTTTGAGATGCAAATAGATTATACGGTCAGATCGTGTTGTTTGAATTATATATTTTTTATATTTATGTGTGTTAAATTGATTGGTTGAATCGAAATAAATATATCAGCTATGAAGAAATTCGAATATAAATCTTTTACTTTCGCTTATATGGAGAACGATTCTATTGCGGGATCCGACATTAAAGTGTTGAATAAATTGGGGGCTCAAGGTTGGGAGGTGATAGCGATAGCTCCTGTGAAACAGTGGAAACAAGTTGGGCATCCCGAAAACTTAGTGGCTATTTTAAAACGAGAAATAGAAAAATAAACATTATGTATCTGCATGAAGCGATGGAAAAACTATTTCGCCAAGTCGGACGATCAATGACGACAAAAGAAATAGCGGAAAAATTGAATGAAAATAAATGGTATCGAAAAGCAGACGGTTCGCTAATAACTCCGTATCAAATTTATGGGAGAGCTAAGGGGTACCCAGAGCTTTTTTATTGTGAAGGTTCGACAATTTCTCTCAAGGGGAGTACAACAAGAAAAATTGCTTTTGAGAGAACTTCCAAGCAACATGTTCGCATATCTCAAAATACAGTAAAAGATTCTGTTTTGGTTGAGAAAATGTTGATGAACAAACAGAACTTTAAATCTGCCAAAGATGTTGACGGGTTTGTTCCCCAAGCGTCTGGTTTATACTGTATACGCATTAAAAATGTACATTTGCTTCCGGAGCCGTTTGGTACTATTCTTTTGGAGAGGGGGCATGACATTCTTTATATTGGTATTGCCTCTGAGAATCTGTACAATCGGTTCCTGAATCAAGAACTTCGGGCAAAGGGCCACGGAACGTTTTTTAGAAGTATGGGGGCTGTTCTTGGGTACAAGCCCCCGAAAGGATCGTTGATTGAGAAGCGCAATAAGAAAAATTATAAATTCTCGAAAACCGATGAATTGAAAATAATCGGATGGATCAACGAGAATTTGATGGTAAATTGGGTAGAATCCGCCGGAGATCTCGATAGCTTGGAAACCAGCCTAATCGTCAAATATCTACCATTGCTTAATCTTTCGAAAAATCCAGCTGCGCTTCAAATTTTGTCGTATTTGCGAAAAGAATGTGTCGAAATCGCGAATAGAAATTAGGAATTGGAGGTATAATTTAATTGCATTGGGAAATATCCCGATGCTTCGGGTTTATTCGTATCTTTGTTTCTATGGACAACGGGGAGATCATCATTTACCGGACGGCCGACGGCGAGACCCGTCTGGAAGTCCGCATGGAGAGCGACAGCGTATGGCTGACGCAGGCGCAGATGGCGGAGTTGTTTCAGACGACCCCGCAGAATATTACAATGCACACGAACCACGTATTTCGAGAGGGCGAATTGGAAAAGGAGGCAACTTGTAAGAGATCCTTACAAGTTCGCCAAGAGGGTACGCGCACGATTCGCCGTATACAGAATATCTACAACCTTGACGTGATTATCTCTGTCGGCTACCGTGTCAAGTCGCCGCGCGGCACGCAGTTTCGCATCTGGGCGAACAAGGTGCTGAAAGAGTACCTTATAAAGGGTTATGCCGTCAATAATCAAGCGAAAGCCGAGCAGTTGGAGGAGCTGAAAAAGACCGTCCGCCTGCTCTCCCATGTCTTGGCTGCGAAGGAGGTTACGAAATCCGAGGCGGTCGGGCTGCTGCGCGTGATTACGGACTACACCTACGGCCTCGATACGCTCGACCGCTACGATTATCAGCAGTTGGAGGTATCGGCCACTACGTCTGAGGAGCCGTTCCGCGCGACCTATGAGAATGCGATGGCGGCGTTGCAGGTGTTGCGCGACAAGTTCGGCGGCAGCGCCCTGTTCGCCCGCGAGAAGGACGAGTCGTTCAAGAGCACGATGGGCGCGATTTACCAGACCTTGCCGTCGGAGTCGGTATGCAGCCGGCTTCGTGCTCAACGGCGGGGTAATCTTCTTTTCCTCGTGTCGATCCGTCCGAGACCTCGACGACCTGTTATTCGGCCGAAGCCGCCGACGCCAGCCGCTCGCCGAAAGCCTCCATCGCGCGGCCGATGACCGTCTCGGAGAATTTGGCGTAGTGGCGCGTCATGTTGGTGTTCGAGTGCCCGAGAATCTTGGCCAGCACGTCGATCGGCATTCCGTATTCGACGGCCATGCAGGCGAAGGTGTGGCGGGCGCAGTGGGTGGTCAGCACCTTGTCGATGCCGCACACGGCCGCGATCTCCTTCATGTAGGCATTCATCTTCTGGTTGCTCGGCGTGGGAAGCACGCGCCCGCGAGCGAGGCACGCCTCGTCCCGCTCGTAGCGGCGCAGGATTTCGAGCGAGGCCGGAAGCAGCGGGATGCGGCTCATGACGGAGGTCTTTTCGCGCGGCTTGTGGATCCACCACCGCCCCTCGTCGTCCTGCGAGAGGTGCTCGCGCCGCAGGTGGTCGGCGTCGGCGAAGGCCAGCCCCGTCAGGCAGCAGAAGACGAAGACGTCGCGGATGCGGGCCAGCCGGTGGTCGAGCTCCTTGCGGGTCAGCAGTTCCAGTTCATGCGCCGTAAGGTGCTCTTTGGCCTGCACCTCGTCCTCTTTGAGTTTATAGTAGCGGAACGGATTTTTCGTGATCCACTCGTTGCGCAGGCAGTAGAGGACGAAGTTGCGCAGACAGTCCATGACGGCGACCGCCCCGTTGTGGCGGCAGCGGTGGGCGGTTTGCAGGAAGAGGTTGAAGCCGTCCAGAAACTCGTAGTTCATCCGCTCGACGGGAATGTCCTCGGCCTTGCCGCGCTGGGCGAGGTACTGTTTCAGGTAGCGCAGCAGCCGTTCGTACTTGTCGGCCGTGCGCTGCGTGATGCGCACGCCCACCTCGCCCTGCCGCCGCTTCGCGTAGTCGGCGAGGCCTGCGATGAGCATCATCGTGTTGCAGGTCGGGTTGAGGTAGCGCTGCTTGATCTGCGCCGCATTGGCCGCATAGCCCTCGGCCAGCAGCTTGGTGCGGATGTCGATGATTTTGACGCGGAAATCGTTCAGTCGCTCGTTGACCTGAATGGCCAGCTTGTTCGTTCCCATCGCGCGCTCCTTGTGCTGGTTCCACGTTTCGGGATTGCTGTCGCACTGAGTGTAGACCTCTTGCCGGAGCCCTCCGGTCGTAATGCGTGCGAAGATGGGCGCCAATCCGTTTTTCTTCGGTCGTCCTTTCCGCATCAAGAAAAGAATGGCAAATGTCTCTTGTCTCATGACGTTGAAATTTTTTGGTTAACAAAACGTCCGCAAGAGAGAATTATTACGACGTAAAACGCAGCGAAACAGTGCATTGCAAACGTACTCGGGAGCAAATTCCGTCGCGCAGCCCGTTTTTCGCCTCCGCTCCCTTTCGTGCTCCCGCGAGTTTGCTGCGAAATGCTTTCGGCTTCCGGTTCAGAGAATTTGCCGACACCTTTGCAAAACGATGATATACAATCAATTTGCACTTGTTTGCACCGAACGGGCAACGAAAAAGGAGCCCTTCGAAAAGGCTCCTTTGTGCGGATAAAGGGACTCGAACCCCCACGCCCTAAGGCATCAGATCCTAAGTCTGACGTGGCTACCAATTACACCATATCCGCAAATATCCGAACAGGAACTGCAAAAGCCGGGTGTAAAACCGGATTTAGGCGGTGCGTGAAACGCGTCCTGTCCTTTGCAAAGCTACCGGAAAACGAGCGCAATCGTGCGGGATTGTCCGCAAAGATTACCGGATCGGTTCCTGTCCTTTGCAAGGATAAGGAAAGCAAGCGACAAGCCAAACAAATTCGAGCTTGCCCGAGCCGCCTCTTATCTGTTGGCAAAGATAACTAAAAAACCTTTTTCTCGAATGGATGCCGGGCGATTTTGCCGATTTTTGGTTACTTTTGCAAACTATTTCAATCGATTATGCCGTATAAACTGACACTGGTTCTTACTCCGAAGCAGGCTGCCGACGTAAAATACTATACTGAACAGGCGGCTCGCCGTGCGGGTGTCGCGGAGCAGGATGTGGCTTTGGTGCGGGTCGTCGGACGGTCGATCGATGCCCGGCAGCGGCAGCCCAAAGTGAATCTTACGCTCGAAGTTTATGCCGATTGCGAACCGCAGCCCGCACCTGTGCATTTCGACTATCCGTCGGTTGCGGGGCGTACGGAGGTCGTGATCGTCGGTTCGGGCCCTGCGGGGTTGTTTACGGCTCTGCGGCTGATCGAACGGGGGTATCGCCCGGTGATTCTGGAACGGGGACGCGATGTGTCGGCCCGCAAGCGGGACATCGCGCAGATCAACCGCAACGGTGCGGTCGATCCCGATTCGAACTATGCTTTCGGCGAGGGCGGAGCCGGAACATTCTCCGACGGCAAACTTTTCACCCGCAGCAAGAAGCGGGGCGACTACAACAAGGCGCTGCAAACGCTGGTTTTTCACGGCGCCACGCCCGAAATTCTTTACGAATCCCATCCCCATATCGGAACGGATAAACTGCCGAGGGTGATCTCCAATATCCGGCGGACGATTCTCGAAGCCGGCGGATCGTTCGTTTTCGATGCGCGGGTTACCGATGTCGAATTGCACGACGATCGCGTAAAAGGGGTGTGGGTCGGAGATACCCTTTATGAAGGAGCGGCTGTGGTTCTTGCTACGGGACATTCGGCCCGGGATATTTACGAGTTGCTGCACCGGCGGGGCGTGCGTCTGGAAGCCAAGCCTTTTGCGATGGGCGTGCGGATCGAACATCCGCAGGCGCTTATCGACTCGATACAGTACCACTGCGAGTCGCGGGGAGAGTATCTGCCTGCGGCCTCCTATTCGTTGGTCAGCCAGGAGGGTGGGCGTGGCGTCTATTCGTTCTGTATGTGCCCCGGGGGATTCATCGTTCCGGCGATGACCGATGCGGCCGAATCGGTGGTGAACGGTATGTCGCCCAGCGGCCGGAACTCCGTTTTCGCCAATTCCGGTTTGGTGACCGAGGTGCGGCTTGCGGATTTCGAGCATCTGCGGGCAGAGTGGGGCGAGCTGGCCGGGCTGAAATTCCAGCAGCAGTTCGAGCGGCTGGCCCGGCAATACGGCGGCGAGCATCAGATCGCTCCGGCCCAGCGTGTCGCCGATTTCGTGGCGGGACGTGCGAGCGGTTCGCTGCCCCGGACCTCGTATATACCGGGCGTTGTGCCTTCCCGGCTGGATAAGTGGATGCCCGGATTTATCGCCTCTTCCCTGCGGGCGGGTATCGCCACTTTCGGGCGGCGGATGCGGGGATTCCTGACCAATGAAGCGTTGGTCGTGGGCGTCGAGTCCCGCACCTCGACCCCCGTGCGCATTCCGCGTGATGCGCAGACGCTGATGCACCCCGAGGTCGCCGGGCTTTTCCCTGCGGGCGAAGGGGCCGGGTATGCCGGCGGAATCATTTCTGCGGCGCTCGACGGCGAGCGTATCGCCGATGCCGTTGTAAATTACTTGAAAAAATAGCGTATGGATAAGAAGGAAGTGGTGGTCGTCGTTCCTGTTTACCGGCCGGAATTGACCGTCTGGGAACGGGCGTCGTTGAGGCAGACTGTTGGGGTGTTACAGGAAAATTATCCGGTCGAACTCTTGGTTCCCTGCGGTATGGATTGCTCGGCGATCCGGCGTGAGTTCTCCGGACTGCCGGTTCGGGAGGTGTCGGACGAATGGCTGGGCCGCAAGAACGGGATTGCGGGATACAACCGGATGATGCTTTCGGCCGGATTCTACGAGTTGTTCCGCGATTACGAATATCTCCTGATCTGCCATACCGACGCCTGGATTTTCCGGGACGAACTCGCCGACTGGTGCCGTAGGGGATACGACTGTGTGGCCGCTCCCTGGGTCCGCCGCAAAGTGTATGATCTGCCGATTCTGAAGCAATACCTGCGGTGGAGGCTTCGCCGTGCAGAGCGGGCGGGCCGGATGATCCGGCAGTCGCTCTACGGGAAGATCGGAAACGGAGGTCTTTCGCTTCGCCGCGTGGAGAGTTTTCGGGCCGCGTGCGAAAAATACGGCGACGAGATCGAGCGGTTTTGTTCGATGGGCAACCACCTGGGCAACGAGGATGTTTTCTGGGCCGTCGTTCCCGAAGGGTTTCGTTATCCTTCGCAGGAGGAGGCGCTGCGGTTCGCGTTCGACACCAATCCCCGCTATTGCTACCGTTTGTGCGGCAGTCGCCTGCCGATGGGGTGCCATAGCTGGTCGAAGCCCCGGATGTGGCGCTTCTGGCAGCAGATTATTCCGCTGCCCGACGCGGCGAGCGGCGCCGCAGCGGATAAGTGATCCAGTACGCCAGAGTATTGACCGTCGTATGGAAAAGGTGCTTGCCCAGCCCTTTTCGCTTCTGGTCATTGACCATCAGAACGGTTTTGTAGCAAATCTTCAGCCGGTTGTGCCGGACCCATACCGAGAGCAACCGTTCGCTCAAATACCCCATCACGCGTCCCTGCACGGGGTCGTCCTGAATCTCGATCCGCCGCTCCACCTCGAACAGAATATCGAACAGCCATGCCGAGTAAGCCTCGAACCGCTCGCGCGGCAGGACGAACATGTTGAAATGCGAGAGGCGGTTGTTGCGGAAGAACACCCGGTCGAAATCCGGCAGGTAGGCCGGATATTTTTCTGCGATCACCTGCCGTGCGGTCAGCAGGTCGCTTTCGATGTGGCACTTGCAATAATCCGTGTAGAGGTTGTAGGGATAGATCTTCGGCCGGGCCATGACGATATCGCAGCGGCTGAAAAGGCGGTCGAAGTCGGGGACCGGATGCGATGCCGAGAAGAAGGCTTCCGAGCGAACCGTCCGCAGCGAGCAGGCCGAACCGCCCTCGAAGTCGAAATAGCGGCGATAGTGGTTCAACCCGATGTAGTCTGCGTCGTGCAGGTTTTTCCAGGCCCAGTAGTGGGCCGTGAGTTCGCAGTAGTGGCGGTTGCGGTCGCTGATGTTGTCGCCCGTGTCGTCGCCGACGGCGAACGGAAGTTCCGTTTGCGAAATGGCCCGTCCGACCTGAACGGGCTGGTAGGGCGGGGTTTTGAGGCATGCGTCCTGCTTGTGGGCGCAGACCAGGATGACGGTTTTGCTCATTTTTCTAAAGGGTAAGTTTGAGAGCGCTTTCGATCACTTTGTCCATGTCGTAGTAGCGGTATTCTCCGAGTCGGCCGCCGAAGATGACTTTCCGGTCCCGGTCGGCCAACGCCTTGTAGCTTTCGTAAAGTTTCGTGTTGCGCTGGTCATTGACGGGGTAGTAGGGCTCGGCTCCATGTTCGTACGGGGCCGGGTATTCCCGGGTAATGATCGTGCGGGGCTGATCGCCGCCCGGTTCGAAATGCTTGTGTTCGATGATCCGGGTGTAGGGAATTTCGCGCTCGGTGAAATTCATTACGGCGACGCCCTGATAGTTGGGGGTGTCGAGCGTTTCGTGTTCGAAGCGCAGCGAGCGGTACTCCAGCTCTCCGAGTCTAAAATCGTAGTATTCGTCGATGCGGCCCGTGAAAACGATGCGGTCGCAGAGGCTTTCCCAGTGCGTGCGGTCGGCGAAGAAATCGGTGTCGCAGCGCACCTCGACGCCTGCGAGCAATCCGTCCACGAGTTTGTTGTAGCCGCCGATGGGGATACCCTGCCAGCGGTCGTTGAAGTAGTTGTTGTCGAAGGTGAAGCGCACCGGCAGGCGTTTGATGATGAATGCCGGCAGTTGGGTGGCGTCGCGTCCCCACTGTTTTTCGGTGTAACCTTTCACGAGCCGTTCGTAGATGTCGATGCCGACCAGCGAGATGGCCTGTTCTTCGAGGTTGCGGGGCTGCGAAATGCCTGCTTCGCGCCGCTGACGGTCGATCATCTCCGCTGCCTGGGCGGGCGTGGTGACGCCCCACATGGCGTAAAAGGTGTTCATGTTGAAAGGCAGGTTGTAGAGCTTGCCCTTGTAGTTGGCCACCGGGGAGTTGATGTAGTTGTTGAATTCGACGAAGCGGTTCACGAACTCCCACACTTCGCGGTTGGAGGTGTGGAAGATGTGGGCGCCGTATTTGTGGACGCGGATGCCTTCGCGCTCCTCGCAGTAAGCGTTTCCGCCCGTGTGGGGCCGTCGGTCGATGACCAGCGCTTTCTTACCGGACCGTGCGGCCCGGTAAGCTGCGACTGCGCCGAAAAGTCCGGCTCCGACGATCAGGTAATCGTATTTCGACATGATGCAGCGGGTTTATATGTGAATCAATCGGGTGAGGCGTCGAAGCAGCCTGCCGGAGAGAGCTCCGAGGGCGAAGACCCACCGGCTGCGGGCCGCGACTTTCCGATCCCGGCGGTCGGCGAGAAACGCGGGGTCGAAGGTCGAAAGATACTCTTCGCGGGCATTGCGAGCCGCTTTTACGGCAATATGCAGCTCCTCGTTCGTTTTCGACGCCGCGACCGCTTCGCAGCATTGTTGCAACCGGATGCGGGCTGCGACATAACGCCCTTCCGGGGTAGGTGCGGCCTGTAGGAAAAGGTCGTGTAGCTGGCGGGAAACGCGGAGAATCAGCTCCGTCGGCTTGCGTTTTTTGGAGAGGCCGCTGCCGAGGACCCGGTAGTGGTAGGGCGTTTTTTCGTTGATGACGATGCGCGAAACGTGGGGAATGTATTGCAGCAGGAAGATTTCGTCTTCCCGGTGCGAGAGCCCCTCGATGAAGCGGAGCCCATTCTCGTCGATGATCCGTTTGACCAGCAATTTATTGACGGTGAATCCCAGCATGTCGTGCCGCCGCAGGGCGACGATGGCTTCCGTGCAGGCTTGGCCCTGTACGTCCATGGCAGGCGCTGTCAGCCGCCGGTCCGATTTGCCTTCCCGGTGTTGCAGGATGCCTGTCACGGGCAGCGTATGTTCGTCCATGCCTGCTTCGACGAATTGTTGCAGGTAGTCTGCATCGACCCAGTCGTCGGGATCGCAGAAGGTCAGGTATTCGCCCCGGGCGTGTTCGATACCCGCGTTGCGGGCCGTGCTCAATCCTCCGTTGGGTTTGTGGACGACCCGGATCCGGGAGTGTTCCCTGGCATAGCGGTCGCAGATTTCGCCCGAGGAGTCCTTGCTGCCGTCGTCGATGAGCAGGATTTCGTAATCCTGGAAACTTTGCTGCAACAGGCGGTCCAGGCTGGTGCACAAGTAGGCTTCCATGTTGTAAATCGGAACGATGACGGTGATGAGCATTTGTGTCGGGGTAAAGGTTAAACCTTACAAAAATAACTCTTTTTTCCCATTTCCGGTGCAATTTGCATCCGGAAATGGGAGGTATCGCTCCAATGCGGTATTTTTAGAGGGCTGTCCGGTCGTTGCCGGATCGATTCCCGGCGAATTTAGCGGGAGAAACTGCGGGGAAGATCTTTGAACACCTTGTGCCAGAACATTATCATCCGGGGATGACGGTAGCGCTCCCGCCAGGCGAGGCGGACCGAGAGATAGGGCTCCTCGTTCCAGTGGCTGCCGGCGGCTTTGCGGATCCGCAGCAGGTGTTTGCCCGCGATCGAGAGGCGGCAGATCAGGGGCGGGTCTATGAGTCGGAAGGTTTCTTCGAGGATGCGGAGCGTTTCGATGTGCTTGCGTCCCGTGACGATCGATTCTGCGGTGGTGTTGCTGTCATGTACCCGGTAGTAGTTGAGGGGTTCGGCAAGATAGACGACATTCCCCCCCCCGATACGATCTGTATCCAGAACAGCCAGTCGCCGCAATAACGGTATTGGGTGTAATTGTCGTCCGCAGGGAGCGCACTGCGCCGCACCAGTGCCATTCCTGCGTTGTAGATGGTGTTCCTCGGGCAGAGAAAACGGTAGAGGAAGAAACGGCTGCCGAATCGGATCTGTTTGTGTTTGGGATATTTGACGGGCGCCTCCTCCCGTATGGTCCGGGAGTGGGAATCGACGATATAGCTGCTGGTGAAAACTATGCTGCAATCCGGACGGGTGTCGAGAATCCGGACGCACCGTTCCAGAAAACAGGGAGAGGAAAAGTCGTCGCTTTCGGCGATCCACACGTAATCGCCCGTGGCTTTCGACAACCCCTTTTTCCACTGTTTGAAAGGTGATCCGCTGTTCCGTTCATTATAGAAAATGCCGGAAACTTTGGGGTGATTGCGGTATCGTTCGAGAATTTCACGGCTGCCGTCTGTCGAACAATCGTCGAGCAGAATCAGTTCGAAGTCCTGAAACGTTTGTTGCAGAATACTTTCGATACGCTGCTCGAGATAGGGAGCATGACAGTAGTTGGGAACAATGACCGAAACGGTGGGCATGCGAAAAATATATTATGTATTTAATCCGCTTGCAAAGATAGCGGTTTGAACTGAAATATTGCTTGTGCAGGTCATTAATCTTAAATTTATGATTTTTGCCGATCGGATTTCGGAATGTTTTTAATTTCGGCGACTTTTGGGCAGGAGTTGTGGGCGAAGGACGGCAAGGTGTGCTTCTTCTATATCGGGAGCCGCTGCCTTGCGTCGAGATAAACGGTCTTTGCATTGCTCCGTTGCGCATCCGGTTCGAATCGGGATTCCCGGTCTTTGTACCGGAGCCGTGGAGTGCAAAATAAAAAGTGACCTGTTACAGTTGTTTTCGGTAGTGGATAGGGAATTGATTTCGCTTCGCCTGTCTTCAAACGTCACGACTCGGCGGCTCGAACGGAGTTCGTCCGGGTCTCGCTGCTCCGTTTGTTCGAATGGGGTTCTCCTCCCCTTGTCCCGTTGCTCCGGAGAGTCAGTAATAAAAAAAGCGACTGTTACAGTCGCTCTTGGTAGTGGATAGGGGATTCGAACCCCTATGTCGTGCGTGAGAGGCACGTATCCTAACCCTTAGATGAATCCACCGTTGAAATTTGGTGTTGCAAAGGTAATACGATGTTTTGAATTTACAAATTTTTTTTCGTGAAAACTGTTGTTTTTTTCTCGGGCCGTTTGTTCGTCCGTCTTTTTATGTACATTTGTAGAAGATAGGATGTACTTGGGCATAACCCGATTATATGCGGTTCTGCATGGGACATTCGTTATATCTTGTTTAGAAAAAATTTCGGATTCGTATGAAACGTGTGATTCTCCTTTTTCTTGTTTTTGCCGGATTGACTTTCGGATCGTGCCGCCGGCAGACCGTGATGCCGCAATTCGATATCGTGGTGACGGATACCGTAGCGGTACGCGGCGGAATACCCTGTCGCTTCCAGTATGCCTTTACCTCGATCGCCAATGCCGACGAAGCTCCGGCATTGCAGGCGATCCAGGAATCCAATATGCTCTATTTCTTCGGACTGGAGCATTTCCAGGGCGGGGTGCAGGAGGCTGTCGATCTATCTATCGGGCAGTTCATGGACGAGTATATCGGTACCCTGGATGAGTCGGTACCCCAGTGGGAAACCGAAATGGAGATGGCGGTCGAGTCCGAGGCCCGTGTGGTGGATACGTTGCTGGTCTATACGATTTCGAGTTCGAACTATACGGGCGGTGCGCACGGTATGTACAGCATCAATTGCCATAATTATTCCATTGCGGGCGGTTATGAGCTGGCTTTGTCCGACTTGTTCGATGCGGCACGACAGGAGGCTTTGATCGGGTTGATCCGCAACAAGCTTTACGAACAGTTCGGTGTCACGGGGGACGAAGGTCTGGTGGCGCAGGGATTTTTTCCCGAATACATTTCCACGACCGAGAATTTCGAAGTGACCGAGGACGGCATTACGTTTTACTATAATCCTTACGACATCGGATGCTATGCCCTGGGCGGTGTCGAGGTGCATATCACGCGCGAGGAGATGCAGGGGTTGTGACAGGATGTGGGCGTGCGGCTCTCCGGCGGTAGTCGTCGGATGAAACCGGTATAAAAAATGGAGGCGACAAGATATCTTGTCGCCTCCTCCCATCAAAAATTAACCCTAAAATTATCCCTTTCCAAGAATGTCCGAAAGATAGCAATCGAGATAATACAGATCTGCATCGTCGCCGATCACTTCGTTCTTCATCAGTTCTTCGTCGGAGATAGACCTTGATGTATCCGTTTTGTCGTTTTCAATCATAGGAGGCCCTTTTAGTATTTCTTCTTTCGTTACATTAAAGAAACGGTGGCCTCCGGGCTTTATTGCATACGGATTAAGATAAAATAAGTTCTTTTTCCCTAATCATGCGCCGCAGGTTGATAAGTGCATAGCGCATGCGTCCCAGCGCTGTGTTGATGCTTACGCCGGTTTGCTCGGCGATCTCCTTGAAACTCATACCGGAGTAGTAGCGCATCATCACCACCTCGCGCTGCTCCTCCGGAAGCAGTTCGATCAGGTTGCGCACGTCGCTTTCGATTTGCGAGGAGATCAATTCATCTTCGATCGTCTTTTCCGCGAAACGCAGCGATCCCAGTACGTTGTAGCCGCTTTCGCTTTCATTGACCTGCTTGTTCTGCTTGCAGGCGCGGAAGTGGTCGATCACCTGGTTGTGCGCGATACGCAGAACCCACGAAAGGAACTTGCCGTTGTCGGTGTAGCGGCCTTCGTCGATGACGCGTATGACTTTGATGAATGTTTCCTGGAAGATGTCGTCCGCTACGTCGTTGTCCTTGACCATCATGTAAATATAGTCCCGAACCCGACGCTTGTGGCGCTCGATCAATTTGGAAATGGCACTCTGATCACCCGAACGATAATTATTAAGCAAGTGCTGGTCGCTTAATACTTGAATGTTCATACTCTTTTCTCCTGAATTAGTTATTAAGAGTAGAATGTTTCGATAGGCAATCCTTTAAGTTGTTAAATTACTGTTTTTTGATATACCGAATACTTGTTTCGGCATCTTTTGTGTCGGAAAGGTAGAAATAATTATCCAAAAAAACAAACTTTTTAGATTTCTATTTTTCCGGCAGGGTGTCGATGAATTAACAATAACTATGCCAAAAATAAAATCTATCAGATATTTTTATCTTTCTCCGGAGCTGAAGATGAAAGTTTTTCAGTTTCGATCGGTTCTACATGAATGGAAATGAGTGTGTTGGGGCCGAATCGCTCTTTGAGCCGGCGTTCGATATCGACGGTCAGTTGATGGGAGCGGAGCACGCTCATCCGAGGATCGACGCGGATATGGGCTTCGATGGCGACGGTGGCTCCGATACGGCGTGTGCGCAGATGGTGCGGTTCGGTCACCTCCTTCGAGTGGGTCAGGATGTTCAGTATCTCCTGCTCGGTTGCGGCGGGAAGGGCGTGTTCGAGCAGTTCTCCGAGGCCGCTTCGCAGCAGGTCGAACGCGATCTTGAAGATAAAGACCGAAACGACGAGGGCTGCCAGCGGATCGGCGATGCGCCACTTGTCGCCCAGAAAATAGGCGAGCCCGATACCCGTCAGGGTGCCGATCGACGAAAGTGCGTCGCTGCGGTGGTGCCAGGCGTTGGCTACGACGCTCGGACTGTCCGTCTGACGTCCCACACGAACGGTATAGCGATACAGGACCTCTTTGGCGACGATCGAAATTGCGGCGGCGATCAGGGCGATCGCGCCCGGTCGTCCGATTATTTCTCCGGTCAATACCAGACGGATATTGTGGATGCTGTCGGCCAGAATGCCTCCGCCGACGGCGATCAGGGCCAGGCTGATGAGGATGGAGGCCAGGGTTTCGTACTTGCCGTGTCCGTAGTTGTGGCCGGCGTCTTCGGGTTTGGAGGAGATCCGGGCGAAGATCAGCACGATGACATCGGTCGCCAGGTCCGATATCGAGTGCACGGCATCGGCGATCATGGCTCCGCTTCGGCCGAGGATGCCGGCCGCGAGTTTCAGGAGGGAGAGGGCGATATTGACGACCATTCCGATCCAGGTTACCCGGTAAATTTTTCGGGTGCGTTCCGTGGGTTGATTCATGTCCGGTTGCTGTTTGCTCCGGGCGGTGTCGTACCCGGATGTAGGTTATCCTTGCATTTTCCGCTCCACGACAGGATGTCGAGCCGGATAATCTCTGTCCGGTGGAAAGACTTTTCGACATATTGCCTGCCGATTGTCTTGTACTCCGGGGAATATTTGCCGATCAAATGGTCCAGGGCCCTCCGACGTTCCTCCGCTGTGAGCCCCGTGCGGGCCCGGCAGTCGAGCAGGATGCTTTCGTAGAAGGTCGTAAACCGCGCGGGCAGCACCTGCGTTTTGCCGACGATGCAGAAAGTGACGCGGTCGCACTCCCGGAGGCAGTGCAGCTTGCGTCCTTCGGGGGCGCAGTGGATGTAGATCGCGTCGGCTTCGTCCCAGACATAGTTCAGGGGCACTCCGTAGCCGCCGCCTTCGGGACGCTGCATGCAGAGTATGCCGTATTCGCCCCGCCGCAACAGCTCCGTCGCCTCCGGTTGGTCGAGCAGGCGGTCCTGCCGGCGGATTGAATCGTTCTGATAGTTCATGACCTGTTTCCTGCAAAAACGAAGACGGACACTTCTCTGAATGGCATCCGTCTTCGTTGTGATGATTCGGTATCGACAGCGGTTTAGTAGCTGCGGGCGAAAAGTACGCGGCGGTGCGACGGTTTGCCGCTGAATACGCATTTGCCCTCCTCCTCGACCGCATCCATCGGGATGCAGCGGATCGTGGCTTTCGTAGCGTCCTTGATCGCCACTTCGGTTTCGACCGTCCCGTCCCAGTGGGCCGAGATGAAGCCGCCCTTGTTTTCCAGCACATCGACGAATTCGTCCCACGTGTCCACTTTGGTAATCATCGAATTGCGGTAGTCGAGCGCCTTGCGGAAGATATTCTGCTGGATTTCGTCCATCAGGGCCGCCACCCGGTCGGTGAGTCCCTCCTGGGGAACGGTTTCCTTTTCGAGCGTATCGCGCCGGACCAGTTCGATCGTGCCGTTCTCCAAGTCGCGGGGGCCGAGAGCCAGACGTACGGGGACGCCCTTGAGCTCGTATTCGGCGAACTTGAAGCCCGAGCGGACGTTGTCGCGGTCGTCGATCTTCACGGAGAGTCCCTTCGACTTGAGCTCTTCGGCGATGGTGCGAAGACGTTCTACGATCTGCCGCATCTGCTCCTCTCCTTTATAAATAGGTATCAGGACGACCTGAATCGGGGCGAGTTTCGGAGGCAGCACCAGGCCGTTGTTATCCGAGTGAGCCATGATGAGCGCTCCCATCAGACGGGTCGAAACACCCCAGGAAGTGGCCCATACGTATTCGAGTTTGCCCTCCTTGTTGATGTATTGTACGTCGAATGCCTTGGCGAAGTTTTGGCCCAGGAAGTGCGACGTGCCGCTCTGGAGGGCCTTGCCGTCCTGCATCAGCGCTTCGATCGTGAGGGTATCGACCGCACCGGCGAACCGTTCGTTCGGCGATTTGTGACCGACGATTACCGGTACGCCCATCCACTCCTCGACGAATTTTTGGTAAACGTGGATCATCCGGGTAGCCTCCTCGATGGCCTCCTCCTTCGTGGCATGGGCCGTGTGGCCCTCCTGCCAGAGAAATTCCGCCGTGCGCAGGAACAGGCGGGTGCGCATCTCCCAGCGTACGACGTTCGCCCACTGGTTGCAGAGGATCGGCAGGTCGCGGTAGGACTGGATCCAGCCCTTGTAGGTATTCCAGATGATCGTTTCCGAGGTGGGACGGACGATCAGCTCCTCTTCGAGTTTGGCATCGGGATCGACCACGACGCCCTTGCCCTCGGGATCGTTTTTCAGGCGGTAGTGGGTGACCACGGCGCACTCCTTGGCAAAGCCTTCCACGTGGTCGGCCTCTTTCGAGAAGAACGACTTGGGGATGAAGAGCGGGAAGTAGGCGTTCTGGTGTCCCGTGTCCTTGAACATCTTGTCCAGGGCCGCCTGCATTTTCTCCCAGATGGCATAGCCGTAAGGCTTGATTACCATGCAGCCGCGTACGGCCGAATTTTCGGCTAGACCAGCCTTGACCACCAGGTCGTTGTACCATTGCGAGTAGTTGTCCTCGGCTTTGGTTACGTCTTTAAGTTCCTTTGCCATATCTTATTTATTTTTTAACTTCCGGGAATCGTGTCACCGGCTTCGGAGCCGGCGTATGTCGGTTAGTCGGCAAAATTAACGATTTATGCAGAAATTCGCAACTGCGCTCCGATAAATCTTGAATTTGCCCGCTGCGAGGGGCGGGTCGCTTTGATCCGTCGGCCGAAGATGCGATGGCTCGTTTTGCGTTTCTGAAGTCGGTGCGTTTTCTGCGCTGGCCCGAAATCCGGTTCTTCCCGGATAAAAAACGACAGGACCTCCCGTGCCGGAGGTCCTGCCGTTGCGATATGTCGTGCGAAACTAAAAGCGGAAGCTGAGGCTCAGGGCCGCGAAGTGGCGCTTGAGTTTGGTATTGTAGATGCCGCTGCCGTTTATGCCGCTCGGAGATTCGAAATAGTAGAGGTTGTAGTCCGTCTGCTCGGTCGAGGAATAGTTGTAGGCCAGGTCCAATGCAACGCCCGGAGAGAGTAAAAATCCCAAACCGGCCGAATAGTAGAGCATCTGCTTGGTCATGGGGGCTGCTGAAACTTGCTCTTCGTCCTGCAGCATGGACCCCATGTAGCCGAAACCGCCCCGGATCGCCAGGAACGGCAGCGGTTTGAACTCCGCGCCTATGCGGACGATATTGGCGCCTTTGTACCAGGATCGGAACGTGTCGTTATAGATTTCGTTATCGCCGCCCGCGGGATTGTTTTTCATCCGCATCCCGTTGTACCAGTCGCGCTCGTAGTCCACGGAGATCAAACCCCGGTTGCCGAAAGCGTAGGAGATGCCGAACATCAGGCGGGCCGGCGTGGTGAACTCCCAGTTGTAACCGCCCGTATCTTCCAGTACGGGAGAGAGGGCGTTCGTATATTGGTTGCCGTCGGGACCGGGTTTGAGGCCGTCGGGGTCGCTCGGGTTATTGACATGCACCCCGGAATCGGTGTAGGCCTGATAGGTACGGTCGATCCAGTAATAGGTCGGGGTGTGGAACGCGAAGCCGATTCGCAGGTTCTGAATGGGCCGGTAGATCATGCCGAGCTTGAAATTGACCCCTGCGCCGTCCAGGATGACTTCCTGGTTGAAGTTCGAATAGAGCAACTGGTAGTCCAGGTTCGGATCGGTGCCGTTGCCGGGATAGACGTAATCTTCTCCGTAATAGTATGTTTTGCGTTGATACAGGGACTGAATGCCGAACGTGGCCCCGATATAGAACTTGTTGTTCAGGTTGAATCCTGCCGAAATGTCGTATTCGCCTATCGAGCCATTGCTTACGACGGTCGTGTAGTTGCCGATATCGACGTTGTTGCCGATCCAGGTCGGCTGCCACCTGCCGCCGATTTGATCCGTGAATCCGGCCTTGTAGCCGAGGATCGAACTCCAGAGCCGGGGGTTGAAGTTGCTCCAGTTGAAGCCGCCGGTGATCTGATCCCTGTTGATACCGCTGTATTGCAGCATGTCGGAGAAAACGTCGGCGATCGAGCTGACATTGCCCTGTGTATAATAGGAGTATTGGTAGTTGAGGTCCTGCAGGCGGTTGTAGCCGAACCCGATATTGACGCTCACGAGCGGTCCAGATCCTTCGTAAACATTGGCCGTGAAGCCGAAATTGCCGATCGAAAATCGGTTTTTGCCGTTGGAGTTGAATGCCGGAGCGTTGTTTTCCGCTCGTGCGAAACTCATCAGAGGCGTGATCGAAATTTCGTTGCGCCGGTACATGCCCAGACCTGCCGGGTTGATAGCCATGGACGTAAGGTCCGCCCCGAGGGAGGTGAAAGCGCCTGCCATGGCCATCGACCGCGCCGTTCCGAGGCTGAAAGTCGTTTGCGAGAGTTCGAAGAGGTCGGACGGGGTGACGATGTCACGGTCCATCAATAAACCTCCGGAGTTTTGAGCCGACACCGGGGCGGTTGCGAACAAGGCCGCCGAAAGCAGCGCTAAAAATCCGAGATGTTTCATAGCAAAAAATCGTTGTGTTGTTTTTCGTTTCCGGCGTTCGGGGGCGCAGGGGCGGAACTGATCGCTGTTGTCGGCCGAAACCGGTCGTTGCTCTCATATTCGTTTGCCGCCTGCGTGTGCATCCTGTGCGCCGTCCGTCGAAATTTGCCGGGGTGATCGTTTAACGGCCGTAAGAGTTGCGTCCGCTGCTGTTTCCACCGCGGACTCCTCCGCCTCCGCCCACGAAGCTGCCGCTCGAACCTCTGTTCGGTTGCGAGGGGGCCGGGGTGTAAGTCCCTCTATTCGGTGTCGAACTGCTTCCCCGGTAGGAGCTGCTGTTGCCTCCGAAAGAGGGATTCCGGTAGGTGGAGCTGCCTCGATTGACTGACGATGAGCCGCCTCGGAAGCTGGAACTGGAATTGCTGTTGGTCCTGCCGCCCCGGAAGCTGCCGCTGCCGATCGTGGTGCCGTTTCTGTAGCCGTTGGTCATACCGCCCTGTCCGCGGCCTCCGAAACTGGTCGATCCGATGTTCGATCCTGCTCCCGAGCCGTATCGATAGGTCGAACGGTGTACGACATTGGGCCGATGGTGCGGCGGGTACGGGTGGTGGTGATGGCCGCCTCCCCAGCCGGGATAATAACCCCAGTAAGGGTAATAGCCTCCCCAGTAAGGATACCCCCAATAGGGGTTGTAGCTGTAATAAGGCCAGCCGAAACCGGGGTATGCCCAGGGATAGGGATTGTAACCCCAACTGAAATACCAGTCGTTGTAAAGACCTGCGCTCCATCCGAAGCTCACTATGCTGGGAGAACCCCATGTGCCGAACATCGAAGTAATGTATTTGGGTTCGACCCACACTTCGTCGCCCATGACGATGATGTTGTAAACGGCCGGGTCGTAGGCCGAAACGAATTGGTAGGTGCCGTTGTAACGAAGGTTGAAATAGCTCGTCGGCATCTGATAGGTCGGGGAGCTGAATCCCCGCAAACGACGGGCATAGGCGCTTTCGTACGTGTCGGCCAGCACGCCCTGGTAGGAGTCGTCCGATGCGTAGTATGCGGCTTCCGCCTGCCGGGCCTCTATTTCGGCGCGACGGGCTTCCGCTTCGGCCTTGCGAGCTTCGGCTATCGCCTGTTTTTCCTGGGCGATGCGGGTGACATCGTGTTCCGCGTACATGTCGTCGATGTTGTAGGCGCCGGATTGGTAGAGTGCCGGCGAACAGCTTGCCGCGAAGAGCGACACGAGCAGAGCACCTATTTTGAAATTTCGGTTTTTCATCGTGTTTCGGAGTTACTGTGTGGTTATATTTTCAACGAAAACCGTACCGGTTTTATTGCCGATGAGTCATTATCTCACAAAAGTAGCAATAAAATCGGGAAATACATTGAGCGGGTGAAAATAGAAATTCGAATCTTTTTTTGTTCCGAAAATGCTTTTTTTGCGAAAAATAGCTATATTTGCACTCCGAATTACCGGCCGAAGGGTTGGTGATGGACCGGGAGAGATGCCGGAGTGGTCGATCGGGCCGCACTCGAAATGCGGTGTACGGGCAACTGTACCGGGGGTTCGAATCCCTCTCTCTCCGCAAACGACCGGGTGGTCGGCTGGGTTGCAAACATTCGTTTGCAACCTTTTTTATTTTCGGGGTGGACAAATTTATCCGGAGCGGTCTGAAGATAAAAGTTGGTCGTATGGCTGGCAGGCGAAAATCAGGAGTTCGCAAGGTCGCCTCCGGTCCAACGGAGGGAAGGACGGGCGGCATGCGGTAACGCGAAGTCCAGCACGCTCTGCCGAAGAGTGGAAACGGGGAGAAATGTTGTACGGAAGCACAGCCTTTTTGTGTCTGCAACGCGGCAAGGTCGTTCGAATGGACTGCGGCGATAGAGAATGGCTGATACGTTTTTTGTTTCGGGATATTTGTAACCTCCGGCCGGATCGGGGAAAATGGAGGGCGAAGTTTCTACCTCATTCCTCTCCTTCCAGCAATGGAACACAAAAAGGATTTAAAGGTGTATATATTTCTTTTAAAAATTATTTGTTAAATTTACAAATGATTAGACACGAGTGAAAATAATCGTATTATGGACAGTAATATAGTTCTATCTTATTATGAAGAGCGTACAAGAGATTGGCGTACGCGGTATGTTGCTGATATTATGCATATCAAGTATGCAGAGCATAAAATTATAAAAGACTATGACCTAGCCATCGTCAGGCAAAAGGTAGATAAGCTTATTGAGAAGTGGAAAGAAATGGACAATAAGGAAAAGAATACTGAATTTGCCCATAATAAAACACTGGAAATCAAAAAGCTGAACTATAAGATAAAAAATATCCTTTTAGATGGATTGGTTCAGAATATTGACGTATTTCAGCATTATAAAAATAATGCCGAAGAAGAACTAGCAGAACTAGATGTTTCTATTAAAAGCACAAAATCTGCGATCAGTAAATTAAAGAAACCATCCTTGCCAAAAGCTTGTGTTAAACTTGAGAATCCGACTAGACCTCTGCAATCTGATTTTGTGGCTAAATATACAATAATACATAAAGTTTTACCTTTTCTAAAATCAATAGCTGATTCTAAAAAGAAGAAGGAGTTTGAACGGGCATACCAGCTTTACGAGTGTAATTGCAATGATGTTTATAAATTTAATCTTGAAGAAGAGAATCGATACGAAAAGGAATTCAAGAAATATTCGGAGGAGTTGTTAGAATACCAGAGAGAAAAGGATCGATTAATAAAAAACTTGCAAGAGGATGAAAAGGAATATTCGAGTAAGAAGCAAGAAATAGAGTACAAGATTGAGACATTTAAAGACAATATAATCAATGGGAAAAAGGAAGCTATTGAGGAATATTGCTCTTTGCTGTTGGAATATTCTGCATATCCTATTGAGTATGATAAAAATATAATACTAACATGCAATCAAGATCTTTTGGTAATAGATTATTCCTTTCCTTCTGTCGATACATTCCCATCGTTGGTTGAAATGAAATTCACCAAAGGGAAATGTGTTCCAGTCCAAATGACAGAAAAAGTTTTTTCCAAGCACTATGATGATGCGCTTTATCAGATTACATTGCGATCTATATACGAGATTTTTGCAGATAAATATTTAAGTTTTGTAAATTCTGTTGCATTTAACGGGTGGGTTAGTGCTCTTAATAAAGCTAATGGCAAAATAGAAACTAATTGTATATTGTCGATTAAAACAAATAGAGAACAGATTACTGACATTGACTTTATGAATGTTAGCCCGAAAGCCTGTTTCAAATCTCTAAAAGGTGTTGCAAGTAGTCAGCTTTATACTATTACAGCCATACAGCCTATTGTGGCACTTAATAGATCGGATAAAAGGTTTATTGAACATTATGATGTAGGAACCGAAATAGACAATTCTACCAATCTTGCTTCTATGCATTGGGAGGATTTTGAACATCTGATTAGAGAGCTATTTGAAAAGGAGTTTAGCTGTAATGGAGGTGAGGTAAAGGTTACCCAAGCCAGTCGAGATGGGGGTGTTGATGCTATTGCTTTTGATCCGGACCCTATTCGTGGTGGAAAAATTGTAATTCAAGCAAAACGGTACACAAACACGGTTGGTGTTTCTGCGGTCAGGGATTTATATGGAACTGTTTTGAATGAAGGTGCAACGAAGGGCATTCTTGTTACGACGTCAGACTATGGCGGCGATTCATACGAATTCGCAAAAGATAAGCCGATTCACTTGATGAATGGCGCGAATCTTTTATGGTTATTAGAAAAGCATGGTCAACACGCAAGAATCGACATTAACGAAGCGAGAAAACTAATGGCTCAATAGATGATCAAAATAAAATGAATAAGACAGATTCCGACAAACTTGCTGCAATTCATAGGAGTGCAGAAATTAATAAATTAGAGATTGAGAATATGATAGACATTTTTGAAAAGAAAATGTCTATTGTAGAAAATAAATTAATCGAGTATGAATGTCGTTATGAATTGACAGAGCGACAGGAAGATATGATGTATAAATTACAGGAGCAACTTAATGAGATGCAAGATTCTATTGATAGTATTGAAGAAGTACGCAATGCACTGGAAGATTTGATTTCCGCAACTGTTAGTTTTGTATGATTTATTCCAAATTTTTTGCGGCCTGATAGCTCTTATGGGGTTGATGGGTTAATTGTTTGAAAGTTGGTATTTTAGAATGAAGCCATCTGTTTAGCTTCTGGAGCTTTTTCTTGATTTGCAATAGTGACGGAGGTCGTATTTATCCATTATTACGGTACTCTGAAAAAATTGTAAGGTAGATTTCCGGTAAGCCGTTTGAGACGGTTTTGTCGGATTGTATTATTACTCTTTGTCATTCTCTTTAATGGTAATGCCTATCATGACGGTTTCTGCCTGTGCGTTGTTCCATACGGAGTGGGGAATACCGCCTTTGACGATGAACGCTTCGTTTTCGCGGATGATTCGCTCTTGTCCGTCCAGCAGCACTTTGGCTTCTCCCTGCGTGACGATGAACAGGTGGTCGGTAGCGTGGGTGTGGGGCGTGACGGGGCCGCCGCCGTCAGGGGCGAGATAGGCGATGGCGCCGTTTACGATCTGGCCGCAGGCTCCGAACAGATTTTTGGCCAGGAAATTTACGTGTTCGGATGGTGTGATGAATCCATCTTTTTTATACATATCGGTATTTTTTTGAAGTTGTCCGGGGTATTTTGCCCGTTATTTGTTGAAGCGAGTACAGATTGTTAAGACGAATCGAGTACCTTAGATTTGCGCAGTAAACAGGAGATGAGATAGAGTTGGTAATTTTGTAGA
>ENA-OYWH01000338-OYWH01000338.1-human-gut-metagenome-genome-assembly--contig:-NODE-338-length-32420-cov-5.871064_pt1 | contig 32420 bp, 26 predicted proteins | sample MGYA00244168_ERZ653393 | MGnify/ENA primary metagenome ERZ653393 (study PRJEB26926, sample SAMN06165164) | human gut metagenome | biome: ENVO:00009003; feature: ENVO:2100002; material: ENVO:00002003...
CGAGATCTAGTACGGTCTCGTGGGCTCGGAGATGTGTATAAGAGACAGGTTAAAGTTACTATTCCAGAGAATGTATATAACCAATTACATCATATGAATTTGGATCGTGCTATATTTAAGTCTGGAACTCCTGTAGTTGAGCCAGAAATGTTAGATATGTTTAATGAAAGCATAATAAGTATTGAACATGCTTTCTAAGGAAGAGGTGATGAGAGGAATGCAACTTAAACCTGATGTTGAAGCAATATTTGAATTTGTGGGATATAGAAAAAATAATCTATATGAAGGATATCGTCCGGCACATTTAATTTATGAGGATTGTTTAACTACTGGAGTGCATAGCTACTACAAATTGGAAAATAATACTAAAGGAGAGCTTAAAGGGACAATTACATTTGTTTCTCCAGAAGATTATCCGGCATGTTTGTGGATAGGAAAACAAATTACAATGTATGAAGGAAAAAATGTAGTCGGTCATGCAACAATAACGAATATATTTAATCCCATACTTTGTAAGGTTGAAAAAGAAGAGTAGGCATCTAACCTTTTCCTTGACGAATTAAAAACTGCCATGTTACAATGGCACTCACCAGGGGGTATAAGGGGGATGAAATATCTCTATAATACCTAATCGAAAACACAGAATCGAGGATGTTCTATTAGCGTCAATGCCGTAGAACATTCTCGATTTTTCTGTTACAGGGTAATTCCGATAAAAATGTCCCAAAGCATAACATATTTTTGAATAGCAGAGAAAGTTATGCCATGCGGATATCTTCCCAACGGCTCTGCCGGTGGGTGTTTCCCGGCTTAGGCCGTTCTCTGGCGGCATAAGCCCTTTAACCCGCACTATTTTCGACCCTATTTATTTTGGCACTATCTTAAGAAATCAAATCTCTCACATTTCCCCAACAAGCCTTAAAAAGTTTATCATGGGTAACTACCTCGACTTCGCTCTTAAAATTGCACACAGGGGCAACACAGGCTCTCACAAGGGCAAGAGAAAGTTGGCTTGCCTGCCTGAAAATTATATTTGTGCATTATTACTGTTTTTCTCTGTTTTTGGTCTATGGCATAAAGCTAATTCTGCTCATTTTAGTGGTTCATATGAAAAAATCTGCTCCCAAATCAAAAAATTGACTTGTAACTGTTCTTTTTCAGAGTTAACATCACACACCACGAAAGCGATTCGTAAGTCTTTTGTGAGTCCTGTGTTCTGCAGGATGTATCCATCTCCATGAAAGTCAGCGGTATCCATTCGGGATATTTTGCGTCTGACCAGAAGTGGATAGGCTATACCACTCTTGCACACTTGGTTGCTGAAAAGATGCGTAATTCCGAGAAAGATGCTTAACAGTTGAGATTGCCACTATTTTGCCAAACATTGAGATTGGGGTTGATTTTATGGTTAAAGAAAATTTTATTTATGTGGGTATCGATTTACACAAAGAAACCCACACAGCAGTTATGATTGACTGCTACAATCAAAAGCTTGGAGAGATTACTTTTCCAAACAGACCAGCCGATTTTCCTAAGCTGGTAACAAAGGTTAAAAAATGTAATACTGATGCAAAAGAAGTAGTCTATGGTCTGGAGAATGCTTATGGTTACGGCAGAGCATTGGCAGTGTGGCTGATTGATAAGGGGTATTTTGTAAAGGATGTAAATACCGCTATCTCACATCGACAGGCAAAGCACCGGGGTGCCATGTATCGCAAAAGTGACAGTGATGATGCGGAAGCCATTGCACTTGCAACATTAAACATGCTTGATAAGCTTCCGGATGCTTGTCCGAACGATGCGTACTGGTCACTTGGTCAGTTGGTGCATCGTAGGGACAATATCATGAAACAGCGAACCAGACTGGTTAATCAGTTGCACGAGCAGTTGTGTATTGCGTATCCGTCGTATAAGTCATTTTTTAATGACATCAGTAGACCTACTGCACTGTACTTCTGGGAGCATTATCCATCCAGAAAGTATCTTAGGGGTAAGTCTGTGGAAGATTTACGTAAGGAACTTGTTCCCGTCAGCCACAATAAATGTTCTACAAAGACCTGCGAGAAAATCTTGGATGCGGTAGCCAGTGATAAGGTAAAAAACAATGCTTATCAAGATGCAAGGGATATGGTGACACTCAGTATTGTCAGTGATTTACAGCACTACGACAAACAGCTTGCTGAGGTAGACAAAATGCTGGAACAGATGTATAAGATGCTGGGCTGCACGCTTACAACCATTCCCGGAGTAAATGTTATCACAGCAGTGAAGATTCTTGCAGAGATTGGTGATATCAAACGTTTCAGTAATGCCAATAAACTGGCACAGTTTGCCGGGATTGCACCACTTCATTTATCATCCAGCGGTAAGGGGAAAGATTTAGCCACCAAGCAAGGTAACAGACGATTGCAGGCAACCATTTATTTCCTTGCGATTCAGATGGTGCAGATATCTTCTAAGGGTACACCGAGAAATCCTGTAGTACGAGCATACTACGAGAAACGTAAGGCAGAGGGGAAAACCAGCCAACAGGCTTTGATTTGTATTTCAAGACGGTTAATCAGTGTTATTTACGGAATGTTAAAGAACGGTACGGAGTACCGTATGCCGGTAGTGGAAAACGCTGGCGAAAAGTTGTAGAGCAAATGGCAAATATATGGTAAACTTTTAAGCAGATGTAAGAGTCGGCTTTGGGAAGTGTATTCATTTTTCAAAAGAGAGGCATCGGCTTGGATAATTATAAGAGTAAAGAGTCTCTGTCAAGACCAGAGTGGTACACCTTCTGGATTTTATCAGGATGAAAATGGCAGATGGCACAGACCGAATGGACAGTTTGCATCAAATACAGAGGTAGGAATAGCAAATAATTCAGAGCATTATTTGCATAGATCATATATTAGACAAAGTACTATTGATGCAGTAAATTCAAATACTAAAGTTAATTATAAGACGGGTCAGATATATGACGAAATAAGTAGGAAATGGGTCAATCCTAGCAATGTCGAATTGGGACATACTACAGGTAATGAATATTGGTATTGGAGAAATTGGGCAGAATCACAGGGAATGACTCAATCACAATTTAATGAATTTATGAACAATCCAGATTTTTATAGATGGCAGGATGTTACTAGTAATAGAAGTCATATATACGAAGATCCACATTAATAACTATGAAGGAGAAAATGAAAATGACAGACAGATTTAACAGAGATGAAATGTTTTATCGATTAGCTCATCTTAATGTAGGGATAGAAAAAAAGGAAGAAGTTTTAAAGGACTTAAAAAAAGTTTCAAATCCAAATTTTCAAGATTCCCAAGGGACATCGTATCTCCATATGGCGTGTCAAGTGCATTCTGTCGAGGCGATTTCTATTTTGCTAGATTTAGGTGCAGACGCAAATATTAGTGATAAAAGAGGTTTTTCGCCTATATTAAGTGCGTTAGGTAGTATAAATGAAAATAATAATATAATCTTTGAAATGATGTTACAACATGGATTGGATTTGGACAAAATAGAGGGAGAGTCAACTCTGAAAGAACAGATAAAATCATTTGACGATGAGGGATTAAATAAAATAATTCAAAAGTATTCTCGAAATTAATTGTTAGGTGATGTGTACAATATAATGTCTATTTATGTCACCACACAAGAACACGATTCATCTAAAAATTAACCATGATTTTGAAATCATCGTAATGGCTCGCACAAGGGGGGGGGTAAGGGGATGAAAATTCCTCATAATACCTAAACCAAAACACAGAAGCGGGAATGTTTTATTGGCGATAACTGCCATGAAAATTATGAAAAGTTGTAGAATATTTATTTTGACTTATGCTGCGCTTGAGCGGCATAAGTCTTCTAAAAAAATTTACTCCCAATTCGTTTATTTGTACCTAAAGCTATTAGAAAAATCTAAAGCTTTATAAATATGCACATTGATGAATACTAACACTCTTATTGTATACCATTTAAAACTATCTATATAACAATAGAAGGCTAGCTATGATGAAGTAATACAAGTACCGGGAAGGTGGGGAACATAATGGAGCAGCGCATTTTGCAATATCGAAAACAGATAGATGAATGGCTGACAGAAATGGAGCAGAACGTACAGACATTGTCACAGCACGGTGAGTACTCAACGCAGGCTGTACAGAGGCAGACGCATACACAGAAAACTGACACAGAGAAAACTGACATAAAGAAAACGGATACCGAGGAACAGACCATGCAGGAAATGGTTCAGGACAAGCTTAAGGAGCATCTGGTGCAGGTAGGATTTTTCCAGCATGAGCGCCTGATCCATCTGATCGTTACGGTGACTTTTGCGTTGTTAGAGATGCTGGCGATCGTCTTAAGTGTGATCTCCGACAGCCTTTTTACCTTATTACTCCCCATAGTGATCCTGATTCTGCTGATCCCATACATCCGCCACTACTACATCCTGGAGAACGAAGTGCAAAAAATGTATGGGCAGTACGACCGGATGCGGAGACTGCAACAGACAGCAGCCGGGAGCAAAATCGAAAAACCAGAGAGATAACAGAAACAATACAGTGAAAATGAACAAACGAAAAAGATAAGGGCAAAGTTATGAGGACTTCGTATAGTAAAAAACATAAAGCAGCAATATCTGTTCTGTCCGGACTGACTGCGGCGCTCCTGTTACTTACTGGCTGCAGCAAGTCCGAAGAGACGGTCTATCAGATCCCGGAGGACAGAAAACTGATCGTCTATACCGCTCACAAAGCAGATGTATACGAACCGATCATCAAGGAATTTGAGGAACGTACAGGGATTTTTGTAGAGCTCAAAGCAGGAGATACTTTGGCACTTTTTGATGAATTACAACAGGATGCACCCGGTACCTTTGACGTCATGTTCGGTGGAGGTGTTGAAAATTTTGAGGAGTGCAGAGACTATCTGGAACCTTATAAAGTCAGCGAAATAGATCAAATTGCGGAACAGTATCGCACGGAGGGAGATGCCTATACGCCCTTTTCTGTGCTGCCGACTGTATTTATCTATAACAATAAACTGGTCTATCCCGTAGCGGCTCCCAGAACCTGGGAGGAATTGCAGACCGATCGTTGGAAGGGAAAGATCGCGTTCGCAGATCCCACGAAATCCGGCAGTAGTTATACAGCACTCTGTACGATGCTTCAGGTATCGGATCAGGATGAGCAGAAGACGCTGGAGGATTTTACCGGTGCACTGGATGGTTACCTGTCACCCTCATCTGTAGCAGTACTGGAGGAAGTCAATGCCGGAACCAGACTGGTAGGTATTACCACAGAGGGAATGGCGAGACAAAAGATTCTGGAAGGGGCAGATATTACAGTGATCTACCCCACGGACGGCACCAGTGCCATACCGGATGCCACAGCAATCGTCAAGGGCGCAAAGCATATGGAAAATGCTAAATTATTTCTGGAATTTACCGTCAGTAGTGATGTACAGAGACTGGTGGAGGAAGTCTTTTTCCGGAGAACTGTCCGCAATGATATGGAAGAGTATGCAGCACCGGAGCAGACAAAATTAAAAACGATCGATTATGATATTCATTGGGCTTCTCAGGAAAAGGAAAAAATTCTGAACACATGGGAGACGTTACAGGGGAGAACAGATGAAAAAGTGGATTAAAAAGTCGTTTCACAGACAGTTGCTGGTCTGCTTCGGTGTAGTTGCGTTATTGCCGTTATTGCTTTTTGGGGTATTCCTGATCCAGACTATGGAGACCAAGATCAACAGCGATTATGAGAAAAAAGTAACAGAGCAGGCGGAACAGATAGATGCTGGCATATTGGAATTGTTTCAGGAGTTCGAGACGGTAGTGGAGAATATAAATGCTAACACCCGGATCGTGGAACAGATAGGTGAAGATGACACCTGGTCGAAGAGCAAGATTTACCTGCAATTCTATCGGGAAGTGGCTGATTACAGAGAATATGCCCAATTTGATCTGTATGATAAAAACGGAAAATGTATTTACACTACGGCACAGGGAAGTGCCAAGACAGATCTGCCGGTATACTGGGGCATCCTGAAAGCAGTCGAGGATAGTAAAGAGACGCTGGTGCTGCGGCGTGCAGATACTAATGACAGCAAGATTTTATTGTATGCAGCGGGTAAACTTATGGGAAAAGACGGTATACCGGAAGGTTATATTGTGATCAGCATGCGCGCAGAAAATTTTGAAAAAGTGCTTCATGATAAGGGAAATGCCAAAGCGGAGGTAGCAATCATGGACCCCTTCTGGAGAACCATTTATGATAATGGTAACCTGCAGGAAGAGCAGATCCGGGAAGAACTCATGGTTGGTCATAAGCTGCTGGGAGTATATCGTGCCGGAGAACTGCTGGTCCAGCCGCTGGGAGACAGTGGATTGTATACTGCATTGTCCTGTCCCAGCGTGTTTTCAACAGAAGTATTGAACTCCATGTACAGTGTGTTGATCGTGATGCTGACCATCAGTGTCATTCTGTGTGTTTTGGTGGCTTCCCGGCTGGGTAGAAATATGACCCGTCCTATCGAACGGATGAATACGGCCATGCGTACACTGCAGGAAGGAGACCTTACTGTCAGGATCGTCTCCGACAGAGAGGACGAGCTGGGACAGATGTCCCGGAACTTTAATATCATGGCCAACGAACTGGAGCAAAGCGTGCAGGATAAGGTGGAGAAGCAGAAGGAACTCAATGCTTCCCATATTGCCATGATGCAGGCACAGCTGAATCCTCATTTCCTGTATAACACACTGGACACCATGAAATGGGTGGCGAAGGCCAACCATATCCCGGAGATCGCTACCATGGCGGCGGGACTGGCGAAGATCCTTAGGACCAGTATCTCCAAGAGACAGTTCATCTATCTGAAAGAAGAACTGGAACTGGTGAACTGTTATGTAGATATCCAAAAGATCCGTTTCAATGATAAGTTCTCGTACACCGTGGATCTGCAGGAGGGACTGGAAGAGTGCGTGATCCCAAAGCTGATCATACAGCCCATCGTGGAGAACTCGGTACTGCACGGATTAAAGGAGAGTGAAGAAGGAAATATCCTTGTGCGGATCACAGAACAGGAAGATGTTCTGTGTATTGAAGTAACCGATGACGGCTGTGGCGCTCCCGAAGAATGGATGGATGCCATCAATCACAGAAGACAGGAGCAGCTGGTGGGGCATATCGGAGTATCCAATGTGGACACGATCATCCGGCTGACCTATGGGGAAGAATACGGCATTCATATGGAGAGTCTTACCTTAAACGCCGAAAACCCTACGGACGGACAGCGAACAGAAGAGGAAGGCGAAGTCCACGGTACGAAAGTGACATTACGATTGCCGGTAAGATACGGAGAAGCCTGAGGAACCGATACAGAGCAACGGACAGAGAGGAATTTTTACCGGATAGTGGGGAATATACAGAAAACGGAAAGAGACAATGGAGGGAGTAATACGATGTACAAAGTGATCGTGATCGATGATGAGATGCTGGTGCGCAGAGGAATCGTGATGGAGACAGACTGGCAGGCACTGAACTGTGTCGTCGTGGCGGAAGCCGGCAATGGGATCGAAGGACTGGAAGCCGTGCGGAAATATCATCCGGATCTGCTGATCTGCGATATCCGTATGCCCAAAATGGACGGCATCGAAATGCTGAAGGAACTGCGGGCAGAAGGCAATGATGTCAGTGTGATCTTTTTAACTGCTTACAGTGAATTCTCCTATGCGCAGAGCGCCCTGAAATTATTGGCCAGTGACTATCTGTTAAAGCCTTTTGGAGACGGGGAACTGGAACAGGCAATGAACAATGCACTGGAGAAACGTAAGAGGACACAGGAAAAATTGGAAAACAGCAAAGATGAGCCGCTTCCCGAACTGGTCTTAAATAAAGGCGACAAGAGTAAATATGTCATGGCAGCCGTAGACTATATTTCCGCTCATTATGGGGATCCGGAACTGTGTGTGGCAGAGATCGCAGAGCACCTGGGGATCAGTGAAGGACATTTGAGTCATACTTTCAAAAGGGAGACGGATTATACGGTGGCGGCATACATCACCAGAGTTCGTATGCGCACTGCCATGAAACTGTTGAATGACTGCCGGAATAAGGTGTATGAAGTCGCAGAACAGGTAGGCTATCGTGATGTTGCACATTTTTCCAGCAGCTTTAAGAGGATTGTTGGTGTTACTCCCTCCGAATACCAGGATAGAAGCATGTAAAACCACAAAGATGCACAAAAGAAACGATAAAATATCGGAAAAACTATACATAGTATCAGAAATATTAAAATAATAACAGTTTTGCCTTATACAAATTGCTGAATTCCCAACGTATAATAGAATCATCAGAACGGAAGTGGGAAACATCCCATTCCAAGTACGTGGACCATGAAGGGTTATACAAACTATATGTTTCAAGGGAGGACAGCATATGAAGAAAAGAGTAGTATCGTTACTTATGATCTGTGCACTGAGTGTTGGTATGTTAGCCGGATGCGGCAGCAGCGAGACCCAGAACCAGGCAACTGGAAGCGCAGATAACACACAGACAGCCGGAACCGAGACGGTGGCAGAGACCAAGACCCCGGAGGTAGCCGACGACGCAAATCTTACTGCAACTCAGCAGATCATCAAACAGGCAGAAGGAATGACCATGGAGGAACTGGCACAGAAGGCCATCGAAGAATCCAACGGCAAGACCTTTTACGGTGTAGGTAATTCCAGCCGTGGTAAAGCAGCACTTCCTCTGTTCATCGAGTATCTGCAGTCTATTGATCCTTCTTACAGCATGGAATTTGACTGGCAGCAGCCTAAGAACAACAAGATCTTTGAACAGCTGACCGCTGATTCCCTGAAGCCGGAAGGAACCTTCGCAATGACCCTGATCCAGGATGGTAATCAGATCGAATCCAAGATGACACAGACCGGAATACTGGATACGTTCATTCCCAAGGAATGGGCAGAGGCTAACGGAACCACACCAGATGCGGTGGACGGTTATCTGGCATTACAGACGCTGAATAAGGTATTCGAATACAACTGTACCGGAGACAAAGTATATGACAACTGCTGGGACTTCGTAGCGGAAGGAACTCACGCATTGTTTATGGATATTGATTCCGAGGTTGTAGGTAAGAATTTCCTGTACATGCTGACCGAAGACAAATACGCAGCCATGTTAAAGGATGCTTTCAATGCATTACCCGCTGATGAGCAGGCTTACTTCCAGCCCACGATTGATGAGATGGAATCCGAGGCAAATGATTTAGGCTTAGGTGCTGATGGTAAATATGCCCTGGCATGGATCAAACTCTGGGTAGGCAGCTACAATGCCCAGACCGATGATGGACCTATCTGTAATACGCTGGTATCCGATTCCGCTACTGATCAGTGTGGACTGTTAGTATACAGTAAACTGCGCTCCGTAGAAGAATCCGCAGGTGTATCTGTGAACAATATCAAGGTTGCCGCTTATCAGGATGGTTATAAGGGAATCGGTGGCTACGGTTACTGCCATTATCTGTTTGTTACCGATAACAGCCCGTTGCCCTGGACTGCATGTGCTTTCATCGCATACATGACCTGTACGGAAGACGGCTTCAGTGCATGGGGCAAAGACATGGGCGGCTATTCCGCTAACCCTGAAGTAGCAAAGGCGATCGAAGCTACCTATCAGCACAGCACCGGTGGTAATGATGAGAACGGTAATGTTGTATACGAGAGCAAAAATGACAGAGGCTTCGACTGGTGGTCTACCGATGGCGAACTGGTGCTGGAAGATCCTGAGTACTGCGCATCCGTATCCTTCACGGTAGGAAGCTGGATCGAGCTGTTACCGAAGTATACTGCTGAGTGATATGAGTGATATATGATATAAAAAAGTGACTATTCGTCCTGTCAGAATAAGAAAATCTGCTACATCATGCTTGCATGTAAGTAGCAGTTTTCTTATTCGCAGGGGTGGATGGTTTACAGGACCAAAAGCTTGTATTGGGAAGAGAGGTTAACCATGAATCAGAGTGCCACAAAAAAAACAAGCAAGATGGTGATTGTTCTGAACAAGATCAAGACGTATTTCTCCAAGCCACAAAATATCATTCTGCTTCTGTTTGGTATCGTACTTACTTTTACCACAGTGGCGCCGATCGTGGCGATCGTCGAGGATACCTTCAAGATCCATCCGGGCACCATCGATGCACATCTTACCGGAAAGGCAAGCGGGTATTCCGTTGCCAACTATGCGGATCTGTTCACCAGTAAACTGGCGAGAACAAATCTGTGGACACCGCTGTTAAATACTGTTTTTTTGGCAGTCTTTACTTGTCTGATCTCCATTTTATTCGGCGGTTTGTTCGCATTCTTAATTACGAGAACCAATTTAAAATGTAAAAAATATTTAAGCTCTATTTTTATTTTCCCCTACATCATGCCCCAGTGGACACTGGCAGTGGTATGGCAGAATGTATTCAACAGTAATGTAGTCACCGGAACATCCAATGGACTGCTGGCTTCGCTCTTTCACATTACGATGCCGAAATGGTGGTGCCTGGGGCTGTTCCCCAGTGCAGTAGTATTGGGACTGCATTATGCCCCCTTTGCCTACATACTGATCGGCGGCATCTTCCGCAACATGGATGCCAATCTGGAGGAAGCAGCGACGATTTTGGATACACCGAAGTGGAAGACCATGTTCCGCATTACCTTACCTATGGTAAAGCCGGCGATCCTTTCCACGATCCTGCTGGTATTCGGAAGCGCCATGGGAAGTTATCCCGTACCGCACTACCTGGGACTGACCACTCTGTCCACCAAGTATATCTCCATGAACTCCAAGTATACCGGGGAAGCCAGTATTCTTGCCATCATCATGATGATCTTTGGCGTGGCGATCCTGTTAATGAACCAGATGAGCTTAAAGAGCCGTAAGAATTATACGACGGTTACCGGTAAATCCGGACAGATCTCCAAGATCAACTTAGGAAAAGTCGGGAAATATCTGATCGCGGTCATCCTGATCGTCATCACCTTCTTCACCAGTATTTTCCCGATCCTGTCCTTCGCACTGGAGACTTTCCTTCCGAATCCGGGAGATTACAGTTTCCTGTACACCATGGATTCCAGCGCTCTGACCACTAAGTGGTGGCTGACAGATAACAACGGAGCCGGTGCTCTGTACGGACAGCCCGGTATCCTCCACAATCCGCTGATCTGGAGAGCATTCAAGGGAACGATGTTAGTAGCTGTCTGCTGTGCTCTGATCGCAGGTACGATCGGTACCCTGATCGGTTATGCAGTATCCAAGAACCGGAGAAGTAAATGGGCGAATTACGTCAATGGTGTGGCATTCCTGCCGTACCTGATGCCGTCCCTGGCAGTGGGCGCAGCGTTCTTCATCCTGTTCTCCAATGACAAAATCAACCTGTTCAATACTTACACATTGCTGATCATCGCAGGCGTGATCAAGTACATTCCTTTCGCCAGCAGAAGTGCACTGAACTCCATGCTACAGCTGTCGGGAGAGATCGAGGAAGCGGCCATCATCCAGGATATTCCCTGGTACAAGCGGATGCTGCGGATCATCATTCCGATCCAGAAGTCTTCCATTATCAACGGATATATGCTTCCGTTCATGACCTGTCTGCGAGAGCTGTCCCTGTTCTTACTGCTATGTACGCAGGGCTTTATCCTCTCCACGACACTGGATTATTTCGATGAGATGGGACTGTATGCATTTTCCAGCGCCATTAACCTGATCCTGATCGTAACGATCCTGATCTTTAACACTTTGGTAAATAAACTGACCGGGGCCAGCCTGGATGAAGGTATCGGAGGTAAATAACTATGCCGGAAATCAAATTAACACATGTTACAAAACGTTGGGGAAAATTCTATGCGGTAGATGATCTGAGTCTGGATATGGAGGATAATTCCTTTATCACTCTGCTTGGTCCCTCAGGTTGCGGTAAGACCACTACCTTACGTATGATCGCCGGTCTGGAGACCCCTACCAGCGGGCAGATCAAGATCGGAGACCGGGTGGTATTCGACAGTGAAGCGGGGATCAATGTTCCCGCAAATAAGAGAAAAGTCGGATTTCTGTTCCAAAACTACGCACTGTGGCCGAATATGACGGTATACCAGAACATCTCCTTCGGACTGGGCAATATCAAGGAAGAACTTCCCGTGATCGAAGAGGAAGCCAAAGCTTTAAAAAGCATGATCAAGGCACTGGAGAATCCGGGAGAGCTGGTAAAACTCATTGAGGAATGCAGAGATAAAAAGGGAAAATTAGACCTGGATATGGTCTATCTGAAGCTGATCGATAATTACACCATTTCTATCTATACTGCAAAGGAATTGTATAATTACAAACTCCATGAGGCAGCAGACAAAGAAAGTACATCAAAGCAAAAGAAGCAGGAACTGACTGCAAAATTGGACAGCATCCTGGCAGGTCATAAGGAAAAAGGGGAAGAGCTTAACGAGAAATTCGAAGTCGTATCCGGTGGCAAGGTAGTAACCAGGGTCAGAAAATATTCCAAGGAAGAGATAGACCTGGCAGTACGCAGAGTATCCCGTATTGTTAAGATCGGAATGTTCATGAATCGTTATCCTGCAGAACTGTCCGGTGGACAGCAGCAAAGAGTTGCCATTGCCAGAACACTGGCGCCGGAACCCCAGGTATTGTTCATGGATGAGCCGCTGTCTAACCTGGACGCGAAACTCCGTCTGGAAATGCGATATGAATTACAGCGTCTGCATGTAGAGACCGGAAGTACGTTTGTCTATGTGACACATGATCAGATGGAAGCCATGACGCTGGCAACGAAGATCTGCCTGATCAATAACGGCGTTTTACAGCAGTATGAGCCGCCACTGTCCGTTTACAGTAGACCCAATAACCTGTTTGTAGCGGATTTCGTGGGAAATCCTTCCATCAACTTTATCGAGGCGAAGGGAGAGCAGAACGCACAGGGCAATATTGAGGTTACCATTCTGGATGGCAGAAAAGCACAGTTTATTCCCGGAAAACCTCTGGATCTGCAAAGATGGTTCGCAGAGAGAGATAAGAACGAAGCCGATGAGGCAGCCCGTCACAAAGAGAAAATGCAGGATAAGAAAGCCGTGGAGAAATCCAACAAGGATGAAGTCTTCAAGTATCATATTGCCAGAGTGAATGAAGATGATTATGCACTGCAGGAAGCTCCCGTGATCACCAACGAGGATTTTGTCATCGGTGTACGTCCGGAAGCCCTGCAATTACACGATGGTGCAGGTCTGGACGGCGTGATCTACGGTGCTATGCCCACCGGTATGGAATCCACGATTAAGCTTCGCATCGGAGATTTTCTGCTGACCGGTGTAGTATTTGGAAATACAGCATACAAGATCGGACAGGAAGTGAAATTCGAAGTTGGTGGAGAGGATATCCTGCTCTTTGACAGGAAGTCAGGCAAACTGATTACGGCAGGCAGTCTGCATGTGTAGGAAAAACTATCAGGGAATAATATTTGATCTGGATGGTGTCATTTGCCATACGGACCGGTATCATTTCCTGGCATGGAAACAGATAGCGGATCAACTCGGAATTAATTTTGATGACCGGATCAATGACCGGATGCGGGGGGTGAGCCGTATGGACAGTCTGGAGATTTTGCTGGAAGAATATCACGGTGAACCGCTCACCGCAGCGCAAAAAGCAGCACTTGCGGAAAAGAAGAACCAATTATATGTAGGTCTGCTGCAAAATATGGGCGAGGCGGATTTGTCCGAAGAAGTCCGGAAGACTATGGATACGCTGCGAAGCCGCGGACGAAAACTGGCAATAGGATCTTCCAGCAAAAACACCAAACTGATCTTAAAAAGGCTTGGGCTTACCGGATATTTCGATGCCGTCAGCGACGGAACCAATATTACAAGGTCAAAACCGGACCCGGAAGTGTTTCTGTGTGCAGCACAGTATCTGGGGCTGTGTCCGGGAAAATGCCTGGTTGTGGAAGATGCAAAAGCCGGTATTCTGGCAGCAAAAGCCGGAGGATTCGACAGTGCGGGATTAGGGGAGGCAGCAGCTTTTGCTTTCGTAACATACCCCTTGCAAAGCTTTTCGGATTTACTGAAGCTGGACGGAAACAGGTAGTAAATAAAACGTATCGGAAATGAGACCGAATGTCTCACTACCGATACGTTTTTGTTGTAATCGAACAAAGATTCGTATATAATGAATATGTCTGCAAAACGAGAGCATCACAGATGCGGTTTTGCGAATGAGGTTCTGCATAGTTCCAATCTTTTGAAACAGGTGCTACAGGGTTAATACAGGAGGCAGCAATATGAAAATCATCCATTGTGCGGATATCCATCTGGATTCCAAAATGAGTGCAAATCTGACTAAAGAAAAAGCGAGAGAACGCAAGACGGAATTGCTGACTACTTTTCAGAATATGGTTACCTACGGGGCAGAGCAGGGCGTGGCGGCGATCATAATCGCAGGAGATCTGTTCGATACGAAAAACGTATCCGCTACCGCCCGGAATGTGGTAAAAGACTTAATTCAGGGACATCCCAAAATAGCTTTTTATTACTTACAGGGGAATCATGACGAAGGAAGCTTTACGTCCGGTCTTTCGGAACTTCCGGAGAATCTTCATCTATTTGGGAACAACTGGACAAGCTATGAACTTTCAGGGACGGAGAATACCTCCGGTAAGGGAGTTGCGGTTACTGGGGTGGAACTGACACCGGAAAACAGTGGAAGCATATATAATACGCTGTCACTGGATGTGGATCAATGCAACATTGTAGTCCTGCATGGGCAGGAATCGGAATACAGTGCGAGAGATAAGGCGGAGATCATTCATCTGACGGCATTGAAAAATAAGGGAATTGATTATCTTGCCCTGGGACACATCCACAGCTATAAAAAAGAGCGTCTGGATGCGAGAGGCGTCTATTGTTATCCCGGCTGTCTGGAGGGCAGAGGGTTTGATGAATGCGGAGAGCATGGATTTGTGATGCTTGATATTGATGAGCTGACAGGTACAATTGACAGTACGTTTATTCCTTTCGCATCCCGGAAGCTCTATACCATCCCGGTGGATATTACCGGTTGTGAATCCACGACGGACATCCTGGAACGGATGAGAGCCGAGACAGCCGGGAAAGGTTACCCGGAGAAAAGTCTGATCAAGTATGAACTGGTCGGGAAAATAGATGTGGAAAGTGAAAAGGATATTGACTTTCTGTTACATCAGTTCAGCCACCTTTTTTATTTTGTGAAGATTAAGGACAGCTCTGCGTATCTGGTGGATTATGCTGCTTTTGCAAAGGATAAGTCCTTAAAGGGAGAGTTTATCCGTACTGTCATGGGCAGAGAAGATCTGTCGGAAGAGGACAAGGCGACAGTGATACATTACGGATTGCAGGCACTGGCCGGAGAGGAGATCCTAGACGCATGAAACTGATCAAATGTCACATTGAGAATTTCGGAAAACTAAGTGACTTTACATATGATTTTACAGATGGCTGCAACACCGTCTGTGAGGAAAACGGCTGGGGAAAAAGCACACTGGCTGCATTCTTACGCGTTATGCTGTTTGGATTCCGGAATGAAGGGAAGAGGGACCCACTGGAAAATGAGAGGAAGAGATACAGTCCTTGGCAAAAGGGGGTCTACGGCGGAGAACTGCAATTTGAAAGTGAAGGAAAGCAATATTCTGTCCGCAGAACCTTCGGAAGTAAAAGCGCAGAAGATGAATTTCAGCTGACAGATACGAAAACAAATCTTCCATGCAGTGATTTTACACAAAATCTGGGAGAAGAGTTGTTCCGGATCGACGCAGGATCCTTTGAACGAACGATTTTTATCTCACAGAATGACTGCGAGACCTTTGTTACGGACGGCATCAATGCCAAAATCGGGAATCTGGCGGAGAATACGGACGATATCAATAATTTTGAGACAGCGGACAAGCGGTTGAACGATCTGTTAAACAGCATGTCACCCTCTCGTAAGACCGGATCGCTCCGTCAGAGCAAGGACCGCATTACGGAACTGAAGACGCAGATCCGTAACGGGCAGGAGATACAGAATACGATGGAAAGTATTGATACCCGGAAAAAGGCGGCGATCGAGGAGAGAGAAAAGCTTTCTGCGGAACTGACAGAACTGCAGGAGAGACAAAAGGAACTGGGAATTTATAAGGATCAACAGGCGAAAAAAGAGAAGTACCTGGATCTGCGTGCAAAAATGGCACAGAGACAGCAGACTTTAAAAGAAGCGGAAAGCTATTTTAACGGCGTGATACCAAAAGGGGAAGAATTACGCGAAAAAGCAGCCGTCTGCAATCAGGGGATTTCTGTCCGCAAGGCAATGGAAATCTATTGCCTGACAGAGGAAGAACAGGCGCAGTGTAAAGATAATTTTCCCATGGCGGACAATGCGCAGTTGGAAGAAAAATATGCTGAGGCACAAGAACTTGAGAGCCTGGAAAGCGCAACAAGAAAAAATGCCCTGTCAGGGGAAGAGAGCAGGCGGTTAGAGGAGCTTTCCGGATATTTTGCGGAAGGAATGCCGCAGGAGGCGGAGATCGACAGTGTAAAAAATGCCTGGACGAACCGCAATGAAGGAAAAAGTCTTCTGCAGGCGAAAGAAATACAGAGGAAAACCCTGCAATCCATACAGGCACAGGAAGATGCCAGATGCTTACGGGAGCAGGAAGAAGCAGGTAAAAGGAAAAAAATGCTGTTGCTTTTTGGCATTCTTTTATCGCTTGGTGGTTTTGCTGTGATCCTGTTGGGACAGGGAGTGATCGGAGGAGTCCTGGTCGTACTGGGAATTGCAGCTGTGGCAGCGGCACTGTTGTTTACAGCAGGCAGATCTAAAGACCAAACGGGAGAAAATACCGAGCTTTCCCGTTTGGAACAGGAAATGGAAGAACTTGAGGCACAGGTCTGCATAGAGGAAGGACAGATTGAGGATTTCTGCACTCGTTGGGGACTTCGGGAAGGACTGGAACTGACCTCCTGGCTTGTGGAACTGCAGAATAAGAGAAGAGATTACGAGGCACTTTTGGAGCGGCAGAAGCAGGCTGGATCAGATGAAAAGACTGCGAGAATTGCCGCATTGCAGAAAGATTTGCAGCAGTTTTTTGCAGAATACGGAGAAGTACCGGAAACACAAAACTATCTTGCAGCATTGCATGAACTGGCGGGAAAGTGCAGACAGAGACAGCTTTTATTGGAAAAACAAAAGAAATATTTACAGCAAAAGCAGAAATACGAAGCGTTGGCAGAACAGGTAAAAAATTATCTGATGTCGTTGCAGCTGATTCCGGAGGAGCACCCGGAAGAACAGCTGGCCGAACTGGAAAGTCATAGAAAGGATTATGAGAAGGAGTTACAGGAATATCGGAGAATCGAGCAGGAGATAAAAGCGTTTGAAGAGAAAGAGGACATTCCGGCACTTCCGGCACTGAAGATCCCGGAGGGAGAGGAATCCCTGGAAAGTCTGGCAGATGAAATGCAGGTCCTTTCGGAGCGTATGGAAGAACGTTTTCAGACCATTGACAGCTATCAGAAACAACTTTCCGACTTACAGGAATCCTGGGATACTGTGGAAAATATGCAGGAAGAGCTGGAAGCGTTGCAGGAGAAGACAGAGGAAGGACTCAAACAATATGAATTGCTTGGAATGACGAAAAATCTGTTGGAACAGGCAAAGAGTTCGTTCACTGCGAAATATACAGAACCTGTCATGCAGGGGTTCCGGAAATATTACAGGATGCTCACGGGAACGGAATGCGAAAATTATCAGATGGATGCCAATACCAGATTACAGGTGATTGAAGGAAATATGCCCAGAGACATCGGATACCTGAGTCTGGGCAACCGTGACCTGATCGGTATCTGTATGAGACTTGCTTTGGTGGAAGCCATGTATGAGGAACAGAAGCCGTTTTTGATTCTGGATGACCCTTTTGTGAATCTGGATGAGAACCGGACCAAGGGAGCAATGCGGTTCCTTACAGAGATCGCGAAAGAGTATCAGGTGATTTATTTTACCTGCCATGGCAGCAGGGAATAAGGGAAGGCTGTAGTTTATATTTGTAGAATCAACCGATTCTGAGAAATCAGACGGTAGAGATAAGAGATATACATAGACTACAAAAGAGAAAGGGGTACTTGTATATGGGAAGAGGTAAAACAGGAAACTTTTGGAAGGCAGCGGCAATTCTTCTGGGGTGTGCATTACTGACAGGCTGCGGAAATACCGGAGAAGTGGACGATTATGCTACAAACATCGGATATGAGGCAAGGGGTAGCAATGGGACTACGCAGGTGGTGCAGTCGGAAAGCGGCAGCAGCGCAACAACACAGACTGCAGGGATTCCAAAGGAGGAGATCAAGGTAGGAGTACTGCATCTGTCGGATCCGGCGGAGGGCAGCGGTTATACATATACGCATGATCTGGGAATTCAGGGAATGCAGCAGAATCTGGGATTATCAGATGATCAGATCATCCGCAAGATTAATGTCAATGACAGTGATACGCAGGAGACCAGACAGGCAATTCAGGAATGTATTGATGAAGGCTGTAATATCATCTTCACTACCAGCTGGGGATATATGGAAACTACAGCGGAAATGGCGGAAGAATATCCGGACGTGTACTTCTCCCATGGCACCGGCTACCTGAGCAACGGTAAAAATTTCAACAACTATTTCGGCAGAATTTATCAGGCGAGATATTTGAGCGGTATCGTGGCGGGAATGAATACTTCTTCCAATAAAATCGGGTATGTGGCAGCTATGGATTCTTCCAATTCGGAGGTCACCGGCGGTATTGATGCCTTTGCACTCGGCATCTATTCGGTGAATCCGGACGCAAAGGTATACGTAAAGGTGACAAACAGCTGGTACGATCCCGAGGGAGAAAAAGCTGCGGCACAGACGTTACTGGATATGGGCTGTGATGTGATTGCACAGCATTGTGATACCGTATATCCCCAGACGCTGGCACAGGAAAAAGGTGTGTACAGTATCGGATATAATTCGGATATGAGTAAGGATGCTCCGCAGTCCTGCCTGTGCAGTGTGGTATGGAACTGGAGTGCTTACTATACGGCAGCAGTGCAGAGCGTCATTGACGGCAGTTGGGACGGCAGCAACTATTACGGCGGCATGAATGAAAATCTGGTGAGCATCACGGATCTGGCGGATTTCTGTGCGGAAGGAACGAAAGAGAAAGTAGAGGAAGCCAAGAAGCAGATTTTATCCGGAGAAAACGGGGTATTTGACGGTGTGATCGAGACTAATACGGGAGAGACTGTGGGCAAAGAAGGAACAACGCTGGATGATGCAACGATCACCGGAGGTATCAACTGGTATTTCAAGACCGTATCTGTGGTAGAATAGGGGGCATTTTCATGAGTATACAAAAAAAGATTCTGTCAATGACCATCGGACCGGTAGTATTGCTGGGACTGTTATCTATCTTTTTTATGCTGACGACGGTACGCAGTTCCATGATGGAGGAAATCGAAGAAGGACTGAAGGGAACTGCTGCGGCAACGCTGGCAGCGTATGACCAGAACACCGGTGACTATATGGAATCCAGTAATGGCGACATCTGGAAAGGCAGCTATAATATCTCCCGTTCTGAGAGCCTGGTGGATCGGATCAGGGACAATACAGGAATGGATGTGACTTTTTTCTACGGGGACCGTCGCATCATGACTTCCGCCGTGGACAGTAACGGAGATCGGATTCTGAATTCTCCGGCAGGAGACAGGATCGTGGAGAAGGTATTACAGAACGGAGAAGAGTATTTCAGCAGTGCGGTATCTCTGGACGGAGTCATGAATTACGGATATTTTATGCCGGTCTATCAGAACGACTCTACGGAAATCATCGGCATGGTATTCGTGGGTGCGAATAAAGAGGACAAGGATGCCGTGGTGAACGGCATGATCTTTGGCATCGGTGCAGCTGTATGTGTGGCGATGATCCTGTGTATGGGCGTGGGACTGAAGCTGGCCACTTCCATCAGCCGGAATATCAAGAAGAGTATCGGTATCATGGGGAAGGTCGCAGAGGGTGATCTGACTGTCTGGGTTGATGACAAGATGTTAAAGCGGAAGGATGAGATCGGAGATCTGTCACGGGTTACTGTAAAATTAAAGGATACTCTGAAGGGTATCTTGAAAGGAATCTCCCAGAATTCCGAGAATCTGCTGGAGGCTTCCAAGGCGTTGGGAACTGCGGCGGATACCACCAACGGTACCATGAACGAGGTACAGAGTGCTGTAAATCAGGTCGTAGAGAATTCTACCGAGCAGTCCCGGAATTCCGAGAGTACTTCCGAGAACATGCGGATCATGGGAGATCATATCACCGAGACTTCCACAGAGGTGGATACGTTGAACGCCCATGCGGATTCCATGCAGAAGTCCAGTAAGAAGACAGCAGATACGCTGGCACAGCTGTGCAGTATCAATGAAGAAGTGGAGCGGATCATCGGAGAAGTCAAGGAGCAGACCGACCGCACCAATGTATCGATCCAGAAGATCAATTCCGCAATGGAATTTATCACTTCCATTGCCGAGGAGACGAACCTGTTAAGTCTGAATGCTTCCATCGAAGCGGCAAGAGCAGGAGAGAGCGGAAGAGGATTCGCCGTAGTGGCAGACCAGATCAAGAAGCTGGCCGAACAGTCCAACCAGTCCGGTCACGAGATTGAAGACACTACGAAAGCATTGATGGAAGATTCCGCCCGGGAAATGGAGATCATGCAGCGGATGCAGGAGATCATCACCGAACAGAGTGGAAGTATGCAGGAGACCAGAGCCAATGTCTCAGAGGTATTGAAGGAGATTGAAGATTCCATGCAGAGTATCCTGCAGATCAGAGAGAGTACCGGCAGACTGGCTGAGTCCCGTGGAGAAGTCATGGAGGCTGTGGAGCAGCTTTCGCAGATTGCGCATGACAATGTAGATAGTACGCAGCAGACCTATACCGAGACACAGGAGGTTCTGGATACCTTTAAACAGGTATATGACAGCGCCGGACAGTTGAAGAAGATCGCAGATGAACTGGCGCAGAGTATGCAGTACTTCAAGATTCAATAGTTGATTTCGCATAAAATAAAACCAGGGACAGCTTTCGGATGTTTGGATTCGTAAGGCTGTTCCTGGTTTTTTACACAAGTTCGTTGTGCGATTCTTGTCGTTTGGCAGGTGGTTTATTCTTCAGATTCTTCCCTGTCCCCGCTTCCGGCAGCCCGGACGGTGATGCCGTTGACTTCGATATTACCGTCCAGCTCGATAACGAGACACTGTCTGCCGTCAATCAGCTTCGTGTTGACGAGATCCGTGCGCTCAGGATTGACCTTAATGACCACATCCGGTGTCTTGACCTCGAAACTGCGGGGATTATAGACATTGCTCATCATGAGAGCCGTGTTCTCTCCGGCAGTCTCGTCAAAACACTGATCGAAGACGTCCATGCGGTCGTTCGCTACACCGCTACTGGCGAAGATCGTTTTCACTTCATTTTTATCCAGCATGACAGGTTCGGGATCTTCCTTATGCTCCTGGGCAATCTCGCTCATTTTTTCATGAATGTTCTTTACTACTTCAATGGCACAGGTATCGCCTAATGTCTCCTCCACCAGTGATTGGAAGGTTTCCTTCTGACCGCCTGCGGACAGGGGGAGAGGACAGCCTAACATCAGCTCCACGAAGTTCTCCTTTAATTCCTCCGCATCCTTGGAATAGTACAGAGTGCTGTGCAGATCGGTGCTCCGGTCATTGAAAGCCGGGAACAGGAAAGCAGCGTCCGGCATACCTACCACCCAGTCCCGGATACGGTTTTGGAAGGTGTTTTCCACTGCGTTGTAGCTTAGTCCCGGCTTGGACAGATCCACAGGGCAGATGCAGGTAAGAATATAGTCATAGACTTCATCGGAAGCATCCTCCATCTCGATACCGTCTCTGGTGCGTCCCGGCACATCGTAGGCATCATGGATCAGCAGGATCAGATAATTGCCCACATATTCATAAGACTCGATGATACGGTCATAGAACTGCTCAAGCAATGCATCGTCCTTCAGCCTGCTGTCTCGCAGACGCAGCAGGAATTCCTGCGTGCCGCCCTCCGTTTCACTCTTTAACGGGAATTCCAGATTCAGCAGATTCTTGCCGATGGTGCCGGACAGACTCTTACGCAGAATCTCGAAATACTTGAACATTTCCTCCTCCGGCAGTGCCAGAAACGCTTGCTTTAATTCCGTCTTTTTATTCTTCTCTCCATCCACGTAGCATCCGCAGATTCTTGTGATGGAGCAGTTTTTCGGGGTGAACAGCTTTTTGATCTCGCTGATTTCCTGTTTTGTCATGAGAGTACCTTCTTTCGATTTGATGATATCAGTATAGTATAAAAAACGTGATGGGACAAGTGCTGCTAAAATACTCATTGCTTTTTTCATTAAGAAAGCATATAATGATTAATAGATAAGGAATTGATTATCGGGAGAGTTCCTGCCATATAAGTGGAAGATTTTAAACTCGGGAGAGCTCCTGCCATATAAGTGGAGAATCTTAAATTCTGAGAGAGCAAATAGTAAAATATTTGCTCTCTTTTTGTTGTAAGGCAATCCTTAAAAAAACCACCTGCTATGCAGGTGGACAACAATCGCTTTAGCTTACAGTAAAAACCTCCAATGATATAATAGTGTTGGTTCGCCAACCGCACTAATCAAAGGAGGTATCCAAAGTGGATGTAAATAGTTTATCACACAGTAAATGGAATTGTAAGTACCATATTGTGTTTGCACCAAAGTTCCGAAGAAAAGTAGCATATGGAGCGTTACGTCAGGACATAGCAAATATTTTGAGCATGCTGTGTAAAAGAAAAGGAGTCAATATAGTGGAAGCAGAGATATGTCCGGATCATGTGCATATGCTTGTAGAGATTCCGCCAAACATCAGTGTAGCAAGTTTTGTAGGTTACATAAAAGGAAAAAGTACACTGATGATATTTGAAAGGCATGCAAACCTGAAGTACAAGTATGGCAATCGGCATTTTTGGTGTAGAGGTTATTATGTAGATACTGTAGGAAAAAATGCGAAAAAGATCCAAGAGTATATCCAGAACCAATTAAAAGAGGATTTGGAATACGACCAAATGACACTAAAAGAGTATATTGACCCGTTTACGGGTGAGCCAGTAAAACAAAGCAAATAAGATGAGCCCTTTAGGGCTTTGCAGAGAAATGATGTTGCGGCTGGCGAGTTTTCAACGGGTCTTTAGACCCAGTGCCGGTAACAGCCCCTTATAGGGGCAGAACAAACCACCGGCTCAGCCGGTGGTTATGATTTTATACCGAAGAAAGGAAGTATAATGAAAGAATTCAAATTGTACAGTATTTCGGATGAATATGTGGAATGGATTCGAGAGGATTTCCCGAATGTATATTCCAACAAAGTGAATACAAGGAGCTAAGCAGAAAGCAATGAATGATATGACTGCAGGATATGTGAAATCGGCATTGGATTATCATGCATTAGAAGCCCGGTGCGATTTATTTGAACGTAAGTAGAATGAGGTTATAGAATTTTTAGAAATCCTTCATTTTGCTATAATTGTTTTCTGACAGATAAGGTGTTATCATAACATTATCAAGAGAAGCCAATCACCACAGGCGACATATAGTGATGATCCGGAGACGATTTTACCGCCCCCGCGCTGGCAGAAAGAAAGAGGCGCGTGTTTATGGAACAACATGATTTAAGTAAGATTCAAAAATTACAGGAGAAAGGAAAATCCGACAAGATCATCAAATATCTGAGTTCTTCCGATGACACGGTGGTGGTAGCCGCACTGGAAGCGTTGAGCCGGATCAAGGATGAAGACAGTGTCAACAGCATTGCCCACATGATCGACAATCCGGATACGAAGATCCGTGTCGAAGCAGCAAAAGCGTTAGGAAGCATCGGCACCGAATATGCCAAGACCTATCTGCTGCACAGACTGAATGCAGAACAGGATGAGACCGTGAAGACAGCCATCAAGGAAGCACTTCACACCCTGGCAGAGCATCATTAATTTGCTTTACTCGTAGTTTTTCTACTTATACATTTTCCCTCTTATTGGCGTCCGGGTCATTCCGGGCGCCTTTTTTTACCTTTTTTATTCTGCGAAATTTGGAAAAATCTTGCGATGGGTTCTGCTTGAAGCTACGACGCATATCTATTTATAATAGAACGGTACGTGAAAAAAGTAGTTTTGTAGTCATGGAGGTAGTTTAATGGAAAAATTAAACATTACAACTACAAAGGATAATGAAAAAGTATACAAAATCCTGGGGGATCTGATGAATGCCAACAAGGAATTCCAAATTATGATCACGGTTCCTTCTACGAAAAACGCCAAAGACAGCACAGTAAAAGCGACAGAAAAAAAGGAACAGACCCGGGAAGTCATCCATGACCTGGAAAAGGATGTCACGGATATGATCCATGAGATCGGAGTGCCGGCACATATCAAAGGGTATCAGTATCTGCGGGAAGCTATCATGATGTCGGTAGAGGATCCGGCAATGATCAGTTCTATCACAAAGATCCTGTATCCGACCATCGCCAAGCGGTTCCAGACCACACCCAGCCGCGTGGAGCGCGCTATTCGCCATGCCATTGAGGTTGCCTGGAGCAGAGGGCGCATGGAGACCCTGGATGCCATGTTCGGTTACACGATCGACACGGGCAAAGGCAAACCTACCAATTCGGAATTTATCGCACTGATCGCTGACAGAATCCGGCTTTCCTACAGATCATGAGAAATTTGAAACGAAAAGTTAGATGAAAAAGTAAATGATGACTGAATAATAGCAATAATTACTTTGTTTTACTTGTATGGTGAAATAAGTAATTATTGCTATTTTTATATAAACTAACTATATGGAAAAACAACGGGATTCAAAATAAAAGATATTGATAAATGAATTTTAAAATGGTATAATTTGTTAAAAAGATGCCACAAATGACTAAAGAAACAACGCTTAACGAATTTAACGATTCAAACGCTTTAAACGAAATACATGAAGTGGAGGAAAAAATGAAGATATCGACAGCAGAAATTAAGATTTATATTATTGAATGCGTAAAAACATATGGCATGTATACTAATGATGATTTTAAAAAATACATAATTCAAAAAAGTGGGAAAATACCTACGAAAAATCAAATTGCCGGAGCTATTGCACAATTAGTTGACTCAAATGATATTTCAAGAGTTGGGAGAGGCTTATATTCTAAAGATATAGAAAGTACATCTGTTAATACGAAAGCATCTTCTAATAATGCTAAAGAGGATACATTAAAAGCTGAAATTTACAATACTTTGAGTAAGGTGGAAAAAGAATTAGTAAGTGCAATAGGTTCGGTTAATGTTTTTGATTTAAATAGTGAAAACTTTGAGATTATAAAGAAGATACGTGGATTAAAAGACACTATAGAAGAAATAAAGGGTCAATGTAAATAGTTGATGATAATTGTGGAAAAGAGGGAATATGCTTCAGGAAAATAGTCGAACAGAATTTAAATCGGAATTAAATGACAAACTGGAAAAAGAAGTTGTAGCATTTCTGAACAATAAAGAGGGAGGAATACTCTATATCGGTTTAGATGATATAGGGAGCCCTATCGGTGTGCCGGAATTAGATTCTACGCAATTGAAAATAGCAGATCGAATAAAAAATAATATTCTTCCATCAACTATGGGATTATTTGATATTGTAACAGAGGAAATAGATAATATTCCAATCATTAAAATTTTGATTTCCAGTGGACTTGAAAAGCCGTATTATATTAAAAAACAAGGGATGTCGCCGAATGGATGTTTTATGCGGATAGGAACATCTACGCAACCGATGCCGACACCGCTGATAGACAATTATTACAGTAAAAGGCTTCATAATACATTAAGAAATATCACATCCCCCAGACAGGATCTGACATTTGCACAATTAAAAATATATTATCAGGAAAGAGGAATGGAGTTAAATGATAAATTTGTAAATTCGCTGGAACTCCTGACCCCGGATGGAAAATATAATTATGTTGCATATTTATTAGCAGATGAAAACGGCATATCAGTAAAGGTCGCAAAATATGCAGGAAAAGATAAAGTAGATCTGATTGAAAATGAAGAATATGGTTATTGTTCTTTGATTAAAGCAACCTATCAAGTGTTGGAAAAATTAAAGATTGAGAATGTTACGAGAACAAAAGTGACAACTGCGCAGAGAACAGAAACAAATCTGGTTGCACCTATTCCTATGCGAGAGGCTGTAATAAATACAATTGTTCATTCTGATTTTACGAGAGAGATCCCTCCGGTTTTTGAAATTTTTAGTGACAGAATGATTTTTACTTCCTATGGAGGATTGATACCGGGACAGAGTGAAGAGGATTTTTTTAGCTGTAGCAGCATGCCAAGAAATCGTGAATTGATGAGAGTATTTAAAGATGTAGGACTTGTGGAACAGCTAGGGTCAGGAATGAGCAGAATTCTCAAAGTATATGATAAGAGCATCTTTCATATTTCAGAGCATTTTATTAAAGTAGAGATTCCATTTTCAACAGAACAAAAAGAGGATACCAATATCATTGCCAATGGCAATGATGTTGGCAATGATATTGGCAATGAAAAGTCGGAAGAAATGGAAACTTTGGAGATCCTAAAAGAAAATCCATTTGTCACAGCAAAACAAATGGCAAAACAAATGAGCATAAGTCCGAGAAAGGTAGCTCGTCTTATAAAGGCACTGAAAGAAGAGGGAAAAATAGTTAGAGTAGGATCGGATCGAAAGGGTTACTGGGAGATTAAAGATTTGTAAATTGCCTTTGAACTCTTTTCTATGAATCGTAAACATGGTATAATCAATCTATATTTTGAATACAAGCCGTAGCATATGTGGAGGGTTTACATGAAAAAAATTCTTTTTGCCGCATCGGAAGGCGTACCTTTTATCAAGACCGGAGGACTTGCGGATGTCGTAGGATCTTTGCCGAAGTATATTGACAAGGAGTATTTTGATGTAAGAGTGTTTATCCCGAAGTATACCTGTATGAAACAGGAGATGAAGGATAAACTCAGGTATGTGACACATTTCTACATGGATTTCAACTGGCAGAATGTGTACGTAGGTGTTCTGGAGGCAGAGGAAGCCGGGGTGCATTATTATTTCATTGATAATGAGAGTTATTTCGGTGGTTTCAAGCCTTATGGGGATGATCCCAGATATGAGATCGAGAAGTACGCATATTTCTGCAAGGCAGTGCTGTCGGCATTACCGCTTTTGAATTTCCAGCCGGATCTGATCCATTGCCATGACTGGCAGACCGGTCTGATCCCGGTATACCTGAAGGAGCGTTTCCATGGCGGAGATTTCTACCGCAACATGAAGTCTGTGATCACCATACATAATCTGAAGTTCCAGGGAAAATGGGATGTGAAGACGGTACAGAGCATTACCGGATTGCCGGAGTATTATTTTACCTCTGACAAGCTGGAGGCTTATAAGGATGCAAATCTGTTAAAGGGCGGTATCGTATTCGCGGATGCAGTGACCACCGTAAGTGATACCTATGCGGAGGAGATCAAGACTCCGTTTTACGGTGAGGGCCTGGACGGATTGCTGCGTGCGAGAAGTCATGATCTGCGCGGTATTGTCAACGGCATCGACTATGGAGAGTTCAATCCGGAGACGGACAAAAATATCGTAAAAGCCTATAATGCAGTGAATTTCCGCAAGGAAAAGGTGAAGAATAAGCGAGCCCTGCAGGAAGAGCTTGGACTTCGCGTAGATGATAAGAAAATGATGATCGGTCTGGTATCCAGACTGACAGACCAGAAGGGTCTGGATCTGATCGCTTATGTCATGGATGAACTGTGCCAGGATGATATCCAGTTCGTGGTACTGGGCACCGGGGAGGAACGTTATGAGAATATGTTCCGTCATTTCGACTGGAAGTATGGAGACAAGGTGTCTGCCAACATTTATTATTCGGATGCACTGTCTCATAAAATCTATGCGGCTTGTGATGCTTATCTGATGCCGTCCCTGTTCGAGCCCTGCGGCCTGAGTCAGTTGATCGCACTGCGTTACGGTACCGTACCCATCGTCAGAGAGACCGGCGGACTGAAGGATACCGTACAGCCCTATAATGAGTATGAGAGCACCGGCACGGGCTTCAGTTTTACGAATTACAATGCACATGAGATGCTGAATACGATCCGCTATGCGGAGCATATTTACTATGACAGGAAGAGAGAGTGGAATAAGATCGTGGATCGTGCCATGGCCACCGACTACTCCTGGAAGGTATCCGCCGGAAAATACCAGGAGATGTATGACTGGCTGATCGGATAAAGAACTGGAATAAGGTAAGATTACATATGGCAGATAAGAACAGTTCCAAGAACAATTTTATCATGCAGGCGGGAATTCTGGCGGCAGCCGGAATCATCAGCAGAATCATAGGGCTCCTTTACAGGGGCCCTTTACAGAGTGTCATCGGGAATCTGGGACTTGGCTATTACCAGTCAGCGTATAACTATTATACGATCATTCTGTTGATCTCCTCTTATAGTATTCCTTCGGCGATTTCCAAAGCTATCGCACAGAAGCTGGGAGAGAAGGAATACCGTAACGCCCACAGACTGTTCCACGGAGCCATGATCTATGTACTGGTGGTTGGCGGTATAGCCAGCCTTTTTCTGTTTTTCGGAGCGGGATTATTCGTGTCCGGAGCAGCGGTCACAGTACTGCGCACCTTTGCACCGACGATCTTCGTCTATGGTATCCTGGGAGTTTTACGAGGGTATTTTCAGGCACATAAGAGCATGGCGCAGACCTCCGTATCGCAGATCCTGGAGCAGATCGCCAATGCGGTAGTCAGCGTAGGCGCGGCATACCTTCTGATCCAAATGTTTATGGGAACGATGGAGGTTCCGGCGGATCAGGCAGGGCAGGTGATGAGAGCAACCTACGGTGCTGTGGGAAGTGCATTGGGAACAGGTGTCGGCGTATTAGTGGCTCTGCTTTTTATGGCGGGAGTCTATGCTCTGAATCGTGGAATGATCCTGCGCAGAGTGCAGCGTGACAGGCATGAACATGTGGATTCCTACGGACAGATATTCAAGACGATCACACTGGTGGTGACACCGTTTATTTTGAGTACGGCTGTATATAACTTAAGCAGTACGGTCAACAACAGTATCTACACCAAATGGTATCCGTCTCTTCGCAATCTGGATACGGTATCTATTTATGAAAAATATGGTATTTTCTCCGGACAGTCCCTGACAATGTCCAATATTCCCATAGCCTTTGCATCTGCTATGGCTTCTGCCATGATCCCTTCCGTAGCACAGCTGATGGCAGCCCGGGATGTGAAGGGAGCCAGAGAGAAGATCGGACTGGCAGTGAAGACTACCATGGTGATCTCGATTCCCTGCGCTGTGGGACTTTTTGTACTGGCGAAGCCGGTGATCAGTCTGCTGTTCACGAATAAGACGGCAGAGGAATTGAATCTGGCGGCAGCTCTTTTAATGACATTGTCACTGTCGGTTATCTTTTATGCACTGTCGACTCTGAACAGTTCGATTTTGCAGGGACTTGGCAAAGTCAATACCCCGATCATCAATGCGGGGATCTCGTTGGTGGTGCAGACGGTGGCAGCAGTGCTGCTTCTGATGTTCACAAGACTGGATCTGTACAGCATTGCCATCGCCAATACGCTGTATTCCGGTATGATGTGTGTGCTGAACCAGTGGGCGGTAAGAAGAGCGGTAGGCTACCGGCAGGAGATCGTAAAGACTTTCGTCATTCCGGCGTTCGCCTCCGCGTTTATGGGAGCGGCAGCCTGGGCAATCTACGAGGGTCTGTATATGGTGACGAAGTCCATGCGGATCTCTGTCATTCCTGCGATCGTAATTGCTGCTGTAGTCTATTTTGTCATGCTGATATTGATGCGGGGCATCACGGAGCAGGAGCTTCGCAGCTTCCCGAAGGGATATCTGTTAGTGAAGGTAGCGAAGAAGTGCCGCTTATTGAGATAATGAGAAGCGATGACAGCTACGATGCTCTAGGTGAAGAAACAGTGAAGAGAATAAGTACAGAAAGGAGTCTGCCTCATGACAATGTTATTGTCGAAGGCAGATTTTTGCGTACATGGGGCGTAGATATAAGGAGCATGCTGATTAAGCCCCGGGGAAATCGAGAGAGCGGGGCGCAGAGAGGAAAAGAAACTAAATAAGCCCCCGGGGCATGAAACCACGGGGGCACAAAGTCAAGGTATATCATGGAATAGAAGTGAAAAACTTTCAAATGTATCAATTATCTCTGGCAGAACGGATCCCCACCATTCTTGAATAATGTGATCATTTCTTGACCGACACTGATAGTGGAGGGCAGATCCGGGACATCCTCTCTGGAGAACCAGACAGCCTCGCCAAGCTCCGATTCCTGCAAAGTAATAGAAGGATCCCCCTCCAGCTTCGCGAAGAAGCCGATCATGGCGGAATCACTGAAGGACCAGGGTTGGGATTTGTAATAGACCAGATCGCTGACCTTTAAACCGACTTCTTCCATGATTTCCCGGCGGGCAGCACCCTTGAAGGTCTCACCGACTTCCACGAAGCCGGCCACCAGTGCCCAGTGACGATAGGAACCGCCGGCGTAACGGGTCAGCAGGATCTTGTCCCGCTCGGTATCCACGATGGCAATAATGACGGCTGGAGAGATCTTGGGATATTCGATCTGACCGCACTCCGGACAGATGCAGGCCCGTTCCGTAGTGCTGGGAACTGTGGGATGCCCGCAGCGGCCACAGAATTTCCGGTCCAGACGGAAACGATTGATCTGGGTGGCAGTGATTCCAGCAAATGCCAGATATTCCGGCTCAAAATTACGGAACACACCGGAAGCGTAGAGGTCTTCTTCCGGGAGCATGAGAGCACCGGCATCCTCCGTCGCCTTGCGGAAGAATGCTCGGTCATCAATGGAAAAGAGATATTCACAGTCCAGAAAAAAACGTTCCATAGGCTGACGGATTCCCAAGAGTCCATGGACTTCTTCAAAAGTAGGAAGATATACTTGAGGATGCTCCGAGATGCCGGCACCGGCGGAAGTATCCGTTACATCACTGTTTTCTGTATGGGAGGGCAGATAGACCTTTTCTCCGTCAAATAACAGCAGATAATCGGAAGGTTTAGGCTCCTGGCTTCGGAATTCCGGGTAATATTTATGCGGTTCGATCTTATGGATCATCATAGAGTATTTCTCCTTTTATGGCTATTTTTCAGAAAGTGTTCATAAGAATATAGTAGTCCACCGTGGGGAAACTGTCAAACGTAACAGTTCAGCCGCGCCGTTCACGGGAGTCGCGTTAACACGCTTTTATGTCACTTCGTGACTACCTTTGCTCATAGATTGGCGCTTAGCTCCTGAACATATTTGCCCGCAAAATCATGCAAGCATGATTTCTGCGCCCAGAAATGTTCAGACCTGAACTGTTGTGGAAATTATTTGAGATTCCGGGATATTTGTGTTAAAATATTTTGTGACTGTTCTGAGGTGTTCATTTCTCGAATGCCCCTGTGAACAGTCACGGAATTTATCAGAAAATACAGCATGAGAGTACAAAAGTGAGTATCTCATGTGGAAACGAGGGATAGTATGTTACAGATGATCTTGCCGGAGGGAAGCAGTTCTCTCCTTGCTTTTTTTGGAATCCTTTTTGCTTTTGGAGCGACGGTACTGGCAACGGCGAAATTAAGTCCGTATCTGCCCAAGGATGCAGGAAGAGAATTTGCCCATGACGGAAAATTGTCTGCGGGGAAACCCAGAGGTGCCGGAATTATTTTTGTCATGGCATTTGTGGCATCCGTTCTGCTGTTTTCCCCTTTAAGCGCAGAGCTGGTGATCTATCTGCTGCTGATCGTGGTATGCATGATGACGGGATTTCTGGACGATGCTTCCAAGACTCCCTGGGGTGAGTACAAAAAAGGTTTCTTAGATCTGTGCGTGGCGGCACTGGTAGCCATCACCTTCCTGAAATACAACTCCAACGTGGTGGAACTGGCACTGTTCCATGTAAAGTTCACGCTGCCGCCTGTGGTATTCGCCATTCTCACGGTGATCCTGGTATGGACATCTGTGAATGTGACCAACTGCTCCGACGGTGTGGACGGACTTTCCGGAACCCTGTCGATCATTACCATCATGTCCATCTACATTGTGGATCGCATGAAGGATGTGAATGAGACTTACTCTTTCCTGATCCTGCTGTTTGCCGTATGTATTCTGGGCTATCTGTGGTACTGTCTCTTATACACATCTCCGAGCCCACG
>ENA-OYWH01000346-OYWH01000346.1-human-gut-metagenome-genome-assembly--contig:-NODE-346-length-32001-cov-62.502379_pt1 | contig 32001 bp, 30 predicted proteins | sample MGYA00244168_ERZ653393 | MGnify/ENA primary metagenome ERZ653393 (study PRJEB26926, sample SAMN06165164) | human gut metagenome | biome: ENVO:00009003; feature: ENVO:2100002; material: ENVO:00002003...
ACCCCGCATTTTTCATCCCCTAAACTGAAGATTTAGGGGGGGGCAAATGCGAGTCACTATAAAATCAAAAAAACATATATTTTCTCTTTCGTATTTAGATGATATTTTCTATCTTTATGAAAGATAATCTTTCTCATTTATAATCTAAACTCAGATAAAATGAGATTCAACTAATCCAGTCAATCGTATGAAAGTCGATTTCAATCAGATAAAAACAACCATTTCTCTGCCCGATTTCCTGCTGGAGCTGGGATGGAAAATCGTGGAAGGCTCTTCCAACTCTTGTCCCAAAATGAGCAACGGAACGCATACCATCGTCATCAAGCGGAACTCACAGAACCAATATACCTATTGGGACGTGCATAGCGACAGCGTGCGTGGCCGAAGCATCATGGATCTGATGCAGGAACATCTATTTGAAACAACCGGAAAAATGCCAACCTTGCGCGAGGTGGGAGAGATCCTTCAGAACTACATCAACACCAACCGCATCACGACACCCGAAAAAAGCCGGTATGAAGTCGGTAACACAAGTATGGGAACGGACGAACTGCATTTCTACCTACGCCAACTGCAAACTTACAAAGGAAACTATCTCTCAAAAAGAGGTATCTTGAAAGAAAGCATCGAAAGCCGGTTCTTCAAAGACACTTTCTTTATCCGTGAAGTAAAGAACAAAGGGAGTGTTTACCGAAACGTGTGTATCAAGATGTACAATGAAAACGGTGTACAAGCCATTTCACAGCGGAATGAGGCGTTCAAGGGTATTCTCGGTGGCAAGTTCGACTGTCTGGCGACCAGCAACCATGACAAAAGCCGCCCGATAGACATTCTATACATCGGGGAGTCATTTATCGACTGTATCTCCCACTATCAGCTATGCCATTCCGGAAGCGACCTCAATCTCGTATATGTATCTACGGAAGGGACATTCACGAAAGGACAAATGAGGCTATTACGCCTGATTCTTGACAAGAACCAGGTAAAGGAGCTTCGGAGCATCTTTGACAACGACAAGCAAGGACACAAATACACCCTATGGCTGCATCGTTACTTTCATGGCGATACGACTGATGTCGAAAGCCTGAGCAACGATGAACTCCGCAACAAGGTACAGGAACTGAAGAACGTCGAACTTTCGGAAAACAAGGATTGGAACGATGATTTGAAAGTCTCGTGTGGTATCTATACCTCCACGGATGGCGGCCAGTAACCTCATAGATTTGCTCAATCACATAAATACAACAACCGGTGAACTACCGCTAAACTAAAGATTTAGCAAAGTTTTGGACGACAAAAAATGTTGGGGACAGCGAAGCCGTCCGGCGTTATTTTTTTCAGGACAAAGGGCGAAGACCGGAACTCTTTCATATCCATCCACCGACATAAATTTGCCGTTCAAAAACAAAGGGTCTCAGATGGAGCTATGAAAAAGCACACAAGGGGAGGCAGAAAACAAGGAAAAGGGAAGAACGGAAAGTAAAACAAGCCATACGGCTTTGCCTGCAAAGCCGTATTCTCTTCCTGCCACTTGTGGCAGGGGGGAACGGGTTAGCAACGGACTGCCGGGACAAACGGTAAAAGGAAGGGACTGCAATACGGAAGAAGGAGGTTGTTTCGGCAATGCCGAAGCTCCGGATGATGACCATTGCAATCCCGCTCACGTTTGGAACTTCTCTTTTCTGGTTTGCCCATAATCAGCCGCATAGCGGATGACTACGGGCAAACCGGGAATGGGAACAGTCATTCCGATGAAAGGGAGGGTGGGGAAGAATACTGCGTGAACGCAAAAACACTCTCGGATATGTAGCAAAAAAAAGCGGCACCAGGCCGCTTCAATCATTTGCTTGCTTTTTTCTTTTTAGAGACAGCCTTCTGTTTAGGCTGATCCGGTTTTTCTTCTTCTTTTTCCGGAGCCGGATAAAACTTGGTGGCTACCATAACGATGCGGTTACGCTTCTCCCCACTTTTAGAATCCGTCCATTCTTCCGGCTTAAAGTAGCCTTCAACGGTAATCAGCTCACCTTTTTTCAATACATCGAAGGAATCCAGCGCTTCATTCTTTCTCCAGGCTTCAATTCCCATGAAAGCGGAAACATAAGAGGTTTCTTCACCTGTCTTGTCTGCACGGCTGACCGCGATAGAAAAACGTGCTACGCTTGCTGTTTCAAAACTACGGATTTCTGCATCCTTACCGATAAAACCTGTTACTGCGAATGAATTTTCAATCTTTTTCATATCTCTGATTTTTTAGAAGTTAATTAATCAATTTTACAGTGCAATAACTGATTGTTGGCTTTGGGGGACACCATGAAAAAAGATATAAATACTCTTTTTATGCTGGCCGGAAAAAGGAAGATTTGTAACTTTTTTATTGGTGAAGATGGCAGCAAATAATTCGGGTTAAATACGCTTTTTATGCAGGGCAAAAAAAGGAAGATTTCAGCCGAATAACAACGTGATGTTTGTGAATCGCCCCCTTATCCCCGTAAAAGGGGTTAGCAACAATCTATATTTGCAACGGAAAATGATTTGACTTCACTAAAAAATGATATGAAAAAGACAAAACTTGAAAATCAGCAACAGGTTTGGAAAGGATGCAAAAAACAACCGGTCAGACAGCAAGCATGGCACATTCCGAAAATATGGTCAGCCGCCTATCGACACGCCGGAAGAAACATCTGCAATTCCTTTTAAAAAAATGAAGCCGAAGAATGAAGCATACAATATTCCACGTATCGAAAAAAGTGACTGCAAGATAAAATGAAAGGCTGCAACGGAAGAACAGACTTGCGGATTCTGTGGGGAGAACATAACCATACAGGCACACAGCCACTACACCCTTTCTGGAAAAAGAAGATTATACAATCGGAAAAATAACAAGATCCACTCGGAGAAAAGCAAGCGATTGAAGCGCACTGCCGCTTTGGAAGCGAAATATCCGACTACCTATCTACAGTCCTAAAAGGCTGGGGCATATGGGTAAGCAACAAGGCGAGAGAACACATTATCCTACAAGATGATGCGTGAACGAACCGGAAGTCTGATTCAGCAGCCAACGAACGGTAGTGAGGGCTAACAAGAATCAGGCATACCTTAATGGGGTGGCGGGAGTTAGAGAACTGCGTGTACGCTATCACAAAACAGCCCGGAGGAGCTACCTTAATGTAAGGTGGAGGGTGGGGAAAAGATGCCCCCTTCAGATAAGATAAGATTCAAATCAGATGACCCTAGTCAGTTCAGTTCAAGATTACTTACTGTTCTTCAACTCCAACAAGTTCAAATCATCGATGACCAATCCATCCAACACATGTTGGATTTTATCAGATATAGACTTGTCTATGCCATACTTGGCGCATAATGATTGAAAGCGACTTACAGCATCAAACACCTGTAATATCTTCTTTTCTGGTTCCTCTACAAAATCCTCGGCAAAGTTGACGAAATCACTTGTGGACAAGGCAGACCTTTTGCCCATCACGCCCATCGAATGAATGTGTGCAGAAGAATTTTCCCATGTATTTACCGTGAACATTACATCATATGCAGGTGATAAACGCCATACCCCTGCCTTATCCATGATAAACGATATGTTCTTATTATGATCATCAGATATACCTGCGACATAATTAAATACCATTCTGATAAATATCTGATCTTTGTCTTCCTGAGGAAGATTTAAAGTCTCCGCTAGCCAACATAGCTTCATATAATCATCTGCACCTGGCATAATGGCCGCGAGAGTCTGGCTAAGAACCTTGTCTCCATCCTTGCGATCAAATCTTTCCGTTACGAAATGATTTCTCCCATCAATTTCTTTCAGGAAACATGGCATCATGTTAATCCCTGCCGCTGCTGCCATTTCGCTGTATATCATTTCTATCTCTGTGGTAGGAGAGTCGTCAGACTCTTTGAATTTTATGATATACTGCTTGAAATTTTCGGGTAAATCCACCTGGCCGGAACGGAACTCTCCCGTTTCAGTATTATAGGCTATCACTGCCTTCGGGCGCATACCACCGGCAGAGGTTCCAAGATATACCAACTTTTTCATCGTAAGGCTATCCTCCGGTGATATGACGGCAGCATCCCTATCATTATATATTTTAGAAGCCAACGTTGCCAATGATGACATATCCACCGTTTCTTGGATGTCACCATCATTAAATTCCGGTTCAAATTCCAATGCTCCCATAGCCCTCTTACCAATATAGGAAAGTTTCAATAGGGGTAATGATTCTGTAACCTTTATATTGTTATCCGTGAGCCATTGGTCAAATAGGGAAGCTCCCCATCTGTCAGGAAGCGCATCTGCAAGAAATTCCGGAAGCCCTTGGTATAATTTATCTTTATTCCCATAGAAAGATGCAAACAAAGGGGTTCTCTTAGGGTGTGTGGAAGGGCATATATCATATGCCTGGTTCCTATATTCATCCGTAAATTGAAATACAGAACAATGCTTTTCAAAATCCCAATTCAATTTGCCAATGCAAGTTCCCCACAGATATACATTCACTATAATCGGCTCTTTCTTCATACCATCTTACGTTTACTGCTAATTCTTTGTATTCTCTTACCTGTTTTTTCATTGATAAGGAAAGGGGAGTCTGGAAGTTCCGGTACCAAACCGACAACGCCTTCAAGAGTTCCACTTATCCGCAAAATCTTAAGCAATGTACTCAGGGCAATATCACTTACTTTGCAAGATTCTATTCTCTTAATAGTAACGATAGATACTCCTGCCTTATCCGCAAATTCTTGCTGAGAAAAACAGCAACTAAGTCGTATAGCCTTAACTCTCTTGCAGATTTCCTTGACAATACATTCATCTGAGAATTCGTATATTGTATATGTATCATATAATCTTTTCATATAAAAAGCATATTTAAGTATCATTTTTGATACAAAAATATCGATAAATCTGAAAATCACCAAATTAGCAGAACCTTTTTTATTTATAATTTTCTGTTGCGTTAACGAACATAAAAAACGGCCCTATGTGCTTTTTGTGCGAAATATCCGACTACCTATCTACGGCTCCAAAAGGCTGGGGTATATGGGTAAGCAACAGACTGCCGGGCAAATAAAAGGAGAGTGGGCATAGCTGCCGAAAAGAGGTTGTTTCGGTGTGGCCGAAGCTCCGAAAGCAGACCAAATATACCTCTCTCGTTTGCCTTCCCCATTTCAGGATTTCACACGATCACGGAGCTTGCAAGTGACCATGAGAAATCCTGAAATGGGGACAGTCATTCCGATAAAAGGGTGGGGGGGGGGAAACAACCTACGTGAACGCAAAAACAACCTTACTATTGGAGGACAAGCTTCCTCTCTCCTATCTTTGCATATTCTTTATCCCACTTCAACTGATTCAACAAACTTCAGCAACAAAGCGACCGCTACCGTATGAAATGAAAGCTGATTGAACAACTTATGCGTTTTCAGCATCTCAATAGCGGCTTCAGCCGTAACAACTCTCTGTTCATAAAGCCGAATTGTCGCATATAACTGGTCATTTGCAACAGGGCCCATTATTAGGTCATAGCTACCGTTTTCTCTTCCTCTGCGGTTGTTGACAACAAACTCCAGCCATTCTTTTGTCGCACCCGTAAACCGAAGAACCGGATATTCCCTATCAAGAATATCATCGGGAACTTCATAAATAGAGACAATTGCTTTTTCACTCTGTTCCCTATTCTTCTTCAACAAAGCCCACTTTTTTGCTTGTTCAAAATTGGTTGTCGTATAAAATCCTTTCCCGAAGTCCGTAGCTTTCCGTCCTTTCTGTATGCTAGGGCGTTTCACGGTAACTGTAGATCCATGAAATAGTCTCATTTTTTCTTATTGATATAAGTCGTTATAGTATCTAATATATATTCGACATCTTGGGTATGAAGCATTTCAAAAGTTTCATCCAGAAAGTCAAAAACCCCATAATCGGAAAACAACAACAAGGTTTCTTCCGCACTTTGTTTCTTTGCCTCCCTATAATTCTCAATACAGAACATCTTGAAAAGCAGAATCTTCGTGTCACCATTATACTGTCGTTTTTCTTCTGTTTTTTCCTTTTCCAATGTATCATAAAGCGATAACGTACTTGAATACCATAACTTGGTATTCTTATCCAGCAAAGATTTATACAACTTGGAAGAATATATATAAAACAGTGCATCGCCTAAAGGCAATGCCTTTTTCTTCATGACCAGTTCTACCAGCTCTCTCATCACGAATGGGAGCATGGTTGAGTCAAGTTCTCCTTGATTTTTATGAGTAAATTCCATATTCTTGTTGTTATTACTTTAGCATATTTTCAAAAACGCCTTCTTCACAGTTCTTTATACATACCTGACACTCGTCCACCACCTCTCTTAATATTCGGACACATTCTTCATTCGAATATCCTTGTAGTAATTCATAGACATATCGCATCAGCTCATTAGCTTCCGTTGTTTCCATCCTTATCAATTATATTCAAGTCCATCATTCTTTCTGTAACAAACTCCATATTCGGAGTTCCCAATCAATACACACCTATGTAATAGGTCATATTTTCTTCTGTATCTGAAAAACGCATATTGTTTTACCTTTTTACAAAGGTAAAACAATTAAGTAAGATTCATCTATCATTGCTTTTCATATTTATTGTGGCTTTCTCTTTTCGCACCGGAAATATTGGCACTTATAGCAACCAGACGGTACGATATCGCTACGTTTGAATATATCATTGAAAAGCAGTAATACACAATCCGAATCAAAACAGATTTTGTATAGCCAATTTCTTTTTTCGCGCCTTATTAAACGTATAAGAAGTACCTCCGACAGATTTTCCATCCCAATAAGCAATCAGCCTACAAGCGTGTGATATCATGTAATCATTACGATGGGCATAACATTGGGCATAATAATATCCGGATAGAACTATCACCTTGTCGGCTTGACGCAAAATATCAGCATACCTCTGTTTGTCCTCTTTGTTGAAATACACATCTTGTCCGGCATAAGGAACAACCGCCACCAGAACCATATCGGGATATTGTTTCTTTTGTTCAAGTACGGCATATGCAGCCATCGTGTCAAACCCAACCGCACAACCGACATAGAAAAAACGGATTCCATTCTCATAGCAGAAACGCACCTCTTCATTCAACGATACGGACAAAGCATATCTATCTGTTCGTATCGTTCTATGACCGGTAAAAGCAACGGACATCATTTTCATCCATTTGTCACGTGCCTTTCTACATACATCCAACGAACCTGCCGAAGTCTCGTAAACTATTCCATTCACCTCATAACGATAAGTGAACCAAGTAGTACCTCCAAATATACCCTTCTGCTTCTCTATATAACTCTCTTTTTCTTTCATCTTTACATACGGACAACCGTTTTACCTAAAAAGAAACCTCCCAAAACCTCTCCTCCTAATTTTTCCAGCTGGCAAGCGAAACGAGCATATGAAAACCCTTTTGTCAAAATATCGTCAAACACCAAAATTCTCTTACCTTGAAAAAAATCCTTATCAAATTCTATCACTTGTACTTTTTGAAGCGACTTGCTATCAAATTTCTCATGAACAGCCAACCTCTCTCCACTGACACGTATATGTTCATACGCATTGATAGCCCCTGAAAACTTACACACTGACGAAGCAAACCCTTTATAACGAAGTTCATTCTTATCTGCAGAAGAAGCCGGGACACAAGCAAAAACAATATTCTTAACATCCTCACCAAAAACTTGATATAACTTATTCGCTATCATCCAAGCTACATTCAAATAAGCCTTTCCATCCTTAAAATTCCATATCATTTTACGAATTTGCCATTCTCTTTCCGTTGCCTGCCGATACTGCATAGGAAGATATTCAAAGAAAGAAAACATCATCTTATGCCATTGTCTATCTAAGCTAGGATATTTACTCTGATGTGCCATAGTCTTTTATCTATTAGGATTAAACTTATGCTTCAGCTAGATTTAAAGACCTTTTTTTAAAACCCTTTCCGGGATGGCCTTTTCTTTCTGCCGACCTTTTTTTTGAGCTTTCATGCCCCATCTGAGTTTATGAGCCTTTTTTTACGGCATACATCAATAAGGAAGGAGGGATTTAGAAAAGTTTTGGACGACAAAAAATGTTGGGGACAGCGAAGCAGGCCGGCGTTATTTTTTTCGGGACAAAGGGCGAAGTACGGAACTCTTTCATATCCATCCTCCGACATAAATTTGCCGTTCAAAAACAAAGGGTCTCAGACGGGGATATGAAAAAAGCACGCAAGGGGAGGCTGAAAACAAAGAAAAGGGCAGCACGGAAACTAAAGACAAGTATCTTTGTAGTTTTATTTATCCAACAGAGAAAGCGAAAATTATACAAGTAACTGCTGCATTCAAAGAAATGTTAAACGGAGAAAAAATCCAGCATAAATTCGGTGTTCTTACCGAAGATCTAGTCACTCTTAGCGACCTTATGGTCTCTGAAGGTGTTGAAGAGTGTGCAATGGAAAGTACCAGTATCTATTAGATAGCTGTATGGCGTGTGCTTGAAGGTTCAGTAAGACTTCATCTGGTCAATCCTTACTTTATCAGGCAGCTTCCAGGCAAGAAGAGCGATGTCAAGGATGCTGAGTGGATAGCCACGAGCCTGAGAAATGACTTTATAGCTTCAAGCTTCGTTCCTGATGAGAAGATTCATCGGCTCATCAATATAACAGACGCATATTTGATCTGAATGCGTCAATAAGCCGAAATCTGGTCAGGCTTGACCTGTGCACTCAGCGATGCAACATACGAATCAGCAACTATATATCTACAACAGATTCCAAAGGATACCGTTCAATAGTTAAACTGATTTCCCTAGGTGTGACAGATACGGAAGTCCTTGTGGAAGAACTGCATGGAAGGACTATAAACAGGCATGGCAGGGAAACATTGGTAAAAGTCCTTGAAGGAGTGGTAACCGAAACAGACATAGACATTATAAGCCAGCTTGTCGAAGAAATAGAAATGCAGCAACGCCACAAGGACGAAGCACAGAAAAAGATGACAGCCCTATGCAGGGAATGGTTTCCGAAAGAGCTTGAAAACCTCTAGACAATACCGGGAGTGAAAGAACGTAGTGTAACATCAATTATAGCTGAGACAGGAACTGACATGTCACATTTCCAAACGCCAAAGAAACTGGTGTCATGGGTGGGGCTAAGACCACGCAACGAGGAGAGCACCGGAAAAATCAAGTCACGGAGCATTACGCATGGGAACAGATTCATACGAAAGACCTTGATTGAATGTTCGTGGGGAGCTGCACGTATGAAAGATTCGTTTTTCGCCGCATTCTCATACCGACAATGTGTCGAAAGGAGAAAGAACAGGATGAAGGTACAAGTGGCAATAGCAAGGAAAATGCTTGCTGCGGTATGGTATGTACTTAGTCAGGGAGTACAATATATTAAACCGTCTGATCATTATACGGCTACAGATATAGCGGCCGTTTCATGATACAACCGTACGTTACAAGGTCAATATGTTTGTGGTGATTACACCCCGTTTTTGCAAAGTGGCTAACGTTTCGTACGGAGTAGGACACCCGATTGAGTATTAATCTCGAAAAAGGAACTTACATATTTTGTTTATTGTTACGGTTTACATTGGAACCGTCTTGTTATGTCGTATTGCATAGGGAATAATAATCAGAAAGTGAAAGACACTCGTTTTCACTCACAAAGATAGTCGCAGTCTTGTTGTTTCATAGAGGAAACATACAAATAACATTCTCGTTCTCGCAGAGCAAAACGGCTATTCGTGCAAGTTAACAAAAATCGGAACGAATGGTATTACTACAGGATGTTCCATCAACCTGTTTGTACAGTCCCCAATTTTCATCGACACTTAAGCTGTGAGACAAATTCAAGGAGAGGACTTGAGACGGTTTTATAAAATCACTCTTTATTGTTTTTTTTCACCATAAGATAAAGACAAGATAAAAATGATAAAGAAAATAGGATGATATAAAAAACATCTGTTTTTATAATGCTATAAATCAATCCAATACAAATGAATACAAATATACAGAAATTGAGAATATTAACCTTTTTGTTCATATCTAGAATATAAATCAACCATTATACTTATTATCATAATACTCATAAATACTATGCCCAAGAGTTTCGATAACTCCTACAGCCACAGCTATTTTTGCAGGTATTGTAAATGGATAGGCTACATTTAGAGATTCAAATATTGCTGTTCCTGCTACACTCCCCACAGTTGATGCTATAATACCCTCTGCTGCTGATTTGGAAATTTTTTCACCAAACATTGCTGCGATGTTTATTGTCATTAATACTTCCTCAGCAGCGAGTGCTATAGCATCAGCTCCAACAGGAAGCGCACCTGCGGTTGCTCCTCCAGCGACAGCCCACGCATGTATTCTTGCACGTGATGGTTTTGCCATAGTTATAATATTCGACTTGTTCTTTTTTATTAAAACTGACAGATTTCTGTAAAGTACATCAATCATGTAATTACAAAATTATATTTTTTTCTTGAAACGCAAAAGAAAGATTAGAAAAAACAGAATATAACAAAATTTGTTTGTCGTTATCCCAATATACTATATTGTCCAGCGGTTTTCTTCTCTATTTATGCATAACTTATCACTCCAAATTCCGAAAAAGCCTGTTATATATCAAAGTTTTTAGTACATGACAAAAATTGGAATTATGCTGATAAATATTAAAATTCAAATGATTATATTTTATAAAGTCCTTAGAGTTTAGTAATTTAAAGGAAAAATTTGGCGACTTTTCTCCATGAAAACTACTAAAAACTCCAAGGATTTTGTTAAAGTTAACCAAATCCTCCCGATTATGCAAGAGCATTTCGGAAAAACAATGAATTTGCCACGCATAAAGTTGATGGCGTACGTAATCCATGCTCTTTGCATTGTCCAGACTGTCTGTCTCCACAAGTTGGCCGCAGCCATGCCTACAACCGAGGAATAGGTTAACAGTAGACTGCCGGGACAAACGATAAAAGGACGAGACCGCAAAAAGGAAGAAGAAGGGTGTTTCGGCAATGCCGAAACTCCGGATGATGACTATTGCAATACCGGCCACGTTTGGAACTTCTCTTTTCAAGTTTACCCGCAATCAGCCGCAAAGCGGATGACTAAGGGCAAGCCTGGAACGAGAACTGGCATTCCGCTGAAGGGGTGGGGGGAAAACAATCTGCGTGAACGCAAAAGCGTTGTCTGCCATCTTAAAACACTCAAAACAATATCTTTAAAAAGTTTTTTGGAGAAAATGCTTTCCAATACCCTAATAATCATTATCTTTGATAACATAATACAACGACATGGAAAAGAAACAGATCACAATAGAAGTAGAACCAGCTACAGCCGTAGCTACCATCGGTTTATTACGTGGGGTATTTCCCAGTATCATCGAACAACTGGAAAGGCAAGCCGAAACAAACGGTAACCCTTTAAAATTCGATAAAGTAGAAAATATGCAAGAAGTACTGGATGAGATTTATGAAAAGTGCATTGCCGAAACAAACCTTCGGGAGTTTACCCAGGCGCACTTAAATAGTGACGGACTACCCAACTAATACAGAAATATTGGAATCTGTCAGGCATCCTTTGAGGAATATCCCTATCCTGCTTGCACAGACCGTCATAATTGCCCAAAAATAGGTGATTTGATGAACCGTATCATTGATGAGTCTTAATTATATAAAATACCATGGAACATCCAATTTGCAAATATAGAAAAGCTCAAGCTGAATATTTAAGCCAGCTACCGGAAGAGGAACGGGAAAATAAGGCCAGAGAATTTCGAATCGGAAACGCCAGCTATATTTACCATCAGCAAGCAGTTACAATCAAAGAAGACAGATTGATAATGTATTATAAAGAGTGGTTGGAAGGTCTTCCTCCCAACATCTCACACCGCATGAGAATACTTGGATTTGAGGCATGTAAGACAATGTTTCCATTTACGAGATATGTGAACGAAAGAAACGATATCGGTATGCGTGACTGGATGAAAGAGCATCTTTCAGTGAGTGACTTCAACTATTGGCAGGAATTTTCGGAAAAAGCAGATTCGCCGGCATTTAGAGCGCAATAAGTTTTTCCTCCTTATCCAAATATGTTACCTTGTTTATTATTAATAGAACAAACTTAATAATAAACAAGGTGATTTCTTAGTATTTGTTCATTTCCTCTCGTACCAGTTCCATTTCCGTGGGAGAAAGTTTCGGCAACTTGACAGTTATAGAACTTTCTAACTGATAAGCCTTTACCTCATTAATAAGTAATTGCCAATCGAAAAGAAACTCTTCAGAACAACCATGCCTCCGATAAATTTCTTTGGCGGCTTCCAATATCTCCGGAGCACAAAGGTCATCTCCTTGAAAAACGACTGCCGGACGATCATTATTGATACAGTCTCTCAATAATCGTAACTGATCTTTCATAGTGTTTACCTATTATGTGTTATGTTGTTTTACCACTGTCAAAAATTCGTCAGACGGTTTAAATGCCGGTATGTTATGAGCCGGAATAATCATAGTAGTATTCTTAGAGATATTCCGGGCTGTCTTTTGCGCTCTCTTTTTCACAATGAAACTGCCAAATCCACGAAAATAGACATTTTCCTCCTTACCCAATGAAGTCTTCACCTCGTTCATGAATCCTTCAACCACGGCAAGCACCGTTTTGCCGTCAATGCCAGTTCTGGCAGATATTTCCTTTACAATTTCCGATTTAGTCATTACTCAATAATTTAAAATTAGCATGCTAAGATAACGAATTCAATGGATTATTAAAAGTCTGGCATCCGATGCAAGCCTTATAAGACCATTTTCCCGGTTAAGGATTCTCTGTCCTACACCGGACATATCCGAATAATCTCTCCCTAAGTTATTATTCAAGCGTATCCTCTTTTGACTGTAAGATTCCTTATATTCATGTACATAGCTGAATAAATATAGCGACTATTACTTGAGTTAACAAACAAATCTGTATTAAGATTTACGTTCCCATTTGAGTTTAAGTTATTGATACCACAACTATAAACAACAAACCGGCAACTGATTTTCTTGTTTCTGTTTTATTAAAATAAAAAGGAAACAAACTTTTGAGGTAATACTTACGGAAAAAACAGACTTTATAATGTTTCTTTTTCGTACATTTGCAACAATATAATAAAAGCGAAACATATAATGGAGAAGCAAGGAGAAATCATACTATACCAACCGGATGAAGCTGTAAGGTTGGAAGTACGTTTAGAAGATGAAACCGTTTGGCTCACACAAGCGCAGATAGCAGAACTTTTTCAACGTGACAGAACCGTTATAACCAAACATATAAATAACGTTTTTAAGGAAAAGGAATTGGAAGAGAAAAGCAATGTGCATTTTTTGCACATTGCTAATTCCGATAAGCCTGTCAAGTTCTTTAGTCTAGACGTAATAATTTCAGTTGGATACAGAGTTAAAAGCGTAAGAGGTACGCAATTCAGGCAATGGGCAAATAAAATTTTAAAAGAATATTTATTGAAAGGCTATTCTATAAACCAACGGCTCAATGACATGGAATATAGAATGAACAATAAATTCTTCCAAATAGAGAAAACCATTGCTGAACATGATGCAAAGATAGACTTCTTTGTGCGCACCTCATTGCCTCCGGTGGAAGGTATCTTCTTTGACGGTCAGATATTCGATGCGTATAAGTTTGCTACAGATTTAATAAAGTCTGCCAAATGCTCACTTATACTTATCGACAACTATGTAGATGAATCCGTGTTACTCATGTTGAGCAAACGAAACATCGGTGTTTCAGCCACCATTTACACCCAGCGCATCACGCAGCAACTCCAACTCGATCTTGACAGGCATAACAGCCAGTACCCGCCTATCGACATCAGGACGTACCGAGACAGTCACGACCGCTTCTTAATCATTGATAATACGGAAGTATATCATATTGGGGCATCGCTAAAGGATTTGGGCAAGAAAATGTTTGCTTTCTCCAAACTGGAACTTCCTGTCCATACAATAATTGATGTATTATGAAATAAGCTAATCACCCATGCGAGAAACGGAAGAGAATATAAAATTCAAGATGGAAATTGACGTATTGGTTCCCATTCCACGTACTGTCACCCGTGATTTCACCAGTTTGAAGCACCTGCGTCAATGGCAGAAACGGAATGACATTGACGGTTCTCTTTACTGTTTTGCGCACCGGGAATACCTGCTCAACGAAAAGGGAGAATGGGAACAATTTACCGTTATCGGCAAACAGGTAGTAACTATCGGAGAATTGGAAAGACTTCTTTTGGCTATGAAGCAAAAGGGGTTCAACCAATACAGCCGTGAGGAATATGAAGAATTAATGTCTTCATGTTTGAAAAAGTGAAGAATTAAAACCTTCATTAAACAACTAAATACAAAACAGGATGAAAATAGGATATGCCCGTGTTTCCACCAAGGAACAACATCTGGATATGCAACTGGAAGCGTTGAAGGCTGCCGGATGTGAGAAGATCTTCTCTGAGAAAATGACCGGACGTCAACAAAACCGCCCGGAACTGGATGCCTGCCTGAACTTTCTCCGGGAAGGCGACACGCTTGTCGTATATAAGCTGGACCGGCTTGGCCGTTCGCTGAAGAATATCCTTACGCTATTGGAAGATTTCAAGAATAGGGGCATCCAATTCACCTCACTGCAAGACAACATCAGTACGGAAGGCGCAATCGGCCAACTGATGAACAACATTCTCGGTGCTTTCGCCCAATTTGAGCGTGACCTTATTTATGAGAGAACCCAAGAAGGCAGAAGAATCGCCAAGGAAAAAGGTGTCAAATTCGGCAGAAAGACACTTATCAACAAAAACAACATCGCCAAGCAGAAAAGCTGCATCCAGCTCTATGAATCCGGAACACCGGTAAGGGAGATACAGAAAATATTAAATATAGGCAGTAGCGGAACAGTGTATCGTCTGCTGCGAAGGAATGGTATTACACTAAAATCTGAGAACAAAAATACGAAATAAATCTCTTCTCCCATCCTTCACCTTCAAAGATGATTCTCAAAGATCATCTGCCCCACCTCTTAACAAGGTTATAGGAAAGTTCCCGTGAAGGGGACCGATTTTTTAATTCAATTTAATACAAGAACTCCATGCACTCCTGTACCGCTTTTTCCAGTGCTTCTTCCAAACAACAAAAATCATCCGCATTACTTTCGGAGCCATACAGCACATAATCTCCAGCCCTTACAACCACATGCCAGACCTTACCGTTTTGTTCTGTTTGAAACGTATATTCACGAGTCTGTATCATCCATTGGATACATGCTGCCAGTGTCGGGCACTCGCACATATACATCGGAGTATTTCTTGTAATCATCGAATATTGTCATTCCATCCCAAATGAATACTGTCCAAAGATAGTCTTTTCCCCCCGAAGAGACAAGTCTCTCTTTGGAGATATATCGGAATCAATAAAAAATCATCAAAAAGACATCATTGATACATAATGGTTTGCCAACAAAATATGGGGCTGGCGGTATCCGTCAGCCCTATGTTCACCCTCCGATTTTCCCAAACTTTGCAGGCGAGAAAAGACAAAAACAGCATTGAACTAAAAAACAACCGGTAAATGGAAGAAGGCAAGAATGAAATCATGGAGCTTAGGCAGATGATCTAAGGATGCTTCAAGTGTCAGAACAAGCTCATCGCCCGTCTGGAAATGGAGCTGGAAGCCCCCAGTAATTTCAACGGCAAGCAGATGCTGGACAGCCGCGACATGCGTCTCCAGCTAAAAGTCTGCTACCGGACACTGATACGCTGGTGCATGTCCGGAAAGCTGCCGTCCTTCAAGATCAGCGGCAAGGTGTACTTCTGGGCATTCGACATGTACAAGTTCCTCCGGGAAGAATACGGCATAACAGCCATGCCGGAAGCCTTCGAAAAACAGAAACCAATAACAATTAATAATAACAAGAATGGAAAATCAAAGTAAGTACATCATGATCGAGCGGAACAAGTTCGCCGCCCTTGTCAAGGTACACCGTAAATGCCTGCAGATACTGAGTATCCGGACCTATGCACATACCATGCCGAGGTGTGCCCTAAAAACACCGGGTATGCCTCTGAAAACAGTCCGAGTTTGCCGGACTGTTTTCTTTCTCGTCCCATGGCGGGGAGTCCCGTGCCCGGGAAGAGGCCGCCGATGGACCGCTGCCGGCTGAAAATGCGGGGACGCGCCTCCATTACCTTTTTAACCGGATAGAGGAAACGTTGAAAAGGGATAATCTTTTTACCGACAAGGACTACAGCCTGAAGGATCTGGCAAGGGATATGGACGAGAGGGAGGCCGTCCTCTCGGAAGCGATAAAGGCCGCCGGTTTCACGAGTTTTAGGGAATATCTCTGTGACCTCCGTCTGGAATATTTCAAGCGGCAGGCCGAAAACTGTCCCGGCAAGTATGTGAAGGAACTGATATTCGAATGTGGTTTCACCTCACGTTCCACCTTCTATCGCAATTTCACCAAACGTTTCGGCGAGTCCCCGTCGAGATACATGGAAAAATAAGGCGTCTCCCATGTGTCATAGGACTTGGAAAATGTCCCATTTCCACCTGAAAATGTCTCATTTCCCCAAAGAAGCGTCCCATTTACCTACAGGCAGGCAAGACCCGTATTTGAAAAATCAGTCATTGGAAATAATTTTGCCGTGTGAAAATTTTAAAAACATAAACACATGATGAAAAAAATTTTAATGGCCGCCATGTTCTGCATGGCATTGATCTCAGGATCCGCCCAAGAGACGAAATGGGGGGTCGGCATCAACATCGGTTACGGTACTGACGTGTCCAAGCCGTTCCTCGGTGCAAAAGCGCACTACGACATTACGGACGCTTTCACAGTCGCCGCCAGCTTCAACCACTATTTCAAGGAGACTGTCGACCTTGGGGAATTTGGAGCGACCGGCGTGGAAGGGAAGTTAAAATGTTGGGATATCAACGCTGATTTTCATTGGAATGTCTTCCGTAACGAGATTTTTAAATTTTATCCCCTGGTCGGTCTCACTTATTTACATCTGAAGGGGTCCACGGACGTTGCCGGGGCGTCCATCAGCAATTCCGATGGGAAATTTGGTGCCAACTTGGGTATTGGCGGCCAACTGAACCTGGGCTGCAATTGGGCTGTCGGTGTGGAAGCCAAATACCAGATCGTCAACGGAGGGCAATTTGTACCGATGGCAAGTGCCATGTATCGGTTTTAAGAATGATACGAATAGAAATATAACAAAAGTTTACGGTTAAAAGATGAAAAAAAGTGTACTGTCTTTGATGACGTTGCTTATGGTAACGTTTTTTATGTCTGTTTCCATGACATCCTGTGATGATGACGATGAAAAAAACGGAGGCCAGACCGCCAAGGAAATGTTGGTCGGCCAATGGGTCTTGATTAAAGACATGACGGACATAAATGGGGAAACCGATACGGAAGAATATCCGGCGGAGGCCCGTGAGGAGATTCTTACGTTCAAGGCGGATGGCAGCTGTTCCAGTCAGTGGCCGTCAGAAAACCAGACAGACAATGGCAAATGGGTACTGAGCGATGACGGAAAAGGACTTACGGTCACGATAGATGGCGAGACTCCCATGAGTATCACTGTCATGGAATTAAGCTCTTCCAAACTTGTCATATATTACGAGGAGGAATTTGAGGATATGGGAGACATGATCCACCTCAAGAGCGAGATGACATATGCAAGATTGTAATATTGTAATACGGGATATACTTTCTTTAAGCGGGGCTGTCCTACAAAGTTCGGACAGCCCCTAGAAATATATCTACCTTTGTAATATGATTTTTTTAGATTAAGACTTTAGTTAGATAAAGCGACTTTTCCCGTGAGGGTAGGGTCGCTTTTTTTAGTCGGTAGCTGGGCTATCCAGCGTAGGAACATGAGGGATCGGAATACAAATCAAAACTTACTGTCGTTTGACAATATATTTATCCATCATTTTGTCGAAAGCATCCTCAAACTCCTTCCAATTTTCTGGATGGACGAACCCCAGCCATACGGTATCTCCTATATTCCCTAGTTTTCGTACCCACGCCGCATATTCGGTACCTTCCTCATTTTTTGTTTTATAAGCTCCACTCCTCCGAATCTATTGGAAGAGAGGGCGTTTGTTTCTATCCTTCATAACCGTTCTATTCTATTTTACACAAACTTCATCCACAAATAAAAATGCGGGATTGCCGGGCCACATATGCCAGGCTGGTAATTTCGGTGTAACTCTAGCAATAATCCGTACATAACGGGTTTCCACCACAGAGAAAGAAAGCGTATGCGGGTAAATACCGTCTTTATCTTCCTTGTCTAAAACCGGATAAGAGGCCGAAGCAAGTTTTCGGTACTCTTTTCCATCTTCAGAACACCATACTTCCAGCCCGGTGGCATCCATTACGGCTGCTCCTTTTGAGACGTTGACAGTCAGCGATACCGAAGAGACAGGTGTCGACTTTTGTAGGTCGATGGTCAGATCCATATCTTTCAGGAAGCCGAGCCAGCGGCCGGTGTTATAGTTCTGATTACCCTGTAATCCGTCAGTCAGCGTGCTTACCCCGTTGAAAGTATAGTTCTCATGTGGTGCATTGGCCAGCCAGGAAGGTTTGAAAGTTGCTTTGTTTACATGGATATGTTCCTCAAATACACTACTGGTATCCTCAGTCGTAACAATAACGGCTTTCAGTTTGGTGTCTTCCCGTATTATCAATGGTTCCGTATAGATCAGGGAAGCTGTATCCGGTTGACTTCCGTCTGTCGTATAGTAGATCGGGCGGTTACCGATAGTGGAAAGGGAAATCTCAAGCGCATCTTGCAACGTGTCTGTCCGGAAGTTCTCGGTTATTTGAAAAACATGTTCCGAATAAGTATAATGAGATTTGTCATATACAGTTATCAAACGATACAAACGATCCATAAAAGCGTCGAAATCGTGTTGTTCAGGATCAGCCCAGCCTAATTCGCTTAACGCGGCCAGACGTGGAAGGATTAGGTACTCAGCCCGTTCCGGGGTATCAATTCGCTCCGACCATAGACAGGCCTGTACACCGATGATATGCTTGGCGGCAGCTTCCGATAATGTATCCGGACAGATTTTGAAATCATAGACACGGCGAATTCCCCGGTTGCCACCCAATTCTAATAACTGGCGGCCACTGAAATAAGTAATACCCGCTGGAGTCATAATGACATCATGTTGCATTTCAGCCGCTTTGACACCATTTTCCGTACCTCTCCATGACATGACGGTCGCATTGGGAGCCAGCCCTCCTTCCAATATTTCATCCCAACCGATAATCTGACGTCCTTTGCTGTTGACGAACCTCTCCACTTCTGTCATAAAATAACTCTGGAGTTTGTCTTCCGCTTTATGTTCTTTCGTATCTTTCCATCCGTTATTGTGGATCAATGCCTGGCATTTCGGGCATTGTTGCCAGCGGTCACGTGGACATTCGTCGCCTCCTACATGAATGTAATGGGAAGGGAAAAGCTCAATAATTTCCGATAACACATCTTTCGCAAAACGAAACGATTGCTCATTGCCGACACATAATACCTCCTTATGGACACCATACGTAGTAGCCACTTCGTAGGGGCCTCCTGTGCATCCTAGATCCGGATAGGCAGCAAGCGCGGAGGTGATGTGTCCCGGCAGATCGATCTCAGGAATAACGGTGATATAACGTTCTGCCGCATATTCGATGATGTCCTTTACTTCCTCCTGCGTATAAAAACCACCGTATGGTTTTCCGTCGAATTTCCCGGGACCGTCATTCTGTAACGACTCTTTCCGTTTGGAACCAATTTCGGTTAACTTCGGGTATTTTTTAATTTCGATACGCCACCCTTGGTCATCAGTCAGGTGCCAATGGAAGGTATTCAGGTTATGGAGAGCGATAATGTCAATGTATTTCTTGATGAAATCAGTCGAGAAGAAATGGCGGCCTACGTCGAGATGCATTCCCCGGTAGCGGTATTCCGGCTCGTCTAGAATCTGTACGGCCGGAAAACTTATCTCCTTTTGTCCCGTCACGGGGAGTGATTTTCGAAGTGTCTGTATACCATAAAATACACCGGCTTCCGAACTCCCCGTGATGGTAATGTCTCTCTTGCCGACTTTTAGCCGGTAGCCTTCCGATGAAGATGCGGCAGTACGATCTAATACGAGGTGAATGCTATTGGAAGAACCCGTATCTACTGTTACTTCTGTTTCGATGCCTGTCATTTCGCGGATATATCCGGAAAGAAAAACCGCCGTTTGTCTCAGCTTCTCGTTTCCTTTCGGATATCCGATATGGGTGGATGTGCTCAATATAAAAGGGGCCTCTTTAGCTGGAGTGATCGACTTCGGCAGAGGTACTACCTCATAGTTGCATGTCGCGATGGCTTCTTTTTTATTGCAGGAAAGTATCCCTGCGCAAAGAAGTATTGCTGTTATATAGAATAATAGTTCTCTGTTCATAATTGGATCACGGATTTTTTAATATACACTTACTTCATCCATAAAAAACCAGGCAGGATAACCTACGCCATAATGCCAGTCTGGGCATAATCCGATCCCTTTGACCTCAACTTTGATGTATCTGGCCTTGACAGGGCTATCCGACTCCGCTTTTCCTTCGACAAATTTAACCTGTAGGTCCCGGTCTTCAGCAAATGTAAACGAGCCGAAAGGTTTGTATGTCGTATTGTCCGAGGATATAGAATAGCTGACACTATGAGGCAATAAAACCCAGCCACCTAGTTGGTGGAGGAAATCCGCTTCTATCCGGGTGAAACTTTTCTCTTCGCCCAGGTCAAGAATGAAAGCACCGTCCGTGCCGTTCCATCCTACCCAGCTTTCTACATATGTTGTTCCTCCGAACAGTTCGTCGGTCAGGGCTGTTTCGCCCAATGTTTTATAACGTTCCTGAGGCGGGATGATCCAGGTGAGGGAGGCTCCGGAGGCCTTGCTTCGCTCGTTTTGCGGCAAGAATCGTTTTTTGTACAATTCACAATATTCGCCGGGTGCGTTTTTGCGTTCATTCAATGACGTGACGCCGAACTGACGGGTACGCCGGTCGAATAGCCCGAGTAATTCCCTGATCTTCGTTTTATCTGTACCGACCTGTGTACGGGCGATCTCGAGTTCCGAATATTGCAGCGGGAGGCGGGATAATTGTACGCGGTGCAACAGTGCGGTATCTCCAGCGACGGCTTCCTCTGCCTGGTCGAACAGTTCGTTGTATGTTTTCAGCAAAACGGGGTTCAACATGCCGTTTTTATGGGATATCGGAGAATCGTATATCCATAACGGTTGTCCGCCGGCCAGCAGCGCGCCTTGCATGATCTTCTGGTATTGATACAGGTAAGGGGCGGCCGCTCCGTAATAACCATTCATGAAGGTACGCATCAGGGAGTCGGCGTTCTGGTATGGGTCCCACATTAATTTTCCGATCATGTAAGCCCGCATCTCAGAGAAATCCCCGCCCCGGATACCATTTACCTGCGAAAAGTGCATTGTCACATGATTTTTCTTGAATAGTTGGATATTCTTTTGCAGGATATGGAAGTTGGGGAATGGTGAGACGATATTATCGAAATTGATCCCATAATCCCATACAAATATATTGTCGGATATCTTCGACCATCCTTCCAGCGCTTTTACGAAATCACGGCCGGAGGCATTATCGGTTAACGGAACCTCACGTTTACAATCTATGTCACACAACATGATGTTGACGTTGGGTAACGGTTTCACATGCTTGGGCGGCTGCATGGAATACAGATAAGCCAATGTGGAAAATTCTTTATCTGGGAAACGTTCGGCCAGTTTATTCAGGAACCGGATCAGGTTGCCGGAAGGTGAACCTTCGTACTCGTCTACTTCTTTACAAGCCGGACAGGAACAATTCGTATTGTTACCGTCGTTCTGACTGACCGAAATCATTTTCATGTCCGGGTGAGCCTTAAAGATCGAATCTAGCTGGCGTACGGCCGCGTCGAATACTTTAGGGTTGGTCAGACACCACTGGCTGTTGTGTCCCGGACGATGCTCACCGTTGATGAATGAGTAATATTCGGGATGTTCCTTGCCAAACCGGTCGGACGGCAGAATACGGTTGAACGTGTGTACCCACATGTTTTCGATAAACATGTCTTTTGGTTCTTCCAAGCGGAACCATAGCTTATAGACCGGGTCGTCGTTGTTATAGCTGTAAGTTTGGCGATAACGGAATGCCGGTGTTTCTTCCCTGTGGATAGCGGGAAGTGTGATTGTCTGCATCGGAGTCAACGTATAGGCCTCTTTTGCAAAATAGGACACGCCCATGTATTGTTCCAATAAGGAAACTACACCATAGATGGCGCCTTTATCGCCTCCGCTGGATATTTGTAGTTGTTCGTTTGCTGTCGTTTTCAGCAAAAAACCGTCTTCTCCGGCTGAGGCTTGTTTTCCTCCAATCAGAATGTCCCCGCTTCTAGCCTTTGTATCGGCAACGATCGGAAGCGTAGCCTGGCTGATCCGTTTGACAAAGTCTTGCAGCAAGGTGGCTGCTTGCTCGTTCACTTCATTCTTCTCAACTAATACGATTCGTGAAGTGGCTTTACCATCTTTCACAAGGGTTATCTGTGCTGATACCCTTGAGGAAAGCCCAAACAGCAACATCAGCATACCCATGCATTGAATCAATTGTTTCATGGTAATTGTTTTTATTTAATGGTTTGTTTCTAAAGTCATTGGATGATTTATTGTCAGTGTTGTCTTTAACCGGATATCTTTACAAGAGCGCCCGATCATCAGACGGAAGTCACCCGGTTCGATCACGCGGTTCAACTCTTTATCCAGCATGGACAGGTCTTTCTCATTTACAGTGAAGTGCAACTCTTTTGTTTCTCTCGGTGCCAATGATACAGGCTGGAAATGGATCAGCCGCATAATTGGTTGGGTTACGGAAGCGACCTGGTCGCGCAAATAGAGTTGTACGACTTCATTGGCTGCGTATTTCCCCGTATTTTTCACCGAAAAAGTAACATGGAAAGCTGTGCCATGTACTGCTTTCGTCACTTTTAGTCCAGAATAATCAAATTCGGAATAGCTCAATCCGTGACCGAAAGGAAAAAGCGGTTCACCGGTCAGGTTGAGGTAATCGTCGCTCCGCCCGGTCGGTTTATGACTGTAATTGAGTGGTAGCTGGGCTTCGTGGATCGGGTAAGTGATCGGCAGTTTGCCTGAGGGGTTATAATCGCCGAATAAAACATCGGCAACCGCATTGCCCCCTTCCACTCCCGGATACCAGGCATTCAGTACGGCCGGAACTTGATCCTGCCATTCAGACATGACCACGGCACTTCCACCGATCAAAACAACAACAGTGGTTTTTCCTGTTGCTGCGACTCTACGGATTAACTCTTCCTGTCGGCCAGGCAATGCCAGATAGCCTCTGTCACGGAATTCTCCCTCTTCAATACCCACGACAACGATGGCGATCTCGGATTCACGGGCAGCTTGTACGGCTTGTTCGATGGACTGGTCTTCATTTTTTGTATCCACGTCCCAAACAAACCGGATACGTGCGTTTTTCGTATTCTCATAAAACCTGATACGAATGTCATATTCTTTTCCTTTTTCAAAGGTAAAAGGAACTAATGTGTGACCGAAAGAGGTTTTATATGGTTTGTCTACTAGCACTTTTCCATCAACGGTCAGCTGGTAACCGTCATTTCCCTCCAGCCCGAGCCGATATGTTCCGGAGACAGGAGATTTTAATTTCCCGTTCCATTCGACAGAAAACCAATCGACAGCCAGGCAAGAATCCGGGGCAAACAATGTCCATGAGAATTGTATGCGTTTGTCAATCCGTTTCAAATCGGGGACTCCTTCATAGGAGATATTATTAAAATAGCGCCCTTCCAGTCCCGACAGTCCGTCTGATGTGGATAAATAATCGGTTGGGACGGTCAGATATTCCGGATTGATTCGTTTACATCCCTCTTCGTAACGGATGACAGCTCGATCGCCCAGTTTATTTTTCAATCCATCAAGAATGCTGACTTTGTCAACGCCCGGTCCGCTGTACCCTCCTAAACGGGCTTGAGCGGCATCTTGTCCGATAAGGGCGATACGTTTTACTTGTTTGGATAACGGCAAAACCCGATTTTCATTTTTCAATAACACGATTGATCTGCGAGCTGCTTCGAGAGCCAGTTTCCGGTGTGCGGAGCAGGCATTCCACTTCTCCGCCTCATTTTCGTCAATGTAGGGATGCTCGAACAGACCTAGGCGGAATTTCGCTTTTAATACTTGTCCTACAGCCCTGTCCAGCGCTTCTTCCTTAACTAAACCATCTAGGCAAGCCTGTAAGAATGGTCGGTGTTCATCGTATGTTGTCTGGAAGATGACATCCAGACCTCCATTGATTGCATCAGCTCCTGCTTCCGAGAAGTTATTGACGGTGTGATGCAACTTGTGGATGATACCGACAGCATCTGCATCCGCAATCGTAAATCCGTCGAATCCCCATTCGTTCCGGAGTTTGTCGATCAATAACCAGGGATTGGCTGTACAAGGAGTTCCGTCTAACATATTATATGCAGTCATTACAGACTGCGACTGTCCTTTTTGGAAGCAAGCCTTGAAAGGAACCAGATGCGTCTCTTCCAAAAATCGTTCCGTGAAATGGATCGGATTACTGTCTCGCCCTCCATCTCCGGAATTGGCGGCAAAGTGTTTAGGGGTGGTTATCACTCCCATTTCTTCAAAACTTCTTACAAAGTTGACACCCATGCATGCCGAAAGATATGGATCTTCTCCATAGGTCTCTTCCGTACGTCCCCAACGCACATCTGTTGCGAGATTAACCACGGGCGATAGTATTTGTCGGATACCACGTGTTTTCGTTTCCATGGCGATAGCATGGGAGACTTGGCGTACCAAGGCCGTATCGAATGTGGCGGCCAATGCGATGGATTGGGGGAACGCCGTGGCACCACCACGAATCAATCCGTGTAAAGCCTCGTCGAATGCAATAATCGGTATGCCCAGTCGGGTTTCTTCTACGAAGTAACGTTGGATCTCATTGATTTTTTTAGCCATCTCTTTTGCTGTTAATTTCGGGTTGTATTGCAGCAATTGTTTGAGTTCCGGATTACTGGTTCCTATGGTTGAAACCTGGAATCCGAAGATACCGTGGGAAAAGCGGTCTTTCCCTTTATCCAGATCACCAGGCATCATATATGTTTGCCAGAACTTCTCTTCGATCGTCATTCTCCCTAATAAATCCTTCACTCGTTCGTCAACCGGAAGTGCCGGATTCTTGTAAGGAGGTATTTCCTTGACCGAAGTGAAAGAACAAAGGATAATAATTGGAAATAATAGTAAATTAGTAGGTTTCATGATATTAATTATACTTATTGTACCGAGTACATATTGTTTATCGCGTGCAAAATTCAAAAAAATCAGGTATAAAAGCAAACGATCAAGAGAGAAATATATTAATAAACAGGGTATGACTGTTATGTTCGATTGTTTCGCTATCTTTTTGACAAGCACTTTTAACAAATGAATCATAATAGTTTGTTAAATAATTAGAAGTCATTTTGAAATGAATAAAACAATCCTTATATACCAATATAAGATATTAAGTATCAGCAAACTAAAAAATAGATGGTTAGAATTTACAGTATCAATCAAGTTACCAATGGAGAATAGCACCAATGGTTATTGAATAACTTGAATATAAGTTCCTGCGCCTCGTTAAGATCCTTACAGACAGAGAGTGCCAAGGAGCGCTTGGGATTGGGTTGCGGACAAATTCGGTTGGGTTGTTGAAGCCGTACTCTGGCTAAATGAGCGCCCAAACAAATTCCTTGTCTTACCTAAGAGATGGATTGTTGAAAGATCGCTCTCTTGTTGAGGAACTCCAGAAGATTAACTATTGATTATAAATATCTGTGTGAGATGGCTGAAGTTATGTATCAACTAGCTTTCATACAGATTCTGCTTAAAAATATTTCTAAGGATTTCAATCTTAAATCAGACACAAGAGTATGGTAAATAGTGACCTGTGCCAAATAAATCGGCCTTATTTTGGTAGAGAGATTGCCTTTCGTTTAGAGCGGGACCATGCATACTTGAGGTTGTTTTGGTCTCTGGATGAAACTTGTCCCAGCGGAACTAATGTACCATTCATGGTCTATTGCATAAATGCAATGTAAAGATACAACTTTTTCGTAAACTATACTTAAATTTATAGTGCTTTTTTAGAAAAAACAACACATTTGTCACAAATTACCTTTTGAAACCAAGAAAATCAAATCTTAAACGTATCTAAAACACGTTAGTTCCGCTGGAACCATGTTCATATTGTGATATAACATTACAGGAATAAATGTAATCAATCTAAACTTAAACTTAATTTTAAAACAAAAGCAAGATGACAAAGAATGAATCTAAGCTATTATCCCTTCAATGGATAGCTAAAACCTCGGCGTTCTGTTTGTTGCTTTCCGCTTTTTCTGTAAACGCGGCGATGGCCGTTCCTGCTTCCGTAGGCACGGTTGATGAGGTGATGGGCGTACAGCAGGACAAGAAGGTGACAGGTACGGTCGTAGACGAAGCGGGTATTCCCGTAATCGGTGCGAACGTGATCCAAAAAGGTACGACAAACGGCGTGATTACGGATCTAGACGGAAACTTTTCTTTGGAGATTCCCAATGGGGCGGTAATCGAGATCAGTTATATCGGTTACGCGACACAGGAGATCACGGCGAGCGGGCAGACGGGCTTGCAAGTGAAACTGACGGAGGACACGCAGAAGATCGATGAGGTGGTAGTCACCGCATTGGGTATAAAACGCCAAAGCCGCTCGTTGGGTTACTCCACGACGCAAGTGGGTGGCGAGGACTTTACGATGGCCCGTGACCCGAACCTAGGTAACGCCCTTTCCGGTAAGGTGGCCGGTGTTAGCGTAGGCGGTAACTCGACCGGTACGGGTGGTTCCTCCCGTGTGATCATCCGCGGAAACGCCTCCCTGACAGGTAATAACATGCCGCTATACGTGGTGGATGGCGTGCCCTTCAGTAACCAGAACTTAGGATCGGCCGGCACATGGGGCGGTATAGATATGGGTGATGGATTGAGTAACATCAACCCGGACGATATCGAGAGCATACAGGTGTTAAAAGGTGCCGCCGCATCCGCATTGTACGGATATCGCGGTGGTAACGGTGCGATCTTGATCACGACCAAGTCCGGAAAGAAAGGTAAGCCTGTGAACATCGAGTTCAACAACAACTTGACTTTTAACATGATCTACGACTACCGAGACTTTCAAAATGTGTTCGGGCAGGGTGATTATGGCGTACGTCCTACCTCCGTAGCGGGAGCTGAGACCACGCAGACTAGTAGCTGGGGAGACGTTTTAGGTGGTACGGCGACCAACTTCCTAGGAAATGAGGTGCCTTACGAGTATATCGATAATTGGCCGAATTTCTACCGCACGGGTATCAACAACTCAACTTCCGCCTCGCTCAGCGGCGCGGGAGACAAGATCACCTACCGCTTCGGCGTATCCAACGTAGCAGAGAAGGGACAGTTACCGAACTCCAGTAACAGCCAGCAAGGTATCAATATGAATACGACGTATGATATCTTGAAGAACCTGCACTTGACCGTGAGCGCCAACTATGTGTTCGAGAAGTCGAAAGGCCGTTCGAACCTGTCCGATGGCAACGGTAATACCAACGCTACCTTGCTGCACTTGGCGAACTCGTTCGATGTACGTTGGTTGGAAAGAGGCTCGGCGAACGCTCCTTGGGGTTCCTTTGAGGACGGCTCGGAAATGAACGGTAATGGTAACCGCAATGTATATTTCAACAACCCCTACTGGTTGCAGTATCGGAAAACCAACGATATGCAGAAGAACCGCTTGACGGGATCAATGACCTTGAAATACGACATCACGGATTGGTTGTATGTGCAAGGTGCCGTTCAACGCGATGGTTACAACTTGGAGTTCAAACAGATACAGCCGACTGGAGCCGCCGCGGATCCACAAGGCTGGATGACGGAATACTCCCGTAGCTTCTCCGAGATGAACTTGAACTACTTGATCGGGTTCAATAAGGAGTGGGGCGACTGGTCGGTTGGCGCCACGTTGGGCGGTAACCGTCAGCGTACGATCAACAAGATGTTCTATACGACGGATGGAGGCCGTCCGTTTATCGTCGATGGACTGTGGTCTGTAAATAATCTCAGCGATAAACGATCGAAGAAGGACTATTCGGAATACCGGGTGAACTCCATATACGCTACGGCGGACTTCGGATGGAAGAACCAAGTGTTCTTGAACCTGACGGGACGTAACGACTGGTTCTCCACCTTGAACCCGGATAGCAACAGCTATTTCTATCCGTCCGTGACGCTCTCGTGGGTATTCTCCGATACCTTCCGTGACAATATGCCGGATTGGTTCGATTTCGGTAAGATCCGCGGCTCGTGGGCAAGCTCCTCCAATGGTACAGATCCATACAAGACCTTGATGGTGTATAAGGTACAGAATTTCCAGATCAACGGACAGACCGGAGGTACGGCAAACAGTAACCAATTCGCGAATCCAGACTTGAAACCGGTCAGCATCAAGGAGTACGAGGTGGGCTTGAACCTAGCGTTTATGAGCAACCGCCTATCGTTCGATATGGCGTACTACAACAAGAACACGACAGACGATATCGCTGTTGTCACCACGTCCAGCGCGTCCGGGTTCGGATCGAAATACATGAACGTGGGCGAGATCCGGAACCAAGGTTTCGAGTTCATGGTGAATGCGACACCGGTGCATACGAAGAACTTCTCATGGGAGACGACCTTCAACTTCGCATACAACGATAGTGAGGTGAAATACCTGGGAGGCGTAGAGTCCCTGTCTATTGACGGAGCCTCCGCACGCTCGGGCAACGTGACCGTCCGCAACATCGTAGGCCAGCCTTACGGTATGTTGGTGGGCTACAAATACGCCCGTGACGAGCAAGGCAGGGTCATCCATAAGAACGGTATCCCGCAAGCGACCGACGAGTTGCAGAACCTAGGCAACGGTGTCTACAAATATACCGGAGGATGGAGCAACACGTTGAGATTCCGCGATTTCTCCTTGTCGTTCTTGATTGACTACAAGGCAGGCGCAAGCCTCTTCTCCGGCACGAACTACTCGCTCTACAGCGAGGGTCTGCACAAGGGTACGTTGCTTGGCCGTACGGTCGATAACCCGGGAGGCAGTGGCTTTATCGGTGCCGGTGTCATGATGGATGACAATGGAAAGATCCTTGGAGAGAACAACGTGGCGGTAAACGCGCAGGATTATCACAAGGGGATCGTCAACAATAATATCGCCGAGGAGTTCGTCTACAATGCCAGCTTCATCAAGTTGCGTGAGTTGTCGCTCGGCTATACCTTCCCGCAGTCTGTCTTGAACAAGATGAAGGTGGTGAAGGGCTTGAGCGTCTCGTTGGTGGGACGTAACCTATGGACTATCTTGAAGCATACCGATAACATCGATCCCGAGTCAGCTTACAACAACACGAACGGACAGGGCTTGGAGTTGAACGGTTATCCGGCCACGAGAAATGTCGGTTTCAATGTCAATGTCAAATTCTAATCACGTTTGAAGAAGTATAATAGTATGAAAAAGTATTTAGTATATATGACGTGCGCCGCCGCGGCCATGATCGGGGGAACGGGTTGCAGCGATTTCGGGGATGTGAATATGGACCCGGAGCACCTGAATTCGGAGAATATCCCGACCGAGTTATTGTTCACCAACGGTCAGCATCAGATGTTAGGATCTGATTGGGATGTATGGCGAAACGGTTGTATCTATGCGGCTCAATGGATGAGCCATACCGCATCGTTCAATTGGTTGGGTAATGCGAATTACACTTGGAACGACGGCTACTCAGGTGCGTATTGGGAAATCTACAACGGTGACACGCGCGGGGCGCTCCGCGACATGAAAGATGCGGTGGAGGCTTGGAAAGAGGATCCGTCACGGCAGACCGATTACCAAATCGCTCGTATCATGCTCGCCTACGGCATGCACCGCATGACCGACCTTTACGGGGATATCCCCTACTCGCAGGCGGTACAGCCGGAGTTGTATTCCTACCCGGAGTATGACACACAACAATCTATCTATATGGATTTGCTGAAGGAATTGAACGAGGCACAGGCCGCCTTGAACGGCGCATCGGCGGCAGCGATGAAATCGGCGGACAACTTCTACCAAGGCGATGCCTCGAAGTGGCGGAAGTTTGCCAACTCACTGATGCTGCGCGTGGCGATGCGTATGTCGAAGGTAGATCCGGCCGCAGCGGAGCAATGGGTGAAGACCGCGGTAGCCAACGGGGTATTTGAGTCGGATGCGGACAACTGCATGCTGATGCATGCGGGTGGCCTGACAACGAACGACTCCTCCGAGCCATACGCCAAGATCTACTCGCACGAGGATCGCGGCAACTTCTTCCTGACCGAGTATTTCGTGGATCTGCTGAAAAGTACTAACGATCCGCGCCTGCCGTTGATCGGTACGGTGTGCGAGGATCCGACCATCTCGGTGCAGGCGGGTAGTGACTTCCAATATGGCAATTCCGATCCGGCCGTCCAGAAAGGCTTGCCTAGCGGTTTCTCCGACAGCCCCGATAGCCCGTGGTTCGTAGGAAACAAATACCCCGAGTTCAAGGACGAGGATTACCGCAGCACGTACAGGAGCCGTTATTCCACGATAAACCGTTATACCTATTCCGACCCGACGGGCCCGACGTTCGTCTGCACCTATGCCCAGACGCAATTGTTGCTGGCCGAGGCTGCCGTACGCGGCTGGGTAGACGGAAGCGCGCAGGCTTACTACGAGAACGGCGTACGCGCTGCCATGCGGCAGTTCGCACAGTTCCCCAACGGCACGGCGCTGTATAATCAGTATCTGACGCAGGCCGCGATCGACCGCTATTTGACGGAGAACCCGTTCAATGCATCGAAAGCGTTGGAACAGATCAACACACAATATTGGATCAACTGTTTCTGTGATGAATATGAGACCTTTGCTAACTGGCGTCGTTCCGGCTATCCGGAATTAAAATCGACCTATGACCCGGCCAATCCGTATCCTAACGCAGATACGAATGGCGAGATCCCCCGTCGTTTCCGCTACCCATCAAAAGAGTCGCAAGACAATGCGGCTAATTACGAGGTAGCTGTTAGCCGTCTGTCCGGTGGCGATCACTTCAGTTCTCGCATATGGTGGGACGTGGCGAAATAAACTGTCCTACCGCTCACCGCAGATAACAAGAAAGAGGATGTCAAAGCTAAAATGACTACTCTAAGTAGTTGCAAATTACAATTGTAAAGCTAAAAAAAAGCTGTATTATTGCTTGACACATTAAGTTGTGCGTATAAGGTCAGTCATTACAATAGAAGTACATTGATAGGGACTATTTTGAATAACTGATGGCATGAGGGGATAAGAATGAGCAATCATCTTATCCCCTCTTTGTCTACTCGGTTAGCCTGTTTAGTTACATAGAATAATGTACACTGAATTTTGGTGTGATTATCTTACTATTCTATCGAAACAGGTACTTGTTCTCGAAAAAGCATTTTTATGAAACTACAAAAAACATTATGAATTAAAATCTTTAGCTATGAGGACAAGAAAGCAAGAACACTTGCCTTTCAGAAGGAGAGCTTCTTTCAGGGAAGCAAGTTCTTCTAGCAGACGGTCAATGCGGAAAACAAGTTCTTTTTCCCTTACTTTAGCATTATATGCACTAGCAATCGGTGTAGCCTGCAATGGCAACACTTCTTCAGCGTTATTTTCCATACGGTAAAGGATATGGCTGTAACTTGCCATTTGCGGAATCCTAAAACCTTTGCCGAGCAAAAAGCCGG
>ENA-OYWH01000427-OYWH01000427.1-human-gut-metagenome-genome-assembly--contig:-NODE-427-length-27555-cov-9.682327_pt1 | contig 27555 bp, 20 predicted proteins | sample MGYA00244168_ERZ653393 | MGnify/ENA primary metagenome ERZ653393 (study PRJEB26926, sample SAMN06165164) | human gut metagenome | biome: ENVO:00009003; feature: ENVO:2100002; material: ENVO:00002003...
CACGATGCTCCTGAACGGGAGCCTGTACCCGCACCTGATGGAGGTGGAGCAGACGTCAGAGAACCGGATGCAGCAGACCATGGCGCAGCTTCTGAAACAGAACCCGGCCCCGGACAAGGAGCAGAATCAGATGGCATGGGTGCAGCACATGAACAGCCTGCGGGCACAGGCAGAGGAACTGGTGCTGAACGAACTGATTTACAGTTAAGTTTCTTCGATGCCCACATTCCCACTGAAGCCAAACAAATTGAATCCATCGACCAAGCGGAGAGCGAAAAATCGCCCTCCGCTTTTGTTTTGTCGCAGGCGGAGATTGAAAATGCGCTGCGGAGAGGTTCCAATGTTGAAGGCTGCAAACTTCGGATATGGAAAATTTATCAGTTGCAGCCTGACCGAAAACTCCGGGCAAAAGCTCTTGCCAACGAATATGCACCGTATGGCCCCGGCGGTTCTTCACACACTTATCTGGACGGAAGCAGTGGTTGGCTTGACCATGACAGCAATGGTCTGACGTTTGAGCATTATCCCGACCATCAGAAAGTGCTTCTCCGCTGGGATCGGGTCGAAAAATATATTGACCTGATGATTCAGTCTGACCGCTACCTGTCGGACAAAGAAAGAAGAGCCATCGACTTTCCCCTTGAACTGAACGCCGCCAGTGCAGCCGAATACACTGCATTAAAGGCGCAGCACCCTGATACTCTGGTTGGATTTGAAGCTGGCGGCAATTTTATGTTCTATGGAGAAGATGCTGCCAAGGTCGCAAAAGTTCTCAACAGTGCTTTGTTTACGAGAGAAACAGCACTGGGCGAAGTTCAGGTCACAGGCTTTCCACCTAGCTTATGGGCAAGAAAGTCAAAAGAATTGTGGTCTGCGGGCAATGATGTTTACCTTGCCGGATTGAACGAAGATGGGACTCATCACCAGACTAAACATCTGCACAAAGAGGACTATCTGCCCATCGGCTCCATCATCAATATGGATGGCCGGAAATTTCGGATTGACGGAGTGGATTTTGATAAGGGCAAGGTTTCCTTGCAGGATATGGCGCTGGCAGAAATGCGGATGCCGATTTTCCGGGAGGAACCGCTGGTTCTTGTCCGGGAGTTGTACGAGCAGGAACAGGAAGTGATGGAACACCCCCTACCCGATTACAAGGTCGGTGACAATGTTATCGTTGACCTTCCTACCCGAACAATCGAAGGAAAAATCGGCTATGTGGGCGAAACGGATGTTCGCATCGACACCAGCGCACACGGGCAGTCGTGGGATAACGAAGTTATCAACAAACGACAATTTGAGAACGATCTGCGGCAGGTTGAGTCGAAACTTTCCGATGAGGAACTGGACGAACTGCCCATCTCTGCCGTGATGGACGGAAAGGTGCAGACCTTCCCGGATGCCGCTGCCTTGGATGAAGCCCTGAACGCTGTGCCTGCCGGAAATTTCCACATCACAGATGACCATCTGGGCGAGGGCGGCGCAAAACAGAAATATGCCCGGAACATTGAAGCCATCCGCACCCTGTTCAAGCTGGAACGGGAGCACCGGGGTGCCACCGCTGAGGAACAGCAGGTGCTTTCCCAGTATGTGGGCTGGGGCGGTCTGGCGGATGCCTTTGACCCCGGCAAAGATAGTTGGGCAAAGGAATATGCGGAGTTGAAAGGGCTGCTCTCCGAGGATGAGTACGCCGCCGCCCGTTCCAGCACCCTGAATGCCCACTACACCTCCCCGGTGGTGATTCGTGCCATCTATGATGCGGTCGAGAAGATGGGCTTTAAGTCCGGTAATATTCTGGAGCCTAGTATGGGCGTAGGCAACTTCTTTGGGATGCTGCCGGACAGTATGGCAGACAGTCGGCTGTACGGCGTGGAACTGGACAGCATCACCGGGCGCATTGCGAAAAAGCTGTACCCGCAGGCTGACATTACCGTGGCTGGCTTTGAGACCACTGACCGCCGTGATTTCTACGATCTAGCGGTGGGCAACGTGCCTTTCGGTCAGTACAAAGTCAACGATAAGGCGTACAACAAGCTGGGATTTTCCATCCACAATTATTTCTTTGCGAAAGCCATCGACCAAGTACGACCGGGCGGCGTGATTGCCTTTGTCACCAGCCGCTACACCATGGACAGCAAGGACAGCACCGCCCGCAAGCACATGGCAGAGCGTGCCGACCTGCTGGGTGCGATCCGTCTGCCGAATAATGCGTTCCGTGCTAACGCCGGCACAGATGTTGTCAGTGATATTATCTTTTTGCAGAAGCGTGACCGCCCTGCGGACATTGAGCCTGCATGGGTGCAGCTTGACAAGACCGAGGACGGCTTTGCCATCAACCAGTATTTCGTAGATCACCCGGAGATGGTGCTGGGCGAGCTGACCACCGAAAGCACCCAGTACGGACGAGAGGAATTGACCGTTGCGCCCCTTGAGGGTGCAAACCTTGCAGACCAGCTTGCCGAGGCAGTACAGCACGTTGAAGGGCGGTATACCGCCGCCGAGGTGGACGCTCCCGACATTGCCGAGGAAGAAACCACCCGACGCACCCTGCCTGCCGACCCGGATGTAAAAAACTTCTCCTACACCGTGGTGGACGGCGAGGTTTTCTACCGGGAAAACTCTGTGATGACGCAGGTGGAACTGTCCGACACCGCCAAGGGGCGTGTCACCGGCATGGTGGAGCTGCGGCAGATCGTCAACGAACTGATTCAGCAGCAGTTGGAGGATTACCCGGACGAGGACATTCAGGCGACACAGGCAAAGCTGAACGCCGCCTACGATGCCTTTACCGCCCAATACGGTCTGATGAATGACCGCAAAAACGGGCGGCTGTTTGAGCAGGATTCCTCTTACTATCTGCTCTGCTCTTTGGAAAATCTGGACGAGCAGGGGCAGCTTAAATCCAAAGCGGCAATGTTTACGAAACGGACGATTCGCCCGGAGCGCACTGTCACCAGTGTGGATACCCCCAGCGAAGCGTTGGCGGTGTCCATCGGGGAACACGGCAAGGTGGACTTGCCCTATATGGCAGAACTGCTGGGCACGCCCGGCGAGTATGGGCGCATTACCACCGAACTTTCCGGCGTGATCTTCAAAGACCCTGCCGCCGACCCCACCGACCCGGAAGCGGGCTGGCAGATGGCAGACGAGTACCTGTCCGGCGATGTCCGGACAAAGCTGCGGATGGCGCAGTTTGCCGCCGAGACCAACCCGGAATTTGCCGTCAATGTGGATGCACTGACCAAGGCACAGCCCAGAGAACTGGAAGCCTCTGAAATTGATGTGCGGCTGGGTGCAACATGGCTTTCCCCAGACATCATCCAGAAGTTTATGACCGAGACCTTCCAGATCCCCTACTATCTGCGCCGGGCGGTGAACGTGCGTTATTCTCCCTATACCGCAGAGTGGCGTGTGGAGGGCAAGACTGCCACCGGACGCGGCGACATTATTTCGTCCGAGACCTACGGCACATCCCGTGCCAATGCCTATAAGATCTTGGAAGAAACGCTGAACCTGAAAGACGTCCGCATCTACGACACCATCGAGGATGCCGATGGTAAGCCCAAGCGTGTGATGAACAAACGGGAGACCATGCTGGCACAGCAGAAGCAACAGGTCATTAAAGACGCTTTCGCCAACTGGGTCTGGCAGGACCCCCAGCGGCGCATTGCGCTGGTGAAGCAGTATAACGAGCTGTTCAACAGCACCAGACCCCGTGAATACGATGGCTCCCACATCCATTTCGTCGGCATGAACCCAGAAATCACTCTCCGGGAACACCAGCGCAACGCCATTGCTCATGTTCTTTATGGCGGTAATACGTTGCTTGCACACGAAGTGGGCGCAGGCAAGACCTACGAAATGGCAGCCTCTGCCATGGAAGCAAAACGCCTTGGTTTGTGCCAGAAATCGTTGTTCGTAGTGCCCAACCACCTTACGGAGCAGTGGGCATCGGAGTTTCTGAACCTCTACCCCAATGCCAAGTTGCTGGTGGCACGGCGCAAGGACTTTGAGACCGCCAACCGCAAAAAATTCTGCGCTCGCATCGCCACCGGCGATTACGATGCCGTTATCATCGGGCACAGTCAGTTTGAGCGCATTCCGCTGTCCTTCGAGCGGCAGGAGCGTATCATTCAGGAGCAAATTTATGAAACGCTTGCCGCCATCAACGAGCTGAAAGTCCACGCAGGCGAGAATTTCTCCATCAAGCAGATGGAAAAGACCCGAAAAACGCTGGAAACCAAGCTGGAAAAACTGCGCTCCGATGAGCGTAAGGATGACGTGATCACCTTTGAACAGCTCGGCGTTGACAGGCTCTTTGTGGATGAAAGCCATTTTTACAAGAACCTCTTTTTGACCACAAAAATGCGGAATGTCGCAGGATTATCCACCAGTGAAGCACAGAAATCCAGCGACATGTTTGGCAAGTGCCGCTATCTGGACGAGATCACCGGAGGCCGGGGCGTGGTGTTCGCCACGGGTACACCCGTAAGCAATTCCATGACCGAGCTGTACACGGTCATGCGGTATCTGCAATACAGCACCCTCCAGCAGAAAAAGCTGACCCACTTCGACTGCTGGGCGTCCACCTTTGGTGAGACCACCACCGCCATCGAATTAGCCCCCGAAGGTACAGGGTATCGGGCGAGGACAAGATTTGCCAAGTTCTTTAATCTGCCGGAGCTGATGTCCATGTTCAAGGAGGTTGCGGACATTAAAACTTCCGACCAGCTTCATCTGCCTGTGCCGGAGGCAAAGTTTGAGACTGTGGTGGCAAAGCCGTCCGACCTCCAAAAGGAAATGGTGCAGGAGCTGAGCAAACGTGCCGCACGCATTCACTCCGGCACCGTGGATGCCTCTGAGGACAATATGCTCTGTGTGACAAACGACGGCAGAAAAATCGGTCTGGATGTTCGTCTGATGAACCCCATGCTGCCGGACGATCCCAACAGCAAGCTCAACGTCTGCGTGCGGAACGTGCTGAAGATCTGGGACGAGGGCAAAGACCAGAAGCTGACCCAGCTTTTGTTCTGCGACCTCTCTACCCCGAAAAACGATGGCAACTTCAACGTCTACGAGGATATTCGCAAAAAGCTGATCGCCGCCGGTGTGCCGGAGAACGAGATCGAGTTCATCCACAATGCTGACACCGAAGCAAAAAAGGCGGCACTGTTCTCCAAAGTGCGCTCTGGCGATGTACGAGTTTTGCTCGGAAGTACGGCAAAAATGGGAGCGGGCACCAACGTGCAATCCCGACTTGTGGCGGTGCATCACTTGGATGTTGGCTGGAAACCCAGCGACATGACCCAGCGCAACGGGCGCATCATCCGGCAGGGTAATATGAATAAGGAAGTCAAGGTGTTCAACTATGTCACAGAAGGGACATTTGATGCCTATTTATGGCAGACTCTTGAGAATAAACAGCGGTTTATCTCGCAAATCATGACTTCTAAATCCCCTGTGCGCTCCTGCGAGGACGTGGACGAGCAGGCGCTTTCCTATGCAGAGATCAAGGCACTGTGCGCCGGAAATCCGCTCATCAAGGAGAAGATGGACTTGGATGTGCAGGTGGCAAAGCTCAAGGTGTTGAAAGCCGACCACCAGAGCCAGAAATTTCGCCTGCAAGACAAGCTGCTGACCAAATTTCCGGCTGACATTCAGGAAGCGAACACCCATATTGCCGGACTGAAAGCGGACGCACAGCTTGCCGCCGCTCATCCGCAGGGCAAGGAGGAGTTTTGCGGCATGACCATCAAGGGCGTTGCCTACGACGAGAAAAAGACTGCCGGCGAGCGTCTGGTGCTTGCCTGCTCCGAGCTGCCCAACGCCGAGGAAAAAGTCATCGGCAGTTACCGGGGCTTTGAACTGTCCCTGCGGTTCGATGCTTTCCGCACGGAGTATCAGGCACTTTTGAAAGGGCAGCGGAAGTACACGGTGCCCTTGGGCAACGACCCGCTGGGCAATATTACCCGTCTGAATAATTCGCTGAACAACTTCCCGGAGCGCATCACTGCCGCAGAGAATGAGCTGACTACCCTGCATCAGCAGCAGGCGGCGGCACAGATCGAGGTGGAGAAGCCCTTCCCGCAGGAGGAAGAGCTGGTGGAGAAGTCCGCACGGCTTGCAGAGCTGAACGCCCAGTTGGATGTGGACGAAAAGAGCTACGAGCCGGAACAGGACGAGGAAGAACAGAAGGATGCACCTCGCCGCCCCTCGGTGCTGGCGGCGCTGGAAGAAAAATCGGACAAGCCGGAGCCGGTGAAGCCCTTCAAAAGCTATCTGGATAAGGACGGTGATGCCCGGTGAGGGAAAAGCGGGACGAGATCATCATCCTGAGAACCACAAAAGCCGAGAAGAACCGCATTTATGAAAAGATGCTGGGCATGGGCATCCGCAGCCTGAGCGCCTATATCCGCAAGATGGCACTGGACGGTTACTGCCTGCACCTCGACCTGAAGGAGCTGCGCCGCATGGCGTACCTCCTGCAAATGTGCAGTAACAATCTGAACCAGTACGCCAAAGCTGCCAATGAAACCGGTCGGGTCTATGCGGACGACATGGAGGACCTGCGGCAGAGGCTTGACGAGCTGATCGACATTGGCAGAAAAATTCTCGCTCGGCTGGCAGAACTCTAAAATTTTCCCCCGCAGTTGGAGGGCTGCGGGGGTACATAAGGGGTGACATCCTTGCAAAGCAATCGTTGACACCTTTATAATAGGGACGAAAGGCAGGTGCTGGATATGAGGTTCGTTATCAAGATGATCGTTTTCCCGTTTTGGCTGCTTACGGCTTTCCTTGCGCTGATGCTGAAATGGACGCTGAACCTGTCGGCGTTTGTGCTGGCTCTGCCCATGCTGTATATTTTCGGCTGCGGTCTTTATACGCTGTACTGCCGGGAGTGGATGCAGTTTTTGATTTTGCTGGTGGCAGAGTTTGGCTGCTTCCTGCTCATCACCGCCGGAACGGTCATTGTAGAAGCCGTGGAATGGTTCAGCGGCTGGATTGCAGAATTATAAAATTTTTATGCCGCCATTGTGCGGCATTTTCTTTTTGCCGGGAGGTGGTAGAACTGGCTGCAACACGCTTGATTGCGCTGCACAAAAACAAAGGCAAGTCGGTTGCGGCCTGCCTGAAAAGCCGAACAGATTACGCCCAGAACCCGGACAAGACACAGCAGGGCGAACTGGTCAGCAGTTACGAGTGCAGCCCCCTGACAGTGGATGAAGAATTTATGCTCTCCAAACGCCAATATGAACTTGCCACCGGGCGCAGGCAGAAAAGTGATGTGATCGCCTATCAGATTCGTCAGTCTTTCAAGCCCGGAGAGATCACCGCCGAGGAAGCAAACAAGGTCGGTTATGAGCTTGCCGAGCGATTTTTGAAGGGTAAACACGCTTTTATCGTTGCTACCCACACCGACCGGGCACACGTCCACAACCACATTATTTACAATTCCACTGCCTTGGACGGAACCCGGAAATTCCGGGATTTTTTGTTATCTGGGCTTGCGGTGCAGCGACTGAGCGATTTGATTTGTCTGGAGCATCAGTTGTCCGTCATTGAAATCAAGCCGTACCGGGAGCGGCAAAAGCGCACCCTTTATCCCCCCAGAGAAAGCAATCGGGATAAGCTGTGTGCCATAATCGACAACATCCTGCTGAACGAGAAGCCCGAAGACTTTGAAGCCTTTCTTCAAAAGCTGGAACAGCAGGGCTATGAGATCAAACGAGGTAAGCACACTTCCGTCAAAGGCACTCGGCAGAAACGCTTCATCCGTTTTCGGACACTAGGCGCAGGATACAGCGAAGATGAAATCAAGGCGGTCATTGCCGGAGAAGCCGAACACCGCCCATATCAGAAGCAGCCACCGAAAGAGCAACCGTTCCACCTGTTGGTGGACATTCAGGCAAAGCTCTCCGAGGGCAAAAGCGAAGGCTATGCACGGTGGGCGAAACGCTACAATTTGAAAGAGATGTCCAAGACCCTGATTTTTTTGCAGGAAAATAAAATTGTCAGCATCGAAGAAATGCAGGAGCGTGTGGACGCTGCCACTTCCCGTTATCATGAACTGGGTGATTCCATTAAAGCCTCTGAAAATCGGCTGGCAGAAATTGCAGTGCTGAAAGCGCACATCATCAACTACGCCAAAACGCGACCGATTTATGATGCCTACCGAAAGACAGGATATAGCAAGCGATTTCTGGAGGCGCATCACACAGAGATCACGCTGCACAAGGCAGCGAAAGCAGCATTTGATGAATCCAATTTGAAAACGCTTCCCAAGGTCAAGGAGTTGGACGCGGAATATTCCAAACTGCTGACAGAAAAGAAAGCACTCTACCCGGACTACCGCAAAGCGAAAGAAGAAATGCAGGAACTTCTTCGTGCGCGGAGAAACGTAGAACTGTTCTTTGCAGAAGAAAAGGACGGCACTGAAAAAACGAAATTCCGATAAACGACGATAGCCTAGGATTCTTCCCTCATGGGAGAGTCCTAGGCTATCTTTTTGTTATAAAAGTGTTTGGAACAAACGCGCAGCCTGCATCGGCACGATGCAGAACAAATGGGGTTTGGGCATAGCCCAACAAGCATTTTGCAAAGCAAAATAGCATTTGTATAGACGAATGCCCTGCTTGCAGAGTAGCTGCTCCCGTCAATTCCTGCGTCTGAAATTTTCAGATCACTTCAACTTCGCAAGAATCTCGTCCGCGCTCATGCCGCTGGCCAGCAGTTTTTTCAGTACATCTTCTGCTTCTGCCTTTTTAGCAGATTCCGCAGCTTTGGTTTCTGCCTTAATCTTTTTGGCTTCAATCTTGGCAATTTCCTTGTCGATGAACTTCAGCTCTGCCTTCTTCGCTTTCAGGTCAGCTTTCAATGCATCGATATTAGCGGTAATAGATGCAATTTCAGCCATAACGGATTCTTTTGCAGACTGCTTTTCAGTAATCTGTGCAGCAAAGTCAACGGTTGCTTTTACGGTCTTAGGCTTATTCTTGCTTCCTTTGGGACGGGGCATAGGGGACACCTCCAAATATTTTGATGGCTTCAGTATAGCACCCACTATGAATAATCGCAAGGTATCTCCGTCAATGCGAATAAGCAGTTTTTGTTAGCCACCATATTTTGCCATATCACCGTACAACGCAGGGAAAACTTCTTCCCACCGCTGTTCTTCCGCAAAGGCTTCAGCCAATGCCTCACACATATGATAATCATGTTTATCATCCGGAATGACTGCGTAAACTGCCTGCTCAAAAGATGTGTTAGAAACGCTCTCGCCATTTGCAAGCTTCTGGCGACAATCTTCCATCACATCCATAATCGCCTTATATTCGGGTTCTGTCAGTTCGTTTTCAAAAAGTACTCGATCCACAGGACTCTTTGCATAAAGAAGGGTTTCTCTAAATTCAATGTAGTCCAGACGTTCTTCTAAGGTATCGAATGTTCTTTTCATGTTATCCTCCTAATTTTTCTTTACAGGTTGAAAATCATTTTCCCAACATACTCAGCGATTTTCAAATCTTCTTCCGTATTGATGTCAACTGCTTCAAACTTGCTTACTGAATAAATATAGGGTTTTCTTCCGATTCGGCACCTATATTTTTCCAAAGATTCCTTTTTGATACCATACAACCCTGTACTTTCTTCAACAACCGGCAACATATCTTGACTACGCGGCAGAATTCCCGGCCGATAATTGATAGGTGTACCATTTAACCAATAAAAGCCATGATTTTTTGTTGCAGTAAAAACAGAATCATAAACCTCGCTTGCAGTTAGGCGATTAACACATTCCTGAATCGTTTCAGGTTGAAGATATGGAGCTGTTGCAAAGAGCTGGAAATAGTAATCATACTCCGGGCAGAGATTGTAATGGTAGACCAGAAGATCATTTCCATTTGCAGTATTCTGTGCCAATTCGGGTTTTCGTTCCAATACATGAAATCCCATTTTGTCAGCATACTCTGCAATTTCGTTACTATTTGTATCAATATAAACGTCATCAAAAACCGCTGCCGTTTTTACATGTTCGCAGATATATTGATAAAGCTTCTTTCCATTCAAAACGCGAAGATTCTTTCCGGGCACTCTTTCCGAGTTCGCTTTAATTGGAATAAAACATGCCGTTTTCATGCTGCCACCTTCCTTTCGGTGCCAGCATATTGCCCTGCACTTAGACGGAAGCAGTTAGATGCTGCCCCCCCCCAGCAGAAATCAACTTACGTCTGTAAACAAACTCCGCAAAGTCAAAGTCAATCGGATTATCAATATCAGTTGCTTCAACTTCATCAATCAAATAAATATTGGGGTGATAGCCAACAACATTCTTGCACTCAATCATTTTTTCTCTTGAGATAATATTGATTGCAAAATTAAGTGCTGCAATATCCGGAAGATCTTGACTTCTAGGCTGATGGCGCAAATCATAATTGATAGGCAAATTATCCTTGAATAGAAATTCCTTAACAAGATGGGCAGAATTCAAAGAATCAAACGCCCCTTCTGCAACCATTTTTTTATACGAGGTAATTGCATCAACAATCGTCTTATCTTCCAACAATGGATTTGTTGCGTTGATGTAAGCAATCACATCACAGTCACAGTTTTCAGCCATATTTTTGTAAACATCGCTCATGGAAACCGTGTTGGATGCAAAATACGGATCACGCAACACTGTTTCACATCCCATGTTTTGTGCAATATTTAACATTGTAGGATCATTGGAGTTGACAATAATTCCATCCAACGAATCAATGCGTTTTAATTGCGCAAGTTTGACTTCCAGAAGAGTGCTCCCTGCAAATGGACGAATGTTTTTATTTTTCACTCGCATAGAACCAGAGCGAACTGCGACAAGTGCTTTAATTTTCATACAATCCTCCTGCTTTATTTCTTTTTTATAATTCTTTTTGCACTATAAAGCAGTGTATAATACACTTTTCTATAGCACATTAAAACGGCCACCATCGGGATCAGAATCAAGATATAGTGTTTAGAATAAACATATAACCACGCTGTCACACACAACATAAGCCAAACGAAAAAGGATGTAAAAATACTTTTCTTCGGTAACACATCTTGCGTATGACTTGCTCGAATTGCAAAAATCAGAAAACTCGAAAGAGCTGTGGCAATTGTTGCGCCTTGAACACCAAACAATTTTACAAAGACAATGTTCATCACTGTATTTGCAATGGCACTGATCACAGCCGATTCACCCATTGTTTTGGAATCTTTTTTTGCAGAAAGGATTGCTCCCAAATAACCAGAGGCCGTATTGATCACGCTACTGATAAGCAAAAACGGAACATACTTCCATGCAACGAAGAAATCCTTTGCATATAAAGCATGCGCCAATATGCGAGTCGTCAATATCAGACCAAGTGCTAAAAGAGACATTAGCGCATCCAAAATCTGAAAGGTTTCTTGATAAAATGCTTTAGAATCTGCGTTATACTCTTTTACTGCGGAAATCTGCCATGCCTGCAAAAAGAGCTGCTGTATCGTATTGAGAATCGTTGGAATCTTATATGCAACGGACAAAATACCATTTGCAGAAACACCAATCAAAAACGACACCACATATTTGTCTGATGCACTATTGACCCACCAACCGACTGCCGTGAGAACTAGTGGTGCAGTATATTTTAGAACATCAGCCTGCACCCGCCTGTCGATTTGAAGATGCGTATAATTCCATATTTTCAGCCGAGCTGCCAGATAAATTGCAGGAATCAGTTGGGATGCACAAGAAGCAATAAAGAATCCAGTGACTCCCAGTTTGAAGACCAGAAGAAGTAAAATATTCGTTCCTACCAGACAAATCGTGCTGATAATTCCGGCAATTGCCATTTGTTTCACAGCTTCGCATCCCTTTGCAAACTGCGTCAGAAGAGAATAAAGCAATGTTGAAATAAAATATAAAAGAATCAGCAGTTCTTTTCCCGCAAAAACACTTGTAATTTGAAAAATACTATTAAATGCTAAAATTGCCGCAAATATGAATGTCGCAACTGAAATGCGCCGCAACCCAATCGAAAAAATATCGGCCCGGTCATATCTGGAATCCATGCTGTAACGCATAACACCATCGACAATATTCACTGAAAGAATTGGAATCAGAAGCGAAACAGTTGAAACAGCCAAATCATATGTTCCATATTCTTCTGTCGTCAGAACGCTGGTGTAGAGTGGAACCATCAGGAATGTCAAAATTTTGGTTGAGAAACTGCTGATGGTAAGAATTCCTGTATTTTTTATCAGGTATTTATAGCGATTATCCATCCTGCCACCTTCTCAATCCAAAATTGCATCCAGCGTTTCCGGTGCATCCACATCGGAAAGTTTATCTTTCAAACGGGCTTCGCTTAAAATCTCGTTGATTTTCTTTGTATTGGCCGCAGCGGAAGGATTCCCACTCAAATCGCACAATTTATAGAGGAAATGGATTTTCGGCTTTTTCTCCTGCAACATACTGACACTCAAAACACTTCCAGAATTGACCGTCAAAAAAACATGATTGGAAAAATCACGACCTAGCTGAATTGCTTCCCAAGGAATTGCGGAATTTTTATCCACGTTCAATCCAGCAGAAGCAAATCGTTCAATCGAATCGCGTGGATGCACTTTGACAATCAAATTTTCATTTCCAACCAGCGCGGCTACTTTTTTGATTACTTCAAGTTCACCGACCGGTGCACCGCCCTCAAAATCAAATACACTGGAAAAGAAAATATACTTTTGAGGATAAACCGCCGTTGAAGTATCAAATAACCTTGAAAGAATTTGCGCCGTTTTTCCATCTGCCTCAATTTTGGGAATTTGCATTGGATTCAAATGGCCCTTGTACAGTTCCGGATAAAAGCAATAGAAATTTTGCTGACACTCTAAAAGTGTTTTCTTCCCCAGAATTTTCCGCAGTGGGTTTACGATTTTATCTTTTTTCGCCAGATATTCACCATCTGCATAAGAGAAGATACCCTCTTCAAATCGAGAAATTTTAATTTGAGGATTCTTCTCATAAAGTTCTGCGAAAACAACTTTAAGATTGTCAAACTGATTATAATAGATCAGTTCATCATAAAATTCAGATTCAAATGGATTTCCATAGCCGTCTTTTCCAGTTATCTCACATGAAAAAAGTCTGCGATTTTCATGTGAGTCTATTTTTTGCTCTTTCATTTTCTCAAAAGAACTCCAAAAATAGCACTGTTCTAAAACGCCCCAAGATTTAACTCGCGCTACAATATTTTCCGCATTGCGTGAATGGTCAGAAAACGCCACTGTAACATTTTCATGAAAAAATAGCGTATTTTTTAACTGAATTGCTTCTATCAGTTGAAAATAAGTATTGCAGATAAATATGATTTTTTTCATTATCAGTCCCCGTATCGAAGCTTTCTTCTAATATTTAAAATTTTTGCCGTTTTAGAAATCCCCAGAGTCCTAATCATTCCATACGCAATTTTTTGCTTTACAGTTGCAGTATAGTGCGCAATTCTTTTCTCAGCTTCTAATTTTTTCAAACATTCTTTTTGCTCAGCTACACTACTAAGCATAGTCAGCTTTATCAATGATTCGTAGTATCCCTCTGCCATATTACTGCATAGCAACTTTTTCAAATCTTCTGATATCGGATAATTTTCTATCAATTTGATGTTCTCTACTGAAGCTTCAAATCGATTATTCCATGCTTCGAACGAAACACTTTGGGTAATTTGCCCAACTCTTCCAATTATGTAGGCATATATGTCTTCTGGTAAAATTTTAACCATCCGTGCCTTCAAAAGAATTTTGTATGTCGTAAAAACGTCTTCATATTTCTTTCCTACGGGAAATCTTTCATTCTCCCACAGTTCTCTTCTATATGCATATCGGATGGCCCACCATAAATATCCGCAATCCAACTTTAATACGCTTGTTAAATACTCCTTGCCCGATAAAAATTCTTTAGGAAAAAGCCGGTTCAAATTTATACAATGGCTATACATTTTTTGAGCTAATTCATCACCTACAATGCTGACACCAAATACAACGATGTCCGGTTTCCTAACAACTTGCTCATAAATATGAGAAAGTGCTTCATCATTCAACCAGTAATCATCGCTATCCAAAAAAAGAATATACTCACCATTTGATTTTGCAATTCCAGCATTACGAGCCGCGCTCAAACCAGCATTTTTTTGATGATAAGCTCTAATTCTTGAATCCATAGCCGCATACTTTTCGCAAAGTGCACCAGAATTATCCGTTGAACCATCATCAATTAAAATTATTTCAAAATCCTGATATGTTTGTTTTATAACACTGTCTACACATCGTCCTAAATATTGTTCAACATTGTAAACAGGGATAATCACACTAAATGTCATATCTAGTTGTCTCCGTTTTAAAATTTCATAAAGCGATAAGGAAATACGCCAGACCATTCCGGCCTAAAATAAGCAATCGTCAGGAAAACTATAAGCACTGCACTTTCTATACACAAACGTAAAATTTTCTGTACTTTAACATTGGAAATATCTCTTAAAAACAATGGTGTCCATATCATATACATTGGCGTAAAAAGGACTGCAAGGCGGTTAAATATCTTCATTTGAACTGTTAAGAAGCAACATAAAGTGGCGATTCCCATACAACAGAACAATGTTCCTTTTGTTCTTTCTAGATTGATTTCATCGTCCCGATCCTTTTTCAGGAAAAGACTACCAATTAACCATAGTAATCCATATGTCAATACATTCAGAAATGAACCAAAAAAATTAGAGCTTCCCCAAACAGATGTTTGATAATATAGGTATTGTGGAAACAGTACTACAATCACCTTAAAGATCACACTATAGAATATAAAAGCCCCCAATACAAGCGGTATCCATTTCATCAACCGCGTTTTATAGGATTCATCTGTATTGATTGGAATCAGCAATAATATAAATGCTGAAAATGCCACCGTATGAAAAGATGCAGCTATAAGAACAAAAAGTATGAATTTCAGCCTTTTAGCTTCAATCAATGCATCAATCGCAAAAGTCAAAAATGCAAATGCTAAATATCCGCGCATAATATTCATTGCGTCTGGCATACATAGGAGAATCCACAAGTAGCCACTGATTGCAATATCGCACGAGTATTTATATATAAATCTGCTGATAGCTCCGCAGATAATCAATCCAGAGATAGCTAGCAGAAACTGAGGTTCTTTTGTGATATAGCTTAATAGCTTGCAAAAAGCAGAAAATCCTACTTCATATCGATATAAAGAAATCTTATTCCATGAAGCTTTAGCAATAGAACGGTAAGCTCCGCAATATACAGGTGTATCAACACCTACATGCTGGTCTCTAAATGCAAACATTAAAAAAGATAAAACAAAAAGGCTCCATGCCATAAATTTTTTATGCTGATTAGAATGTAGCAATCGACCAATAAATAAGTATGAAAATGCTGAAACTAAATATATTGCCATATCATCTTACCCTCGTTCTAAGCACGACCTATAAAAAGAATATAAATAATTCCAACCCGTTTCATTGTTGTAACAGCTAGATTTCACCTTATCGTACGCTTTCAGTTCATCTCTGTTTTTACGATATGCTTCCAAAATATTGTCTGCCCAAATTTTCGAGGGTTGATTCAAGTCAATAGTCGTCACAATTTCAGTATCAATTATTGCTTCATTAGGAATTTCAGTTGAAACCACACACGGAAGATTACACGCCTGAGCTTCTAAGACACATATTCCAAGACCTTCAAACTTACTTGGCAGGAAAAAAATATCTGCACCTTGAAGAAATTCAGTCACATTTTTTTGTTCACCCCAAAATCGGACAATATTATCTAATCCTTTTTGAGCAACATAATTTTTCAAATCTTCCTCTAATGATCCATTGCCAACCCACCAATATTCAATCTGATGGTTCTTTCTATATAAATCGCCTATTACATCTACAGCAAAATACGGATTTTTCTGTAGCGCAATGCGCGCAACTGTACAAATCACAATTTTATTTGAAGCGTTATACTTTTTTCTTATACTCTCTCTGCTATACGCATCAAATCGAAATTTTTCAGTATTGATTATATTAGGAATCAAAGTGCATGGTGCATGACCAAACATAGCTGTCGCCGATTTACTTGAGCAAGCCGCATAATCAGACGCTTGTGCTACTAAGAAAGGCAAAAGCATTCTGTTGCGAATTTCTTTTCCCTTTGTTTCACCGAGTTTAGAATTATGACTATGCAAAATTCTTACTGGAACATTCATGCTCTTGGCAATTATCATGAGAGGAATTGTAATCAAAAGAGTGTTGTCGTGAACAATATCATATTTTTCCTGCTCGAAAATTTGGCGACACGCAGTACAATGAGCCTGAATTTTCCTTATGGGAGGAAGCGGTAAAATCTTTCCACCATGATTTTTTATTTCATCCGTATATTCTGCTGACATTTTTTGGGGGTAATAAACAGCAAAATCTATCTGAACTTTTTGGGTATCACTTTCCCTTAGATAATTCATTGCAAATGCAGCAACACCGTCAGCGGCTGTCAAACGAGTTACCACCATCAAAATTTTTATTTTATTCATTAGACTAATCGTTCCTTTTACAATTTTACGAAAAAATCATCTACTCTCATGTCTACTTTCCGCATTATAAGGTATCCGCTATTTTTAGCTTTTTCCCAATCCGATTTTCGCAAAACAACTGGACTATTTGCTCCAGCAGGAAAGTAGAGATAAGTAAGGTAATCTGTTTTATCATCTGCGAAAGGCGACAGCATAACCAACGTCTGGAAAAATGATTCGTCAGGGCATATGGTATTGCAATAAAAAGTATAATACTCCTTGTGTTCTGTAAGATACTTTATAATCCAGTCCACCGTATTGCGTTCCAATGCCCACCATGAACTTCCGAAATAAAACTTGACCGGCAGTTGTTTTCGTTCAAAAAAGTGCCAAGTCCGGTTATATCCGCCTGTAAACTCTACCCAGCTCCGTTTAATGACCTTCTGTATGAATCCACGGCCAATTATTTTTTGTGGAAAGTAGATTTGATTTCGCTTGTCCAAATTGTTCTGTTTATGATCTCCATAATTTTTGCTGTTCCAGTACTGGATATAATTTTTTCTATCCTGATTTTGGAAAAAACGTATAATTGTATCAGCAGAATAAATCGGCCAGTCCTGTCCACTAATCAGCCAGTAATAGTCATACCCCCCCCCCAGAAGTAGAAGCTAACAAAAGATTTATCGTTGCATCTACCTGTGAAATTTTTGCCCATTCTACAGATACACGCTTTTCTTCTGGAAGAACAAAAACATTTTTTCGCCGAAGAATTTTATCTGCAAAATCAGCTTTTTTATCTACATGAACATAGCAGTCAATTTGCGGATGTGCCAGCTTATCTAGCAGAAAATTAACTTGTTGCAGATCTTTATGGCACTGTATCAACACTGCAATTCTCATAATATTTTGTACCCCCGCCTGACGGATGCAAATTTCGATAAATCATTTGGCGCAGTTTATTCGGCATCACGCACACAATTGCATGCGGCATCGCACCCGTGCAAAAATCGGCCAAGCTCGTCCACCCACTCTTATGTACCCACCAATGGAACTGGAGCATAGCTTTTGCATATGCAATTCCACCACGCCGCAGATACATGTCAGCCGGTGTCCGCATATAAAGTAGCACATCGGAAAGATTCTGTGCCTTACAGCCGTTTTGCAGCATCCGAATCCATAAATAGTAATCTTCAAACAGATGATATTTCTCTTGATAACCTCCTGCACGCTCAACCGCACTTTTTTTGAACATCACACAGGGATGATTAAAAGGACACCGTTTCCGAGAGTAACCCACAATATCATCATTGCTGCATGGAACTTTCCGCCCGCCCGTTATTTGGTTTGGACTTGTTACAAATTCCAAAAGCGCGCCGCTTGCTATATCCAGTTCAGGATTCTTCTCGAATAGCTTGACCTGCTTCTCGCAACGATCTGCTGCACTGATATCGTCACTGTCCATCCGGGCCACCAATTCATTTTTACAATGTTTGATGCCTTCGTTGAGCGCGTTGCCCAGTCCTCCATTTTTCGCCAACCGAACAACATTTAGGATGTTTCCCATTTCCTGCTGCTTAGAAGCAATCACAGCATCCAGTTCCGGAGTCAATGCACCATCGCACACCAGCACAAAATCATTCGTTGGAATCGTTTGGTTTTGAATACTTTCTATGGATTGCTTGAGGTATTCCGCGCGCTCCTTGTGATAGACCGACATCAATACGGAATATTGAGCTTTCACGCTAACCAGCATTTTATTATTCCTCTTTTCACATCAAACCACCTCGAATTAACCTCAATGAATCTGAGCCATTTCTTTTTCTTGATTTTTATCCTGCTGGGAATGAGCTGAGTCATTATCCTTTGGAGACTCTTTTATAAAATATTCGATCAACATTACCAAATTTCCAGAAATAAACGCTCCCAAATCAAAGAAAACAGCCATAACCACCGAAAAGACTGCCATTTTACGGTATCCCGTATACTCTTTTCCAAAGTAGTTGATTGCTCGTTCCACATCTGTAAGTTCAGCAAAAAGAATACGCTGCATCTGAATAGCTTTACTTGGAATTTCGCTTATTTTAGCAGCATTTTCTTCAGAAGGATTCTCTAGTTGGCCATCGCTTGCAGCAGGGTATTCCGGCAAAAGTGCAACACTGTTTTCCAGTGTGTAGAAGTTCTCATTTCGCGCAGACATCCATTTCGCCTCAGTAATATAAGAAAGATCTCCAACCGTTTTTTCGTTTTCTTCGCTTGAAACAACGACATATACTTTTTTAATGGCGGTTTCATTGAAGTTTTCAAGCGTCTGTTTCAGCTCAATGTATTTTCGATACTCCTTCAAATCTTCACAAAACGATCGAATCTTCTCGACCGTCTGAGAAGTAAGATTTTGAGATGCAGTCCAAGAATCAACGTCTTCCAATAAATCATTCAAATCATTTTTAGCATCCTCTTGTGTGCTGCTAACTTCTGCTTTGATTTGGATTTCATTGATTCTTTTCAAAATATCCTCTGGTGATTGAAGCGAAGTAGTGCTCGCGCCATTTTGTGTAAGCTGTGATTGATTACTTTGCAAACGAACTACAAAACTATTTGCTGGCTCCAAATACATCTTTAATTGGTCGATGCACGGCACTAAATTATCTATTGCGTTCTGAGAATTTTTAATATGATTTCGTATCAATCGATTTGTACCGCTAATTCCATTTATCGCAGTTCTTATATTATTCAACGTATTTTTAGCAATATCACCACTACTTCCATATAATTTGTTATAATGCTCTTTTATCATCTCACAATCAGTACTTGATAATGTATGAGGATCTTTTTGCGAAATTGCGGTTAAATCCACTAGTGCAGCAGTTAACCTGTTAAGCCAATCTTGCAAACTAGCATTATTTTTGAGTAAAGTATCTCTTGCACTTTGTGTTACCGGATCATCTGGCAATCCTACAAAATCCGCTTCTTTCTCAATTTCTACAGAATAGGCTATACTCGACACTCCAGCCAATGCAGATATAATTTGCGAATTCCACTGCTCATTTTCAGCAGTTTGTTGCGTTTGAATTGCCAAAGATAAGCCGTCAGCATCGTTTATTGCATTTGACAACGCCGAATAAAGTGCTGTGCCTCTCAGATTATTTTCACTTTCCAACAGATTCGCTGTCTCTGTAAAATAAGTCCGAGCAATTGCTTCGTTGTTCTCGTTTCTTGTTTTCTCATATGCTTTTGTGACAATAAATGAATAACTAAATAGAGATGACATTATCAAATATCCAACTGTCACAAGCACTAATATATAGCTTACGATTCTCTCCACAACTTTCGGCCAATTTAAATCCCGCACAGCAAGGATAAATCTTAACAAGAAAAAGCTTAAAAAGGCCAATGTGACCTGTACTGCGATAGATGCTGGATATGCGAGCCATCCACCGAACACAACATCTCGCATACCATTTGCGGTCGTATAGCAAGAAATCACAGATAAAATTGCCGCACCATTTGTCAATGACTTCTTGGAACTTTTTAGTGTGGATTGGTCTAGTTCAAGAGATTTTATTGTCCTTCCATCACCATGTATACCGATGACACATAACACGCTCCACAGTGCTATAAAGGCCACAATAGTCATTAAGATAATTGCGGTTACTAGCGGATTCATATGGCCAATACCAATCAACATTCCAATATCGATAAAAATCGCAGTAGCTCCCACCCAAGGATGGTCTTTCATCCAATTAGGGAAGAGCATCTTAGATATTACGAACACCGCAAATGCTACGATACCTACGATACAAAACCACACCATGTCCTCTCACCGTCCTTTTAGGCCTTACGATTTGTTTCTTCATCATTCGGTGAATCATTTTTATCGTCTTTTTGTTCTGAATCGATTCCAAATACACCAAAAATTGATTGGATATAATCGATTGTTGCAAATTCAATAACTCGAACAGCAGAATCAACTAGTCCTATACCGAGTTTTTGTATTCTTTCAAATAAATTTTTGCATTTGTTTTTAACACCGTCCTCCAAGGTGTTATGTCTTGTTACGGATATTATAACCAAAAAAACCCATGTCAAAACATAAAATACTACGAGGGTCACTACTGTTCCAACAAGATTTCCATCGGCCATTTCACCCAGAAAATGATTAAAAACATCTAGTTTTTTTAGCCACGGTGAAAGTGCAATAAAGATAATTTCTATTAGAATAGTTGCTAGTGCCTGTGGATGGGTCAAACTCCCTTTGCGTATACAGTTGCGAACTACCGAAACTAAAAATGCAAACCCCCACGCAATGAAAACCGCCATGCAGACCATTGCAATAGGAGTGGTTTTTCCAACGATGGCATTAATAGTTGTATTATTCTTAAATGCGTCACCAAAAATATTTGACATCCACTCGCTTTGTAAAACCGAAAAAATAGCCACAATAAAAACAGGAATCGCAAGTAAAAATATTATTGCTTGCATCCACCATATTTCAGAATTGGGCTCTTGTAGTTGTCCCCCTTGATTGTTTTTTTCATCTTTTGGTGCCACAGGTGCCACATTAGAAGGTTCAACTCCAATTTGCTCAGACTTATTATCTGTTATTGTTGAAGAACCCGATTTTTTCATTTCCAACGTTTGCGGCATCCGGTTTTCTGTTGCCATATCATCTGTTTCACGATACAACTTTACATAATGCACCTTTTTGGGGGAAACGTATTTATAAGTCTTTGACAACCTCGGAATAAAATGCGCAGTCAATATAGATAAAGCAGCAATAAAAATCCATCCTATAAGAACGCCAAAGTCTACTTCAGTTAGAGTCTCTAAAATCCGCTTTGTTCCACTTATCAAATCATTGATGTGTTTATTTACTACGTCAATACTATATATTCCAAGTGATATAAACAACATACTGCATACACATAAAATCGCACTCCATGAAACATGATTTTGATACACATTTTTGATTAGAACACTTAGAAGAATTACTAAAATAATAGATTCAATCAACCAAATACTTTCTAAAAAACCATAAAGACCGCGAAATACAATATTTAATCCGATGACCCATTCCCATTGCACATATTCTGATAAATATAAGAAAAGTCTGTGGCCAAGAATAATCACGAATTCTGCAATTGTACCAATGATTAAAAGCCACGGCTTTTTCTCGTTTTTACTATCCATAATAAACCTCATCTTTTTACTATTGGCACATCCGAACACTTACTGCATTATTCTGTACCCATTCCACAAAGATTCTTATTTTTCTCTACAATTTCGCTTTCTCTTAACAATGCGATGCTTTCCTTCCGGAACTCCGGGTCGATTTTTCCATCCACCACACCATGATGTCCCAGAACAACCGCTACGCTTTTAAAAATCACCTTTAAATCAAACAGCAAGCTGACATTCTGGACATACTCGCGGTCATAATAGACTTTATCGTAAACATCCACGGTATCCCGGCCATTAATCTGTGCCCAACCGGTAATGCCCGGCGTTACCTGATACACACCGTACCAGCGGCGCAGAAAACGAATCTCACGTTCGGTATACACCAGCGGACGAGGGCCAATCAGGCTCATTTCTCCCCTGACCACATTCATCAGCTGCGGCAGTTCATCAATGCTGGTGTCTCGCAGAAAACGTCCTAGCCGGGAAATGTACGCCTCCGGACTTTCCAGATCACCAGTTGCCACATTCTTCGGAGCAGAACTCTTCATCGTCCGGAACTTGATGATGTTGAAGCAATGCGCTCCCTTGCCTACGCGCTTCTGTAAAAAGAAAATCGGTTCATCTGGTGCACTGATTTTTTGGGCGATACTCACCACCAAGAACAAAGGTGAAAGTGCAATCAGCGCCAGTGCCGCCAGAATGCGGTCAATTACGGATCGTACCGCAAGATATTTCTTCTGCTTCCGAGTCAGATGGACATAGAACGGTCCAAAATCAACGTGGTAATTCAATTCTTCCATGTTTTCCTCACACTATCATCCTGCCTTTGCAGGTTCTACCTTTTCTTTTAATTTGAGACATGATTTTTGAGATTTCGGATTTCTGGTTTCCCACCGCATCCCGATCTCATCCAGCTTTGCAATCCGCTCCTCTGTCAAAACAGCGCCGCTTTTTTCAGGATTCTGGCGGGTATACCGCTGCCGTTTGACCCAATTTCCGAGGTTGTAACCGCCCGGTGACACATATTCTGCTGGGACGTTCAGGTCGCCGTGGGCATCAAAATAGCGCTTTGCCTCCTGATACCCCTCGTTCCACTTGCGGTCATTGCGATTGCCCCAGTACATCCCGATCCGGCTGAGTCGCTCGACCTGTTCCTCCGTCAGTTTTCCTTTCGGGTACGCCCATTGCTGGCTTTCGACCCATTGCCCCAGCCGTTCGCCAGCCGCTGTCACATAGGAACGTGGGATATTCAGGTTGCCGTTTTCCTCATAATAAGCCGCAGCCAGCGCATAAGCCTTTTCCCACTTGGCATCGAAAATGTTCCACACCATGCCGATCTCATCAAGCTGTGCGATGCGTTCTTCCTTCAGTCGGCCGTTCAGCTTTTGCTGCCGGGTCTTGATGATCCACTGTCCTAAGGGATAGCCGTCCGGGTCTACATATTTTCCGGGCACCATCAGGTTTCCGTAGGTGTCGTGGTATTTCTTTGCGACCTCAAATCCGTGCTGCCACGCAATTTCCTTCCGGTTGCCCCAGACCATGCCGATGCTGTCCAGCCGTTGAATCTGTTGTTCGGTCAGGATGCCTTGAATTTGTCCCTCGCGCACACGACGCTGAGTGACCAGCCACACGCCAAGGCTCAGACCGCCGGGCGTGGTATACAGTTTCGGGACATTCAGGTTGCCGTGTTCCGCATAGTAGATGCTTGCCTCGGAGAAGTAGTGCTCCCAACCGGACGAAAGGCTCGCCTGCAGCTGCTCGAACAGCACCCGGCAGTCATGCACCTGCTCGATGACCTCGAATCGCTCGGTGACGATCCTATCGCCCTCACCGTTGGCATAGAGCCGGTGGACCGCCTCCTGCATCTCGCCTTGCAAACCAGAAATACTGGTCAAGCCCTCGAAATTGTTGACAACATCTAGGATAAGCGGCGTTGTATTATCCCCAGCGGTCAGAGCACGTCCTATCTGCTGCTTGTAGATAATGGGCGAAATCGTTGGACGGAACAAAATGACACCGGAAATGCCCTCCACATGGACGCCCTCGTTGAGCATATCGATGCAGAACAACAGCTTGAGCCTGTCACTGGTGTCCGTTTTAAAGTCTGCAAACGCCTTGTCTGTATTCGGGTCATCGGAGTAGGCTTCGTATACTACAACGTCCGGGTTGACCCCGGCGAACCACTCCGGCACATGGGAAACCATTTCGTCCATGTGCTCCTTGTTTGCGCAGAATACGATGTATTTTCCACTCGTCTGCGTGATATGATGTTGAAAGACAAGATCATGTCCGTCCGCCTGTTCCAGTGCACGGCGGAGCGCATCCAGATATTTCTGGTTCACATCCTGAATGCCCGGTGCCCGCAGGTTGTCCACTCGTGCCTGATACTTTGCAAGTGCTTTCTGGTACTGATAAACCGTGGTCACATATTTCGGGGCAGGCAAAATACCCCTGACGACTGCTTCGCCAAGGGTCATTTCACTCGCGACACGGCTGTCAAAAAGCTCTTCGGCCATATCGCGGTTGTTATCCAGATATCGGACGTTTGTTGCTGTCAGACCCAGAAGTTTTGCATCCGGGCATAACTTTAATAAAGCCACCGTGCTTTCTCCCCAGCATTCCGCACCGGCACGGTGGAATTCGTCGAGTATAATATAGGCAGGCTTCTGCGCTGCTATTTCTTCCAGCTGTGCCTGCGTACAGCACATCAGCTTAGCATAGGTATAAAAGTGAACGTTTGCTAACGGAAAATTCGGGTCGTTTCTTTTCAGGCTCTCCAGCTGGGTCTTGAAGATATATTCACTGGGAGAAAGCCAGATCACGACCTTCTCCGGGTTGTCCTCAATCAACTTAAATGCAATGTAGCTTTTTCCAGTGCCGGTAGGGTGGACAATGGCAGCTTTGCCATACTGATCCATCATCCGGACTGCCGCACGATACGCTTTTTCGTTGTGCTCAAACAGGCGCAATGCCACCTTGTTCACCCCTTTCCGCAATAAAGGGGTATCTCTCATTTGGTTAATGGAAGATACCATGTGTTTGACAAATCTTGTTATTCCTACTGTTTTATTCTAACATTTAAATGCCCATTCGTAAAGATGGAGCGGCATCATTTTGTACCTTTCCACAGAGAATTTTCGGCGATATAGTCAACCTTTTTGTGATTTGTTGTCCAATTTGTTCAGAAAATCGGCCACAAATTCAATTTTCAATTCATTAGTGGTCAATAAGGTGTCAGCAGGAGGCTTTATATGGCAAGACGCGGTGAAAACATCCGAAAGCGCAGCGATGGACGGTGGGAGGGCCGATATATCAAGGGCCGTTCTGCGGACGGAAAGCCCTGCTGGGGCTATGTATATGGGGCAACCTATGCCGAGGTGCGGGAGATTTCTGCCCGCAAAAAGGCAGAGTACGGCATTTATAACCTGAACAGCACCGATATTACTTTTTCGGAAATTTCAGAGCAATGGTTGTATTCTGTCCGGCAAGGTGTAAAAGAATCAACTTTCTCACACTATCAGTATACTCTACGACATTATCTCCAGCCTGTTTTTGGGGAGTTCAAAGTGAGTGCTTTAAGCGAAAAAATTTTGGAGCAGGGACTTTTGGCAGTGATAACACCAGCCAATGGAAAGCAGAAGCCTTTAGGGGCAACCATGGCACAGGAGTGCTTGTCGATGCTGCGGCGCATCTGCAAGTATGCAGCGCATTTTCATCTCATTCGCCCTTTAGAGATCACGGTAAAGCTGCCACAAAAATCACCAAAAGTACTGCTGCCGTTTACCACAGAAGAACAAAAGAAATTACAGTCGTTCGTAATGGATGCACCTACGCCCAGAAAAATCGGCCTGCTGCTTGGTTTTCAGTTAGGGCTGCGTATCGGCGAGATCTGCGGACTGAAATGGGGAGATTTTGATTTATCAGCAGGAACTGTGACGATCCAGCGGACAGTAACTCGGATCTCTTGTGGAAATGGCCACACAAAAGTCGTTGTTCAATCCCCCAAGACCAAAAACTCCCATCGTGAGATTCCCCTTCCAAAATCGCTGCTTCGTGTTCTGAAGAAGCTGTCGAAAGATTTCAGCAGCGGAACCTGGTTTCTTTCTGGCAACGAGGAAAAGCCAGTCGAACCTCGATGCTACCGTAAGAGCATTTACAGCTATCTGAAAAAAGCCAGTGTCCATCAGACGCATCCTCATGCGCTTCGCCACACCTTTGCAACGACCTGCTTGCAGGCGCATTGCGACATTAAAACTTTGAGCGAGCTGTTGGGTCATGCAGATGCTGCAGTCACGTTAAAAAAATATGTTCACTCTGATATGACACGCAAACGAAAAGAAATAAATCGTGTTTTCGAAAACTTTTAAGGGGCAATTCGTGGTCGAACGTCCATAAAACTTTCGATAAAACGCAATTTATAGAATATCTTCTTCTATTAACCAAATGGAGGATACCTTTTCTTATCTTTCTGTCGGTTGATTTTCGTACCAAATTTTCGAAAATATCATTCTTGAATATACGGCGCGCCGTACACAAAAACAACCTATTTCCGCTAATATCTACAAAAAAAGGAGAACAGACATATGATATTAGCGACCGATGAAGATACAAAAGTAAAAGATGCCGTTGCATTACGTTTCAAAGAGCTTTGCGAGGAACGCAACATAAGTCCCAATGCCCTTGCTGTCCGTTCCGGTGTCACTCCGTCCACCGTTTACAGTATGCTTGATTCCTCCCAGCAGAGCGTCACCGTTCCCACTGTCAAAAAACTGTGTGATGGGCTCGGAATTACGCTTGTAGATTTTTTTAACGCCTCGATTTTCACTACAATCGATCAAGAAATCCGATAAATAACACATTGACATCGGTTTATGTGCCCTATTGGAAATGTACCAGCATTGTACGAAGCCGCTGCTATTTATCAATGCCTGCATTATAGCCCTGACGTTTTTCTTCTTGCCCTGTAATATAGAGATTTTTCTCTGTTATTAAAGATGCACCGCGCTTTTTGCGCTCTGCCCGCCTTCCACCATTGAAAACGAAAGGACAAAAACATGAAAAGGAGAATCATCGAGTACAAACTAAGTCCCGGCAAACAGAACCTGACCCGCCGACTGTATCTTTGCGCTCTGACCTTGTGGCGCAGCTTGTGGCTGCCTACCTGCTTGGTCGGAGGGCTGGCTTATGTACTTTGATTCTTATGCCACCGGCAAGCGTATCCAGCAACTGCGTAAAGCAAACGGTATGACACAGGAAGAAATGGCAATCCGACTGAACATCAGCGACCGTCACCTAGGAAGAATTGAGAGAGGTGAATGTGCTGCTTCCATAGATCTCATGGTGGAAGTAGTGGTTCTGCTAAAAGCCACCTTGGATTTTTTGATTATTGGTGTGACTGAAACCACAAAAGAAAGGGAACTTATCGCACATATCAAAAAACAGAACAAAACGATTCGGATGTTCAAAGACGGGTTGAATACTCTGATAACAGAACTGACTGAAACAGAAATTGCATAAGTTTATCTCCCAGAAGCCGAGAAGCGATTCTCGGCTTCTTTTTTTGCGCATTTTTCTGACGTTCCTACGAAAAACAGGACGTGGGATGTCCGGTTTCTTTATAAAAAAGACTCGTTTTTTCTCAAAAATAGGACGTAATGCGTCCTAAAAAAACATTCAGTTTTCAGGTACACTATGGTCACAGCAAGGGCAACATCCCAGATGGGGAGAAGCCCGAAGCTGTAAGACGTACCTTGAAAACTGAATATCATTCCCTCGGACAAAACAATGAAACTTCCGTAATTCGCGGCCCGGCC
>ENA-OYWH01000438-OYWH01000438.1-human-gut-metagenome-genome-assembly--contig:-NODE-438-length-27193-cov-11.984118_pt1 | contig 27193 bp, 15 predicted proteins | sample MGYA00244168_ERZ653393 | MGnify/ENA primary metagenome ERZ653393 (study PRJEB26926, sample SAMN06165164) | human gut metagenome | biome: ENVO:00009003; feature: ENVO:2100002; material: ENVO:00002003...
GAGATGGTGGGATTCGAACCCACGTGCCCGATTAAGGACAAAACGATTTCGAGTCTTTGAAATTGTTGGATGAAGCTGGTTCCTCGCGGCTGTCATTGGCAGCTGAGGGCATTCTTGTAACCTCCAAAAAGGCACGTCACACCGCAATTTGCAGGCAAAAATCAGCCGCTTTTTGCGAAATGACGTTAGAAAAAGCCTTTTTCACACAGGCCGTCAGCGGCTGCATTTCAGGTGTAGTTGTGTTAGATGTCCGTTAGAAATATGCAGTGCTGCCGTTGCTGTGCCAGCTCACAGCAGGCTTCCCTGTCTGAACGCAGCGTTTCCCGAAAGCCGGGAAATGCTGCGTTTTCTCTTGCCCGCATTGGGCTGAAAGGGAAGCCGCCATGTCAACATTCCGCGTCAATAAAAATGTCAACTACACCGTCATGAGCAACCACCACCTGCAGGATAAGAGGCTGTCCCTGAAAGCCAAGGGACTGCTGTCCTATATGCTCTCCCTGCCGGACGATTGGGATTACAGCCTGAAAGGGCTGACCGTTGGTTGTAAGGATGGTCTGGACAGTGTACGCACCGCTGTTCTGGAACTGGAAGAACACGGCTACGTCCGCCGTCAGAAAGTCCGCAATGCCAAAGGGCAGATCATCGACTACGATTATCAGGTTTATGAATCGCCTGTTGAGGACGATCCTGCCGTTCCCGGCAAGGAAGGCGGGCCATCGAACCCGTCCGCAACCAAAAGCCCGAAAAGCCGCATGAAACCTTGTTCTTCACCATTTTCGGATTTTCCAAATTTGGCTGAGCCCAATTTGGAAAAGGCAACGCAACAAAATACTAATAAACAAAATACTAAAAGACAAAGTACTAATCTATCAGGGCCGACAGGCGAATCCGCAGATTTCGACCAGATGGAAGCACAAGTGCGGGAGGAGTTCCGGGAACGGCTGGAGATTGACACTCTTGCCCAGCGGTACGACCCCGACAAGCTGGAGGAGTTGTTGGATAACATTGTGGAGATGTACTGCTGTCCACGGCAGACCCAGTACGTCGGCAAGCAGCCGCAGACCACCAAAGCCATCCGGCTGCGGCTGGACAAGCTGACCAGCCAGCACATTGAGTACATCTTCGATGTGATGTCCAACACCACCCAGCCCATCAAGAACATCATGGCCTATCTGCGCACCACCATCCTGAACGCCCCCACCACGATGGAGCACTACTATCAGGCGCAGGGCAACTGGCTGACCGCACAGAGCCAGAAGAAGTGAGCGTCGTTTTCCACAAAGGCCGCAAAACGCGTTGAAAATGCAAAGGAGAATTTCCATGAAGAACACGAACACTGTCCGCACCGAGATCCATTACGCACAGGTTGGGGAGTATCAGCTGCCCCTGCTCACCCTGCCGCAGACCGATGATACCGAACTGCTGGGCAAGTATGGCCGGATGCGGCTGGCCTATCTCAAGAATCAGCGTCCTGTGCTATACAACCAGATGCTGCTGAACGGTACGCTCTGGCCACATTTGCAGGATGTCCAGAAAACGGCCTGCGAGTGGCTGGAACGCACGATGGCCACTCTGTTAGACAACTTACCCTGCGCCGGACAAAGAGCGCGCACAGCTTCTCTGGGTGGCGCACATGAACGGGCTGAAAGCGCAGGCGGAGGAGGTGGTGGTGAGGGAAGTCGTGTATGCAGAATGATTCCTGATAGCATCTGAACGGTATCAAAAGCCGATATTTTAGATTTTATTCTTGATTTTTGCGGAATATCTGCAAATTTCAAAATCAAAATTTGACTTTCTGCCCAGAATAGAGTACACTGGATTCAGAAAATCATCTGGGAGGAATCGCGATGCTGCTTCAATTTTCAGTCACCAACCACCGCTCCATCAAGGACACGGCTATTATCAGCTTGAAAGCATCTACGGATAAAAGTCTGTCTGATTGCCTGATTTCGCCGGACGAGAAGAAACAGCTTGTGCCTGTGCTGGCACTGTACGGCGCAAATGCAGCCGGAAAGAGCAATGTTCTCCATGCCCTCCTGCTCATGCGGGAAATGGTCTGTGGCCGATATGCCAAGCTGCTGAAAGGCGAGTCCCTTCCGCAGGAGCCGTTTGCTTTCACTGACCAGCCCACACAGCCGACCAGCTTTGAAGCCATCTATTTTTATGGCGGCATCAAGTATGCCTATGGGTTCTCGTTTGACAAGTCCAAAGTCCTGACCGAATACCTCTATCACTGGCCGAATGGCCGGGAAGCCTTGATTTTTTCCAGAGAGGGAAATGACTACCAATTTCGTGAAAACATCCAAGAACAGTTCACGCTTGCCGGACGCACCGTAGAAAACCGGCTTTACCTGTCCAGCTCCAACGAATGGAACTGCCCGCAGACTGAAAAGGCGTATCTGTGGTTCCTTGAAAAGCTGACAGGCTTTATGGGAACCGAAATGCGGCTGGATGCTACATTGTCTGCCATTCGGCAGGGTGGCTCTGAAAAGAGCCGTATCCTGCATGAAATGCTGTATGCAGACCTCGGTATCAAGGACATCCGCATTACAGGCTCCAAGGAAGAGCCTATCATTTCCGCACTGCACACTCTCGATGCCGAAGATGGCACTTCTAAGGGTTTCTGGCTCCCGTTGGGTCAGGAATCCGTTGGGACACAGCGTTTCTTCTCTCGCATCGGTATGTGGCTTGCGGCTTTGGAATCCGGCTCTGTTTTGGTAGTAGACGAGATAGAATCCAGTATGCACCCGCTGCTGACAAGGCATCTGATCGAGATGGTGCAGGATGCCGCTATCAATACAAACCATGCACAACTCATCTTTACAACATACGATACCGGACTTCTCGACCTGACGTTGCTGCGGCGCGATCAGATCTGGTTTGCAGAGAAGAACGAAAAGACCATGCAGACCGATATTTACGCCCTAACCGAGTTTTCTCCCCGGAAAGGTGAGAATATCTCCAAAGGCTATCTGCAAGGACGATATGCAAAAAACAGTTCAAGTCGAATTTAGAATATCAAAATCTTTTTAACACTTTTTCAGTATTCAACCATCAAATTTCACTTTTGGGGTTTGGATTTCATTTTTTTGAGCGTTCATTTCACTTATTGAGCTAAAAATTTAATGTTTCTATCGAAATTTCATATTTGATTTGACTTTTCTACTTCAAATTTCAAAAAACAATTTGATGTTTTGATTTTTGCTATTGACCATAGTTTACCTTGTCTATCCATCCAAACATGGTATAATGGAGCAAAGGAGCGTGATACCATGAGCCCAATTGAAGTCCCTGCAAAAATCCAGTTGGTTGAAAAGCGTGAAACACGGACGAGCCGTGGAATGCTCTCAAAGGGCTGGTATCATGTAGATGATCAGCTTGTTATGGTCAAGGGCAACTCCATCACAGAGGCCGGAACCGCTGGGTATGAGCCGTATTCTGAGGTGATGGCATCGCTGATTGCACAGGTGCTGAATTTGCCCCATGTAGAATATACGTTGATGCCTGCCAAACTCTTTCCCGACATTCAGACCTATTCCTGCGATGTGGTCAGCATCTGCCCCAAGTTCACAACGGACGATGAACAGCTGTATCATTTTGCAGACTTGGCTGATGCTCATTTCTTTGCCAGCGGTCGAGCCGCTTCACCGGAAGCATTGTTCCAGTATGCGATAGAACTATATGGTAAGAAGTGGCTTTATCAAATGCTGGCATTTGACGCCTTTATCGGCAACGAAGACCGCCACGAAAACAATTTTGATGTAATCGTCCGGGATGGAAAAAATTATGCTCCGCCTATTTACGACAATGGCGGCAGTCTGCTTGCATGGGCGATGGATGAAGAATTGACTGACACGAAGCTCCGTTATCAGTTCGATAAATCGAAGCCATTCCGCAGCCATCACGCCCAGCAGATCAAACTGGTCGACGAGCCTGTGCTACCTGTGTGTGATCTGGATACGCTGTATACAGAAATCATTCAGGCTATTTCGCCTATTCTTGCATTGTTGAGCGAAAAAAGAGCATCTGCGATCCGTCAATACCTGAAATACCGTCTGCACTACCTGAAAGCCGCCATGGGGTGATAAAATGGCCTATCTGAAATTGATGATGGATGAAAAAGAAATTGCACACCTAAGCGAAGATGGGCAGTCTCTTTGCGCAAATGAGGGCGTGCCGCAGTACAGCCTCCCACTGAACCTTTTCATCGGTGACAAACGTGAAGTTCCATTGGTCGATGTGGTGGTTTGGGCAAAGAAACGAATCTTTCCGAAAAATCGGATGGACTGCAAGGAAATTCTGAAAATGATGGGTCTGCCGGACTACAATGCATGGGAAATCGTCAAACGCACCAACGCCTGCCTGATGGAAGACCCCTATTGGCTGCGATTCAGCGAGGATGAAACCTTTGAGGACACCACACGCGGACGAGCCAGAAAAATCATGAACGAAAATCAAAAGAGCAGCTGATACCAAAAAGCCAAACCTCACCGTACATCCTGTACAGCTTGAGGTTTGGCTTTTCTCTTATCATCCTTCACCAGCGCGAGCGATGGTTGATTATTTTATCAGCTTAATCCAGAGAGTGACCGCATTACAAGGTCAATATCCTGATTTTCCAGTTCCTGAATGATGTGCAGGTAGGTTTTCTGCGTTGTTGTCATGCTGGAATGCCCCAGCCGCCTTGCCACGCTTGCAATAGATACACCTGCAAACAGAAGCACCGAAGCGTGGGTATGCCGCAGACCATGTACCGAGATAACCGGGATCTTGGCCCGGTTGCAGTGCCGTTCCAGAACATCGTTGACGGTGGAATTGTAGGCGTGTTCCTTGAACACGAAAATCGGCTTATCTTCAGGAACGTCCTTTACCAGTGCTGCGAACTGGATCACCGTCTGCCAGTCGATCTGAATTTTGCGGACAGACGATTTATTTTTTGTCGGCAGAAATCCGCCGTTCCCCTTATAATCCCATGTTTTATTGATGGAAAGCATCTGGTGCGAAAAGTCAAAATCCGCAGGAGTGATCGCCAAAGCTTCGGAAAAGCGGATGCCGGTTTTGGCAATCAGCAAAATCATCCAGTCCCAGTTGAGTTTTCCCTGTAGATCCAAGTCGCTCAGTAAAAGATGCAGTTCAAACTGGTTCAGATACTTCACCTTTTTAGGAACCGGGGGCTTGCCTTTGATGATCGCTTTTCGGGTCGGATCTTTCACAATCAGTCCATCATCCACGGCATCCATGATAGCCCCTTTCAGCTGATGGTGGAAGTCCATCGTGGTCTGACGCTCGTGGCCTACGGCATAATCGTTCAAAAGCTGCTGATAGGTCACTCTGGAAACCTCACAGAGTTTCAAAGTAGGAGCGAGTTTTTTTACCCAAGAAAGGGTCATTTTGTACTTATCCAATGTAACCGGGCGAACTGCACCCTCTTTGTATACAGCAACCCACTGCTCATAATAATCGCAGAACAGGTTGTTTTCATTCATTTCGTTTAACACGTTTTACCTCCAAAATCGGTTTTATATGCTCACGCTGATGAAGGGTGATAAGGGTGTCAAGCTGAGTGAAGAAAGAACCGATTTGTTTTTGCTCTGAATATACAGGCACCGATATTGTCTTTGCTAAAAGTTCATCTTTGGTTATGCCTTTAATTGATGTGCCTTGTACCGTGTTAAGTTCCGACTGCAATTTCTTATAACAAGCATAAACTGTAAAAAACGGCTCCGTATTCAACTTGCTCAACGACAAAAAATCCTGACTTGTGGAATAGGAAAACGGCATATATGCGAGTTTTCCAACACCGACGCGCGTGATAATTGCGATTGAATCTTTTGGTACAAGTTGTGTTGCAGAATTATTCAAACCGGTCTGTGTTATATACTTTCGTGGCTCTACACCCATCAGCTTGCCGTCAACGATATCCGAAGATTGTATCCACGGAATATTACCGTTCCAGAATGCTTCATTGGATGTTGTAGGCGTTCCCCCACCATAGGTTTTCTCAGCCAATTCAGAAATCTTACGCTGTTCCCAAGTAGGTGTGTTTTGGGATTTTGGCGCGAAAAAAGAGCCGAGGACGCGCCTCGGCTCTTGGTCAGCAGGGTGATTTTGCACCCATTTTATGATTCTTTTGGCTTTTTCAAATCAAATCCGCCACTTACGATGAACTCGCGCAAGAGTTTATCATACTTGACAGGCACCTTGGGCGGAATAAGCTTTGTACCCTCGATTGCTTCAAAATATGCCTTTGCTTTTGCCTTATCTACGGTGGCTTTCAGGTCATCAAAACGGCCAAACTCGTTAATGTTGGCTTCGGTGATGTTTGCACGCATGAATGCCCGCAGCTTCTTTTCGTCCAAGCCGAAAACTTCAGCTACTTTGTGGATCTGGTCGTTCTGCTTTTGGGCGATGTACTCGGCAATATACTCCCGCAAGGTCTTTCCCGGCTGCGGGACAACTGCCCCGCTCTGAATGTCGTGCAGGAAAATATTCGCATATTTCTGTTCTTCCTGCGAGAGGGTGGCAAAGGTCTTGTGCAGCTCCGTTTCGGCCTGATGAATGGCTTCTGCTTCTGCACCCTCCTGATAGAAAATTTTCAGGTACTTTTCAAAGCGGGAGTTCATGTAATCCGTGTCGATGTCAGCAGTATCAATGGTGGTCAGATAGCTGTTCACCGCATAGGGAACGTCATCGTCCGGGTCATTTTCACCGCCATCCGGATTCGGCGTGAACAACTCTTTATAGCGGAGTGCCAGCACTTTGAACGTTCTCTCATCAAAGTCCGCATGAAGTTCCGTTTTCTCATCTGTATCCTCGTTGATGATCACAATGGGCTTATCCCACTCGAAGCCCTGCACCTTGGCTGCTTCCAGATTTTCGTTGAAGGACTGGAACAGGTCGGCAAACTTTTTGCGCTCTGCCATATCCGCAGGGATCTGCGAAAACTCTTCAATGCCTGCCGACACAAACAGATCTTTGATCTCCGCATAGAGGGCATTCAGTTTTTTCACGTTCTTGTCCAGTTTATCTACAAACAGGCCAAACGGTTTATCGCCGGAATACTCTTTTACCGCATCTGCGATATTTTTCTCCATCGTATGCGGACGGCGGTAATACTTGATGGTGCCAAACTGTTTGTCATCGCCAAACAGTCGGTTGGTGCGGGAGAACGCCTGAATCAGATTTTCGTATTGCAGCATTTTATCCAGATACAGGGTGTTGATCCACTTGGAGTCAAAGCCTGTCAGCATCTGATCCACCACGATCAGCAGATCAAGCTGTTTTTCCGGGGTGCGCTCGATGCGCTGGTAGGGCAATTTGTGCGCCAGCCGTGCCGCAATGTCCTTTTTCATCTTGGCAAAGGTCGGAATGCTGAAGTCCTGTCCATAGCGGGCGTTATAGTCTTCTACGATCTCTTTTAGCCCTTCTTCTTTGGTGATGCCTTTGCCGTTGTTGTCAATGTTGGGGTCAAATAGTGCGGTGACTTTCAGCCATGGTGCGGCTTCTCTGAACCGCTTGTAATATTGGATGGCTTCCGGGATGCTGGAGGTTGCAAAAATGGCATGAAATTTGCTGTTGCGGCTCTGGGTCTGCCAGTTCTCGCAAATGTCCTCCACCACGGCTTTCTGGTGTTCTTCGCCCTCATACTGGGTGTTGGGAATATAATCCTCGATGCCCTTTATCTCCTCACCGAGCGCATCTTTTCCGCCTGCCATCGGCAGATTCAGATACTTATAAAACACCTTGCTCTTCTGTGGGTCGGCCAGAGCTTCGTCCACAGAATATGCCTTTGCTTTTTCCAGTGCGACCGCTTTCCGCAAGTCGCTGTCCTTGAAGGTCAGCACCTTGTAAGGGTCAAAGCCCAGCACGTTGTGATCCCGGATGCCGTCTGCAATGCTGTACCGATGCAGTTCGTTGCCGAAAACGGTGGCGGTGGTGCTCATTTTCTTCTGGTTTTCGCCTTGGATCGGCGTACCGGTAAAACCAAAGAACAGTGCTTTCGGGAATGTATGCTTGATGGTCTGCATCATATCGCCAAAGGTGGAACGGTGGCACTCGTCCACGATAAAAACCAACCGCTTTGCGTTGATCAGCGCAATGTCGTTGGGGTTCAGCTTGTTTTGTGCATCATCCTTGATGTTGCTCATCTTCTGGATGGAAGTCACGATGAGCGTATCGGACGGCGAAGTGCTTTTCAGCTTGTCCACAAGAACATCCGTGTTCTCGGTAGCCTGCACCTCCTCGTTTTCCCCTGCAAAGTTGCGGTATTCTTTCAGGCTCTGGGTGCCCAACTCGATTCGGTCCATCAGAAAAATCACTTTGTCCGCATCCTTGGAAGATGCAATCAGTTGAGCGGACTTGAAAGAAGTCATGGTCTTGCCGGAACCTGTGGTGTGCCAGATGTAGCCGCCGCGCTGCTGGTCATTCTCCCATTTCGCCTTGGAAACGGCATCCGAAATTTTGCTGGCAGCGTAGTACTGATAGCTGCGCATCACCTTCAAAATGCCATCGGAACCATCGGCAACGGTATAAAAGCCCACCAACATATGCGCCATCGGGATAGACAAAAGTGCCGTTGTAACGTCTTTCCAGTCGTTCATCGGCTCGTTGTAGAAGTCCGCCCAATGGAAATAGTAGCTGGGGTTGAATTGTCCTTCCGGGCCGGGATTGGCAAAGTAGACCGTTTCTTCCGGGTTCATGGCCACAAAAATCTGCACCAGCGAGAACAGTCCCGTAAAAATGCCCTCTGCCGCGTATTTTTCAATCTGGCTGCAAGCCCGTTTGATGGAAACACCGCTCTTTTTCAGTTCCATGTGAATGACCGGCATACCATTGATGAGCAGCATCAAATCGCCGCGGCGGTCATTCAAAATTTTGGACTTGGTGGGGAACTTTGGCTGCTCTGCGATCTGGTAGCGGCTGAGTCCGGCTGCAATTTCCAGACGGTCATAGATTTTCAGGGACACTTCTTTGCCGAAATTCAGCTTATCGTCAGGATTGTCACGCTTGATAAGCACACTTTTGCCGTTGATAAACTTATTCAGCTTCATCGGCGTTTTCGCGTTCGTGACCTGTTCCATGATCTGCTGCATCTCGCCATCCGTCAGCGGATAATCGTTCAGTCGGTCAATGCCGCGGTTGTTCTCAAAAAGGATGTTCGCCCAGTTCTGGATCAGTTGCTGTTCGGTGTAGTTTTTCAGCACACCATCTTTCCAGCCGCGTTCTATCAGGAGCTTTACCACCGCCTCTTCAAAATCGGCTTCTTTTGTAAACGCCATAACGAACTCCTTTCGACTTTGCAAAAAGCACCTCTCTGCGAAGGCTTTTCTAATTTGTACAAGCTTTTCCAGCTTACGCTGATGAAGGGTGATAAGGGTGTCGAGGCTATCAAAGAACTGTCCTATCTTGCGTTGCTCTTCAAGCGATGGAAGGGAAACCGTTCCCATGCAAAGTTTGTCATAATAGAAATAAAGGCGAACGCCACCTTCTTGCAACTGGAAAATCAGCTTTTGAAAATCTGGCGATTTGAACCAATGCCACAAAAGACGGTCATCAACATCATCCGATGTTTTGAAAACCTCATAAAGTGAACTTACTATCACATCTTTTCCGGTATTCTGATAGCCAATAGAGCCAACATTTATTCTTGCAGGATTGTACGCAAAAGAATTTGGAGAAACGATATAATACATCCTTTTGTCGGCTTCTCTCATCGTTCCGCCGTTTTCAAATTTTTCATCTTGCGGGATAAATCCATGCTCGTTTGTTATAGAATAGCTTTCTAGCGGAAGATTGTCTCGATTCTTTTCTCCTGCTGGAAAAGTAATATCAGAGAACTTACGCTGTTCCCAAGTAGGAGCAAGTGCACACTTTCAGCAGCTATTTTCCACCGCCTACCGAATGTTCGCTGAAAATTTCACTCTCGGTTTTGCGTATTCGGCTCAAATTTTGATTTTTGACTCTCGATAGTCTTAAAACACAGCTGTTCCAAGCGTCTGACATTGCCTTAATTTTCATTCATCAGCCTGTTTTGCATATTCTGAATTGGCAAGAGAAATTGCGTTGCTCCTTAGCCAAACAACAAACGACGGTACGTCCATCTTCTGGTTGCGGGCAAATTGCACCACTTGTTTTTATACAAACATCTTTTCAAGACAAGATTTCTTGATGTTTTGCAGCTTTTCCAACTTACGTTGATGAAGGGTGATAAGGGTGTCGAGATTATCCAACAATAATCCAAGTTTATATTGTTCTTCAACCGTAGGAACAGTAACTTCGATTTTAATGAAATCGGATTCATGTATACGCCACTGACCATAAATTACACCTTGACGCCACTTGACCATTTCATTGATGAAATCTTTCCTGATAAGCCGTCGTCCTAGAAAATCCGAATCGGCAATTCCTGTTGGCTTAAAAATACTGTAGACAGGTGAAATACTTGCTTTTCCGTACTTGTTCAATCCAATTGATCCAGTTTCCAGATTATTAGAACTATAAATAAAATCACCAAATTTTGTTTTCTTATATAATTTGCTCGCTGTGTCGTTGACCAAAGCGCTTCTATCATATCGTTCGCCTTTTGGTGCAACTCCTTCATTTGCAATGAATGCCATAAGTGGGTATTCATCACTCATTGGAGCCTGTTCATTACGTTCGGTTAGTAGTTCTCCAACCTTACGCTGTTCCCAAGGGTCAGTAAACCCCTTGAAGCGAATTTCCGGCACAGATACCCCATTTTGGGGGAACATCTTGTCCAGCATGGACTTTTTGATATTCAGCAGCTTCTCATACTTACGCTGATGAAGGGTGATAAGGGTGTCAAGATGAGTAAGAAAATCGCCGATACTTTTTTGTTCGGGATAAGATGCCCATGGAATCCGAATCGTTTTCATTCCCTCAATATCAATGCTGCGACCATCCCGGATGCCATAGACGTGCGGTTTCAAATCTTTGTTGATAAAATTCTTTGACCGGAAATAAGCATAATAAAATCTTGAATCAACATCTTCACCATGGAAAGTATGATACGCAGGACTGATGATTCCTTGCGAACTTGCCTTTTCCAAGCCGCCTTCAAACGAACGAAGATGAACTATAAAATCGTCTTTATTGACCATTTTATAGTTTGACAAACTGGATTTATCATACTGCAAGGCTCTCTCAGATTCATCGCGCCGAATAGTGCCTCCGCCTTGAATGATTGTAAGTGGCGGAAGTTCTGCGTGGTTCTTTTCCGAGTATTCTTCAAAAACTTCACCCAGCTTACGCTGTTCCCAAGGGTCAGTGAAGCCCTTGAACCGGAGGGCAGGTTTCTTCTCGTTATCCTGCATAATCATTCACCTCCCAGCAACTTTTTGAGTTCTGCAATGCCCTTCATGTCAAATTCATTTCCCTGCAAATCGTCCAGCAGCCCCAGCAATTCGTGCTCGGTATCGGCAATCTGGCTCTCTACGTCCTCAAAGGTGGTTTCATATTTCTTGCAGACGGCATCCAGCTGCTTTACAAAATCGTCCAGAACGGCATCCGGCAGGCTGTTCAGATTTTCCATCAGGGGCAGGATCCACTTGCGATGCAGCAGGTCACGCACTTCTTCATCGGTCAGGTGCTCGATCACGCTCTTGGTGCGCTGATGGAGTGCCGCACTGTCGTCCTTGACCTTCTTTTTCAGGGTCTTTTCCTCGGCAAACAGCGCGTCCACATTCTTCAGAATGCTCATGGTGGCAGGCTCTACTTCCCGCGCCTTGATGGCCTTTTTGACCTCAGCGGCAACAAAGGCGTCCTTTGCGTCATTCACAAAGTTCTGCTCCTTGTCCTCCTCGCTCAGTTCGTCCAGATGGCTTTCATATTCTCCGGCGATTTCGGAGAGTCTGGTTTCCTTTGCCCGCAGCGCTGCTACTTCCTCGTGCATTTTAACGTTCTGCACCAACTCAAAGGGCAGCACATGACCCACCCAGCCGTCCTGTACTTCGGCATCCTTTTTCAGCACCATGTTGGGGTCTACCTGCTTGGTTGCAGCAAAACCCTCGGTCTGGATGATTTCAAGGTCAATGGCGATTTTCTTCCAGTCATCGTCCAAAAGCTGGTATGCTGCATAGCGGTCAACCAGCGGAATTCCTGCCAGCCGTGCAAAGATCTCCCGGCTCAGGCGTTCTTCCTCGCCGGCAGCATTCAGCTGCGTTATGCCGTCGATGAGTGCGGACTTCAAGTAGGCATCTAAGTCACCGAAAGCATTCTGGAAGGCGGTCTTGAATGCCACTACATCCGGGTTGTTCAGAACTGCGTTTTTCAGGTTTTGCACATTCAGATGGCAATACGCTTCGTTGTCCGGGCTGAACAGAGCCGCTTTCAAGTGCGGGAATGCTGTCCAGTAGGCAGACAGGTCTTGCAGTTCGGCCTCGGGAATGCCGCCAAACATGGAAGCGTAGATATCCCAGCTCTCAGCCTTTTCCGAGGAATCCACATACCGGGGGATGTTCAGGTTGTAATCATTCTGGATAATCTCTGCGCGGGATACTCTGCGTGCGAACTTTTTGATTTTCTCCGGGCGTTCCTTGTAAGCATCCACAATGCGTTTGATGTCACAGGCACGCAGCTTATTGTTTTTGCCGTCCTTCTCAAAGCCCTTAGACGCATCAATAATCAGAACGTCCGAATCCTTTTTATTCTTCCGCAGTACCATGATGATGGTGGGAATGCCTGTGCCGAAGAAAATATTGGCGGGCAGACCGATGATTGCATCAATGTTGTTGTGGTCAATCAGATTTTTGCGAATTGTACCTTCTTCACCGCCACGGAATAGAACACCGTGGGGCAGAACGATGGTCACAATGCCGTCATTGCGGATGTGATACAGGTCGTGCAGCAAAAAGGCGTAGTCTGCCTTGCCTTTGGGGGCAAGGCCGTAATCCGAAAAGCGCGGGTTGTTCTCTTTGTCGTTCGGATTCCACGCCTGCGAATATGGGGGATTTGATACCACCGCATCCACAAACAGCGGGTCGTAGGTGTTGACCGGGTCGTTTTCTTCAAAGTACGGCCAATCTTCCTCCAGCGTATCGCCGTTGCGCGTTACAATGTTGTCGGGCAGAATGCCGCGCATGACAAGGTTCATGCGGGTCAGGTTGTAGGTGTTTTCCTTCAACTCCTGTGCGTAGTATTTGATGTTGTTGCCATTGCCCATATACCGTGCGGCACACTGACCAATGTTGATCAGCAGTGAGCCGGAACCGCTGGTGGGGTCGTAAATTTTGATCTCTTCCCGGTCTTTCAGGTGGTACGCCACGATTTCAGACATGAGCAGCGAAACTTCGTGCGGCGTGTAGAACTCGCCGGCCTTCTTGCCTGCGTTTGCTGCAAAGTTGCTGATCAGATATTCGTAGATAAAGCCGAGAACATCATAATCCTGCTTGCCGTCCATGGGAATGTCTTTGATGAGATAGATCAGGTCGCGAATGGCCTTTGTCCGCGCGCCGGAGCTTTCACCCAGTTTGGACAGGCCGGTTTGCAGCGTAGCAAAGACACCGTCAAACACCTTTTTGTGGTGCGGGTCGATTAGTCGACTGAATGCCTGTAATGCCACCGTTACGTCGTCAGCCTTGAAGTCGCTGCCTTTGCTGATCCATGTGGAAAACAGATTTTCATAGGCGATAAAATAGCCGACATTCTTCCGAACGGTATCCAGCGTTTCGGCATCGTCTTCGGTCAAATCCGGCAGATATTCGTCTGTCCAGTCATTCTCTTTCAGCCATTTGACTTCCTTGTCCGACAGAAATTTATAAAACATGAAGCCCAGAATGTAATCCTTGTACTCGTTGGCTTCGATTTTAGAGCGCATCTTGTTGGCAGATTCCCAGATTTTCGATGCGAGTTGCTGCTTGTTCATGCTATTCCTCCCAGTGGCCTACAATAGGGCGTTTTTAGAATTTTTTAATCGGACAGCCCCTCCGATTTTATGCGTGTGTTCATTGAACCAATTATACAAAAGTGCCACCCGGTTTGCAATGCGAATGAAAAGTTTCTCAATCGCATTCGCAGAACCATAACCGTGGCAAGCAGAGCCTTTGTGCGCACAAAGGCTAAATTCGCACGCAGAATTAAAATTCTGCTGTGTTCATTCGCTTGTTGGGATGCAATCCCAATCCCTGTAATCATCACAATTCCGTGATGGCTGCGCATTCCTGCGGTGTGCTGAAAGAGCGTTTTGCAAAAAACGCGTAGCCTGCATCCATCGGATGTAGTTCAAGGGTTTGGGATTTCCCAACAAGCATTTTGCAACGCAAAATGGTCTTTGTATATACGAAGACACTGCTTGCTACGGCTATGAACGCCTTTTGAATTGCAAAATGATTTTTCAGTTGCTATACTGGGCTTATCAAAGTTTTTTCGGGAGGACGTCGCAGTGACCGCACAGACAATGCAAATCGGGAGCAGACCTTGCCGCATTTACGGCGAAGCCCATGCAGAATACCTACTGCTCCAAATGACCGGCGAACACGAGCTGCAAAGCATGGACAGCGAGGTTGCCGCTATTGCACAGAGTGCGCACCACTTTCTGTTTGCGGCTATTCCAGTGGAAAGCTGGAACGATGCACTTTCTCCGTGGGAAGCCCCTGCTGTGTGGGGAACGCAAGGGTTTGGCGGCAATGCTATGGACACCCTGCGCTTTCTGATAGAACAGGTCATCCCCACGCTGAAGCGGCAGTTTCATCTCCCGGAAAACGTCAAAATCATTCTGGGCGGCTATTCACTGGCCGGGCTGTTTGCGTTGTGGGCATCCACCCAGACTGATCTATTCTATGGTGTCGCCGCCGCATCCCCCTCTGTTTGGTTTCCGGGCTGGATGGAGTTTGAACAGCAGCATTTGATACAGGCACAGCACATTTATCTGAGCCTTGGCGACAAGGAAGAGCGCACGAAAAACGCTGTCATGGCTGCGATGGGGGATAATATCCGCACCCTGCACAGTCGGCTTGCAGAGCGTGGCGCAGACTGCACCCTTGAATGGAACAGCGGCGGGCATTTCAAAGACGCCGATTTGCGTACCGCAAGAGCATTTCGGTGGGTGATGGAGGAAAGCCGATGAATATTTTGATCGATGCAGACGGCTGCCCGGTCGTCGATCTGACGTTGCAGATTGCAAAGCGGTTCGGCATCTCGGTCATCATCCTGTGCGACACCTCTCACCAAATCGAGCGAGAAGGTGCGCAGACGTTGGTATTCGATAAAGGTTCTGACAGCGTGGACTTTGCGCTGGTGAACCGGGTAAAACCGGGGGATGTGGTCGTAACACAGGACTACGGGCTGGCCAGTATGTGCCTTGCCAAGCGCGTCCGGGTGCTGAATCAGAACAGTTTGGAATACACCGCCGACAACATAGACGCTCTCATGCTGCGACGGTATGAAAACAAAAAGCTCCTCCGTGCCGGAAAGCACCCAAAGGGGAGCCCAAAGCGGACGAAGGAGCAAGATGAAGCATTTGTCGCCACACTGACAGATATTTTAGCGAGCGTCTGATTTTCTGAATCAAAAATTTGATATTGCAACCGCCACTCACTCTTTCCCGGAGTGAGCGGCGGTTGTTTCTTGTTCAGCGCATCTTGCTTTGTTAACTTTCTGTTAATTTTCAAAATAAAGGTTGTCAACGAGCCTTTCTCGATGCCTACCAAGTGAGGGAACGCTCTCAACCTTCAATGAAGGCAAAAAAATCAGCGTCAACACCCCCCATTTTAGGCCGCTTTTTCTGTTAATAGTAGAAACGCTTCTTTGAAGGTCAGTCATTTGTGACCTTTTTGTTAATTCTCAAAAAGATGGTTGTCTTTTGGTCTTTTTCGTCGGCTACCAAGTGAGAGGGCTTTTTCAAAAGTGGAGATTCGGCCTCAAGAATTACAACTCAATTACAATTTTCCCTTCGATGCTATGAAACAGGCGTTCTCGATGCCTACCAAGTGTAGGGCATCTTTTTCAAGACCATTCTCGGACTATTATGACGTTTTGTTTACAAAATTGCTTGCAATGCTACGAAATGGCCTTTTTCATCGGCTACCAAGTAGAAGGATGTTTTTCGTCCGTCAAAGTCCAGAAATCTTCCATATGTTCCTTGACAAGTGAATAGTTCAATCGTCCGGTACTTCACAAAAGGTACTTCTGTAACTCGCAGCCCGGTCATAACGAAGACGGGGTGGCTGAAATGCCAATGGTGCGGTGCAAGCCCGCCGCCGGACGATTCCCCACTCCTAGGGAAGTCGAGGACCAATATGGGAGACCTTAACTTATTAACGCAGTTGAGCACTTGTTTCGTGCTTTTCTGCGACTGGAGAATTGGAACCCTCCAATTCTCGTTACATACTCTTTGTTCCTGATTTCTGCTTCAGCTGGAGGTGATCAACATTTCAGAATATCTTACCACGCAAACTCCGCTGCCGCCGTTTCTCCCATACCCACGCTTCCTTTTGGAACTTGACCTGAGTCAGACTGCAAAAATGACTTATGTGTTGCTACTCGACCGTGCCACACTCTCGCAGAAAAATCTCTGGATAGATGAACGTGGATTCGTGTTTGTCATTTTTACGATTTGCTCTTTGGCTGAGCAGCTAGGGCGCAGCACTGTCAGTGTTTCCAGTGCGCTTAAGGAATTGGACGCTGCGGGATTGATTGAGCGCAGACGAACGCGGTTTTCTTCGCCCAATCACATCTTTGTGAAAATTCCAAATGTTGAATAGTTCTGCGTTTTTCACGATTCAAGAACCGCCAAAATCACGATTCTGTGATGCAGATTCTTAATGGCATCTGCAAAAGATATTTTTCCTATGCAGTATAGCAGCCTTTAAGACTGTATCGAAGAAAACTTTCACCTAACCAACGTAATAAAACAAAAAGAGAAAAACGAATAGAATCCATCCATTCCTTTCCGTATTTGCACCACATGAATGAGGAGGTCTGCCCTTGAACAAAGAAAAATCTGAGAAGAAGCCCACCACACGCAAACGTGCGCCGAGAAGTCCGAAGTCCGTGCGCCTGATCGTGGAACGCCATTATATCGGCAATGTGCCGATGAATACGCTTTTTCAGCGGCTTGTGGAAGAAGAAATTCGTAAAACTGCCGAATCGTATCTCGCCGCTGGCTAATTGGACGTTTTACTGCGGAAAAGGGCTTGCATCGTCACGCAGCATCCGCTACAATGTGATTGATGAGGTCTCTTTTCCATTATGGAGGTACACATGGAAAAGGACAAAAAAGTAACTGCTTTATACTGCCGACTGTCAAAAGATGACGGTTCAAACAGCGAAAGCCTGAGCATCCGCACTCAAAAGTCAATGCTTATGGAGTATGCCACACGCAACGGTTTCGGGAATTGCCAGTACTATGTTGATGATGGTTACAGCGGTACGAACTCTGACCGCCCTGCCTTTCAGGAACTTCTGGATGATATCCGGGAAGGAAAGGTGGCAACAGTCATTACCAAAGACCAGTCCCGACTTGGACGCAACCACATCGAAACCGGAACGTATATGGAAATCTTCTTTCCTGAACACGGTGTCCGCTATATTGCAATCAACGATGGTTATGATTCCAACGAGCAATCTCAGATGGATATTGCCCCGTTCCGAAACATCATCAATGAAATGTACGCCAAAGACACTTCCCGAAAGATCAAGAGTGCCCTTCGGACACGCAAGAAAAGTGGAAAGTATATCTCCAGCGGCGCACCGTTTGGCTACCAGAAAGACCCTGCCGACCACAATCACCTTGTGATCGACCCGAACACCGCCCCCGTTGTTGAGTATATCTATTCAATGGCAGAGGAAGGGCTGGGGCTTCACCGCATCGCCAAGCGGCTCCACGATGAAAAAGTCTTGAAGCCGTGTTACTACAAGAAAGAGATGTTTGGCCGCTTTATTGATGATGAAAAGATGTATGATTGGGACAGTGCCTATATCAGTCAGGTTCTGCACAGCCCAGTCTACGCCGGACACATCATCTACGAAGCCAAGCCCACCGTGTCCATGAAATCCAAAAAGCGGCGTTATATTCCGTTTGAAGAACGCGCTATCGTTCCGAATACACATGAAGCAATCATCCCACAAGACCGTTGGGAGAACGTGCAGCGAATCCTTTACAGCCGTTCCAGTAGTTTTATGTGCGATAAGACCGACTACGACAATATCTTCAAAGGCATCGTCCGCTGTGCAGACTGCGGCAGAACGATGTTAGTCAAGGTCGAGCACAGGCGCAAACGTAACAGTGTTCTGGATCAGACCTTTTATTGTTGCAGCACTTATCGGAAATATGGTGCGAAAGCCTGTGACTCGCATAATTTGGAAGCCCGTGTTCTGCATGAAGCTGTCTTTGCGGACATTCAGGCACACGCAAAGGCCGCTGTGAGCAATCGGGAAGCCCTTGTGAAGAAGATTGCAAATCAGATGCACCTCCGGGTGTCCTCTGACCGGGCGCAGCACAAACGGGATTTGAAGCAGTGTAAAGCACGAATCGCAGAAATCGAAGACCTGTATGCAAAACTTTATGAGGACGTATCAAAGGGACTTCTCCCGGAGAAACGTTTTCAAATGCTTGCAGATCGCTACGACAAAGAACAGGCTGAACTGACCGAGAAGATTGAGCAGTACGAGCGGGAAGGCCGTGCTGAACACGATCAGCTGGACAAGATTCAGGATTTTATTGATGAAGTCAGCAAGTACGCTGGTATCACCGAACTGAACTATAAGATTCTGCATCAGCTGATTGACAAGATTCTGGTATCCAGAGCGGAAAAGGTCGATGGCGAATACGTCCAGAAAATCCAGATTTTCTACCGCTTTATCGGCCCATTGGATGCCATCGAGTAACAAAGTCAGAAAAGTCACCTCCGAGAACTATCCTACAGACGCCGGGCGCGAGGGTGAGCTGATTTTCCGTTTTGTCTACCAGATGGCGGGCTGCAAAAAGCCGTTCAAGCGCCTTTGGATTTCCAGCATGGAGGACGCCGCGATCCGCGAGGGCTTTGCCCACCTGAAACCGGGGGCCGACTACGACGACCTGTATCAATCGGCCCTGTGCCGGGCGCAGGCCGATTGGCTGGTGGGGATCAACGCCACCCGGCTTTTCTCCATTCTCTATCACAAGACCCTGACCGTGGGCCGTGTCCAGACGCCTGCCCTCAATATGCTGGTTGACCGGGAGGCTAAAATCAGCAATTTCAAGAAAGAGAAATACCACGTTGTCCATATCGCGGCGGGCGGCATGGAGGCGGCCAGCGACCGCTTTCTGAACCCCGACGACGCCGACGCCACCAAGACGGCCTGTGCAGGAGCGCAGGCCGTTTGTGTATCGGTGAAGCGTGAGAAAAAGACGGAGCAGCCGCCCCGCCTTTACGATCTCACCACCTTGCAGCGGGAGGCCAACCGCCTGTTTGGATTTACCGCCAAGCAGACCCTTGACTATGCCCAACAGCTCTATGAAAAGAAGCTGCTGACTTATCCCCGCACCGACAGCCAGTACCTTACCGACGATATGCAGCCCACAGCGGAAAGCATTGTGTCCGGCCTGTGGCCGCTGCTTTCCTTTGCGGCAGGGCTGGACATTGCCCCGCAGTTTGGCCGGGTGCTGAACAGCAAAAAGGTGTCCGATCACCACGCCATTATCCCCACGATGGAGTTTGTGCAGAAAGGCTTTGACGGGCTGACCGAGGGCGAAAAGAAACTGCTGTCCCTTGTGTGCTGCAAGCTGCTGTGTGCTGTGGCCGCGCCCCATGTGTATGAGGCTGTCACCGCCACATTCACCTGCGCCGGGAACGAGTTCACCGCCAAGGGCAAAACCATTCTCACCCCCGGCTGGAAAGAGATTGAGCGCCGCTTCAAGGCGTCGTTCAAGACCGACGCCGACGAGGACGCGCCGGAGCTGGCAAGGGAGCTGCCGGAGATCACCGAGGGCCAGACCTTTGACCCGGTGAAGGCCAGCATCACCGAGCATTTCACTACGCCGCCCAAGCCCTATACCGAAGATACGCTGCTGTCTGCTATGGAACGTGCCGGGGCCGAGGATATGCCGGAGGACGCCGAGCGCCAAGGTTTGGGAACCCCGGCAACCCGTGCTTCCATTCTGGAAAAGCTGGTGCAGATGGGCTTTGTGGAGCGCAAAGGCAAACAGCTACTTCCCACCAAGGACGGCCACAACCTTGTGTGCGTACTGCCGGAAGTGCTGACTTCTCCCCAGCTCACGGCGGAATGGGAAACCAAGCTGACGGCCATTGCCAAGGGCGAGGCCGACCCGGAGGGCTTCATGGTGGGCATTGAGGAAATGACCCGAAACCTGATTTCTCGTTATTCGCAGATCAGCGAGGACGCACAGAAGTTGTTTCAGGCCGAGCGTGTTGTTATCGGCAAGTGTCCCCGCTGCGGCGAAGCCGTCTACGAGGGCAAGAAAAACTATTACTGCGGAAACCGGGCCTGCCAGTTTGTCATGTGGAAGAATGACCGATTTTTTGAGGAACGAGGCAAGACGTTCACCCCGAAGATCGCCGCCGCGCTGCTCAAAGACGGAAAGGCAAAGGTAAAGGGCCTGCGCTCCATGAAAACCGGCAAAACCTATGACGGAACGGTGCTTTTGGCCGATACCGGCGGGAAGTATGTCAATTACCGCGTGGAGAAAAAGAGCTGACGGAGTAACGTAGCAAGCATAGGAAGTGTAGCCACACTTCTGATAAATCCCTGACCCGGCCACCCTGCCGGGCCGGGGATTTTGCTTGTTGGGGAAAGCCCCAAACCCCTATGAATATGAAAGGAGTGAACCCATGAGCGAAGTGTTTTCAATCCTGCTTCATAACCGACAGCGTTATGAGCAAGGCAACGAGGGCCTTTGGTTTTCTTTGCCGACCACAACCGAAAAGCTGCAAGAAGCCCTGCGGGAAATCGGGATCAGTGCCGACAATCCGCAGGACTTTTTCTTGTACGACTACCGAAGCCCGCAGGAGCGTCCCATTAAGCTGCCCCGCGATCTGGTGTTGTCCGCTGATGTGGACGAGCTGAACTTCCTTGCCGCGAGGCTGGAAAAACTGGACGCCGCCGAGCTTGCGGAGCTGAACGCCGCCCTGACAAGCCCGCAGCGCGACTTCCACAGCATCGGCCAGATCATCGACTACCCCGACAACGTGGACTACTATGTGCATCTGCCGGATGTCACCGGCACGGGCCAGTTGGGTGACTACTACCTGAACCGTTCCGGCATGGTGGATATGCCGGAGGAATGGAAAGCGGGAATTTTCCTGCCCCGTTTCGGCCTGCATATTGCCAATACGGAGCATGGTGTTTTCACCGACTACGGCTATCTGGTGAAAAGCGGCGACGAGTGGCAGCGTGTCCATGAGGGCCAGCCGGTGCCGGAGGAATACCGGGTGATGGCTTATCCCGCGCCGGAAATTCTGCGGGACGAGGCCCCGGCCCGGACGGTGCAGCCAGAGGCAGCGCCCACCGCCGAAGCTGCGGCCCCGCCGCCCGTCGTCCCCATTATTCTCAACAGCCAGAACAGCGCCGACCGCATGAAAGAAATCACCGACCGGCTGGAAACCGGCATACAGGAACTTTTCGAGAGTGAACGCTACAAAGCCTATCTCACCTCTATGGCAAAGTTCCACAGTTACAGCTTCAACAATACGCTGCTGATCGCCATGCAGGGCGGCCAGCTTGTGGCGGGCTACAACAAGTGGCGGGACGATTTTCACCGCAATGTGAAACGGGGCGAGAAAGGCATCAAGATTCTGGCCCCCGCCCCCTACAAGGTGAAAAAGGAAGTGCCGAAGCTGGACGAACAGGGCAAGCCGGTCATGGACAAAGACGGCAAGCCTCTGACCGAAGTACAGGAAACACAAGTTCCGGCGTTCAAGATCGTGTCTGTCTTTGACGTGAGCCAGACCGAGGGCGAACCCTTGCCCTCTATTGGTGTGGACGAGCTGGCCGGGAATGTGGAGCAATACGAGGACTTCTTCAAGGCGCTGGAACAGACTTCCCCCGTGCCGATGGCCTTTGAGGACATCCCCGGTGGTTCTCACGGCTACTACCACCTGACGGAAAAGCGGATCGCCATACAGGAGAACATGAGTGAGCTGCAAACTTTGAAAACAGCCATCCATGAGATTGCCCATGCCAAGCTCCACGCCATTGACCCGGAGGCCCCTGTGACCGAGCAGGCCGACCGGCCCGACAGCCGCACCCGCGAGGTGCAGGCCGAGAGCGTGGCCTATGCCGTCTGCCAGCACTACGGACTGGACACGTCCGACTATTCCTTTGGGTATGTGGCCGGTTGGAGTTCCGGCAAAGACCTGAAAGAGCTGCGGGCGTCCCTTGAAACCATCCGGGCCACCGCCCATGAGCTGATTACCACCATCGACGGCCACCTTGCCGAGCTTCAGCAACAGCGGCAGGCGCAGCAGGCCGTGGAGCAAATTGTGGAGCCGACTGTGGAACAGGCCGCCGAGCAGCCTGCCCCCGACAGTGTGTTTTCCAAGCTGCCCCCGGAACAGCAGCAGGAAATGACCGACAGTGTAAAGACCATGCTGCAAACCCTGATTGACGCCGATGTGAAATCCACCGGCGAGGTGACACAAGGCACGTTGGACGCTATTCAGACACAGGGCTTTGTCCTTTCCAGCGACAGGACGCTGCAACGGGCCGAGGCCCAAGAAGCTGCCTACCGTCTGGAAAGCGGCAATATTCTCTTTATCCAGACCAGCGAAAACGGCTTTGACTATACCGTGTACGGCCCTGACTACAAAGAGATCGACGGCGGACAGTTGGACAATACGGAGTATTCTTTGTCGGAGGCCCGCGACGAAATTTTTTCCGGGATAGCACCGCAGGGCCATGTAACGGAAACCATCACCGGCGACGCACTGGAAGATTTTCAGGAGGCCGCAGAACAAGCCAATGCTATTTCCGTACAGCCGGAGCCGCAGCCGTGGAATGGGATTGACGGCCTCTTGAACAACAAGCCCATTATGCCGGAGGCCACCCCCACAGAACGGGCCAACGCTCTGATCGACTGGGCCGAGCGTGACGGTCAGCGCATGGGCAACGAGGAACGCCGGTTGATCGTGGAGTATGCCGAGACTGTGGGCGATACGGACAAGGTGATCGAGCTTATCAACCGTCTGTGCGAACAGGGCTATGAAATGCAGCACGGCCACATGGATGATTTTGTGAGAAGCCAGATTGAAAGTGAGATTGCCGTTGCCAAGGCGGAACAGCAAACCGCCCTTGATCCGGCAGCGGAGCCGGTTGTAACGATCCTTTTCACCGAAAGCCCCCATCTGGAAATGGGCCAGCAAATGCCGCTGCATGAGGCTGACGCCTTGTTTGCCCGGCTGGACGCAGAACATCGAGGCGGCGGCTACTATGACAAGACCGACTTCCGCATTGATTTTACATTCCAAGGAGAGCCGCACAGCTATTCCGGGCGGCAGGATTTTGGCGACCGGGACGGTTCCCTGATTGAGCATATCCGGGAGTATCAGACCTTTTATCTGAACGACGAAAAATGGAAAGACCATCTGACCCGGCAGGGAGGCCCGGAGGCATGGGCGGAGGATCACGCCAGCCGGGAAGCCTTTCTCACCGAGATCATCCCCTACATGGAGCTGCATTGCAACCTGTCCCGGCTGGAACAGGAGGCGCAGACCCGTTTGGCGTCCAGCGACACCCTGACGCCGGAGGAAACCGCCTACTATGGGGCGCTGGTGGACTACGCTATGGAGTGCCGTCCGCTGCTCAACCACGGAGAGCCTTTGCCGGAAATGCCGAAACTGACCGACTTCGACCAGAGCTTGCAGGACTACAAGGCGCAGGTGGAGGCCGAAATTGCACAGGAGGCCGCCGACGCCGGTATGACCGTAGAGGAATATGCGGCGGCTGGCTATGAGGCCCCGGCCCAGCCGCAGGAGGTCAAAGAGCCGCCCCAGCAGGAAGCCCCGGAACAGCAGACAAAAGAACCTGCGGCGTCCGACTACTACTATTCCATCAATGAGGGCGCGGCCCGCCGTGCCAAGGAAATGAACAGCTTTTCCGACTACAAGCCCGGCAGCGCCACAGCCGAATACCGGCATTATGTGGATAAAGCCTTTGCGCTGGCACAGGAACAGAAAAAGCGCGTCGATCCCATGTACCATGAGAAGATCGACAGCCTGCTTGACACCTATGCGCGGAAACTGGCCGCCAACATGAACCATGGCTATGAGATTGACGCCCGTGTTCCGTCCATTTTGATTGCCGGTGGTTCCAATTTCCCGGTACGCCAGAAAGAGAAACAGAACGCGGCCCGCGACAGCAATATGCAGGAATGGCAGTACATCCAAGGGCTGCTTGATAAAATCCGCAGCACCGGCATGGGCGGCATCCGGCAGGACGACCCGCAGGCCATTCCCAAGCTGCAAAAAAAGCTGGCCGGTCTGGAAAAGGCGCAGGAAACCATGAAAGCGGTCAATGCCTATTACCGCAAACACGGCACACTGGACGGCTGCCCGCACCTCTCTCCTGAAAACATCGAAAACCTGAAAGCGGATATGGCATCCGGCTGGCACTATGAAAAGAAGCCGTTTCAGAGCTGGGAGCTGTCCAACAACAATGCGGAAATCCGCCGCGTCCGGCAGCGGATCGAAAGCCTGACCCGCGCAAACGAAGTGGCCTATGTGGGCTGGGAGTTTGACGGCGGCCATGTGGAGGCCAACCGGGATCAGGGCCGCTTGCAGGTGTTCTTTGACGGCAAGCCGGAAGCGGACGCCCGCCAGCAGTTGAAAGAACACGGTTTCCGCTGGGCGCCGAGTGTGGGCGCATGGCAGCGGCTTTTGAACGACAATGCCTACCGTGCGTCGGACAGGATTGCTTGTATTCAGCCCCTTTCCGGCATCAAGCCCACGGAGCTGCAACGCAACAGCAGCCGGGAGCAGAGGGCGCAGATGGCACAAGAACAGGCCGAGCCGGACTACTTCTACCGGGTACACGCCAACCCCCGCAGCGACAGCCGGGAAAACCTGTATATGCTGCAAGCCTATATCCCGCAGGACAACGGCAGGGCCAAGATTGGGGATGTTCTCTACATCGGGACGCCGGAACGGTGCCGGGAGCTGATGGATCAGCTTAATACCGGGGAGCTGACGCAGGAGGCCGTCAAGGAGCTGTATGCCAAGGAACAGGAGCAGCCGGAACAGAAACCCACCCCGGAACAGGAACCGGCACCAGAGCCGGAGCCGGAACAAGAACCCGTGCAGGAGCCGGAAACCGCCCCGGAGCCGGAAGTTACTTCCGACACCGAACCGCAGGCAGCCCCCGCAAAAACCCTGACGGAGTTGCAGGAAAAGGCGCTGGAAATCGCTGACCGATACAAAGACCTGCCCTTGCAGGCCAAGATTGATGTGATCGCGCAGGCGTTTGGCTGTAAGACCGGCGAAATCCACACGTCCCCCTGTACCGGCAAATGGCGCGGCACCAGCGATATGACGATCCGTTTTGACAACGGCGCGTCCCTGTTTATCGGCAACCGCCTAACGCCGAAAGCCAAGACGGTCAAGGTGCAGACGGAATGTGTCAACCGTACTTTGGTGCAGTACAACCCGGAGATCGTCAAGGCCACCAAGGAAGCGGCCCTGCCTGCGCTGTTGCAGCGGGAGGCCAAGGACAACGAGATCGCGGCCCAAAAGGGCTTGAAGCCCTACACGCTGCTCAATGTGGAGTTCAACGAGGGAGCCGATGAAAAGACCGGCGGTTATATTGGCTGGTACTATGTGACGCTGGCCGTGGACGGCAAAATCTGTACCCATCTGGAAACGGGATTGAACCATGACATTGCCAGCGGCAAGGTGAGCGACACCCCAACACGGGCCGACTACTACCCGGCAGGAGCCTTGAAAGAGGCCGATGTAGACTACGTTTTCAATAACGTGGGCTTTTCCTCTGCGTCCACCCTCTATACGGTGCCGTTGCGGGACGATGTGCGGGAACGGGCCGAAAAGACACTGGCCGAGCGCAGCGCCGCCGCGCCGGAGGCAAGCCGGGAATGGGGCTTTTACATCATTCCCGATCTGAAAACATGGGCCACCAATGCCGAGCAGCAGACCCCGATAGAGCATTTCGCTACCTTTGAGGAAGCCAAGGCCCGGTTCGACGAGCTGCGGAGCCAGCCCTATAACAGCGAGGCCAAGGATTTGAACACCGATGGCCGACCCTATGCCCATCTGACGCTGGGCATGGAAAGCAAGGACGGCATGAGCGCCGCCGATATTCTTCATGTACGGGCGGGCCAGAATTATCTTGTGGAGGACTTCACTCGCATGGAACGGTTGCGGAGTGATCCCGTGGTACTGGAAAGCCTTTCCCGTGTGGCACAGGAAATCGGCTTTGACCGGGTGCGGCCCTATGTGGTGGAGAACGGCAGCTACAAGGCCATGCCGGATATACCTTTCACCCAATGGGAAAACCCGTATTTCACCGTCGATCCCCCGGCACAGGAGCAGGGCGACACCTTTACCATCTACCAGCTCAAAGGCGGGCCGGAAACACGGGACTATCGCTTTGAGGCTTACGAGAGCTTGCAGGAAGCGGGGCTGGCCGTTGACCGGCAGAATTACGATCTTATCTACACGGCCCCGCTGGACGGCAAAACCACGCTGGAGGACATCTACCGTACATTCAACCTTGACCGTCCCGCCGACTTCACCGGCCACAGCCTTTCCGTTTCCGACGTTGTGGTGCTGAACCGTAGCGGCAAGGAGGAAGCCCATTACTGTGACAGCTTCGGCTTTACGCCGGTGCCGGAGTTTTTCTTGCAGCGGGAAAAACAGCTTACGCCACGGGAATTGCTCACCGGCGAGAGCATCCAGACCCCAAGAGGTAGCTTCCTTGTAACCGACATGAGCCGGGAGCAGTTGGAGGCCGCAGGCTATGGTTTCCACCACCAATCCGAGGACGGCAAGTATCTTATCATGGGCAACGGCACAGACGCTTTTGCCATCCCCGCCCAGCAGGAAAGCCCCATCAAGGCCGCTGAAATGACGACCGAGCAGAACTACAACATGATCGACGGTGTTCTGAACAATGCCCCGACCATGAGTGAACTGGAAGCCAAGGCCAAAGCCGGGGAACAGATTTCCTTGTTCGACGTGGCCGAGGCAGCCAAGGCGGAGGCCCAAAAGCCCAAGCACTGTCTCTTATACAC
>ENA-OYWH01000463-OYWH01000463.1-human-gut-metagenome-genome-assembly--contig:-NODE-463-length-26016-cov-7.290243_pt1 | contig 26016 bp, 20 predicted proteins | sample MGYA00244168_ERZ653393 | MGnify/ENA primary metagenome ERZ653393 (study PRJEB26926, sample SAMN06165164) | human gut metagenome | biome: ENVO:00009003; feature: ENVO:2100002; material: ENVO:00002003...
CTGCATGAATCTGAAAAAACTGGCAAAGATGATAGCCAGGAAGGGAAAAAGGGGAACCCAAAAGTGTTTATTATTGATCAAGTACACACTTTTTGAACCCAAAACAAGAAAAACGCTTCTGGAGTGCTGACCAAAAGCGTTTTGTCTACAGTCTGAGACAGGTCGAACTGACCTGTCTTTTTATATCTGATAAACTTATAATCTTGTGATCACAAAGATATCATAGATTGCCTGAATTGCAGTCTCAAAATCTTCATTTGCCACACCGATGATGATGTTCAGCTCGGAAGATCCCTGGTCGATCATCTTGACATTGATATTTTTGTGTGCCAGTGCGGAGAAGATTCTGCCTGCAGTGCCGCGGGTGGACTTCATGCCACGGCCTACGACAGCGATCAATGCCAGGTCGGATTCGATGTCAATGGCGTCGGGATTGGCCAGTCTGTGGATGCCTGCCACTACCTTCTGTTCCTTGTGCATGAACTCATCCTGATGTACGAATACCGTCATGGTATCAATGCCGGAGGGAACATGCTCGAAAGAAATACCATTTTCTTCAAATGCCTGCAATACCTTTCTGCCGAAACCGATCTCGGAGTTCATCATATCTTTTTCAATATTGACGGAGCAGAAGCCCTTCTTGCCGGCGATACCGGTGATCACGTATTTGGACTTCTGACAGGTGCTTCCCACGATCCAGGTACCATTGTCCTCGGGAGCGTTTGTATTGCGGATATTGATAGGGATACCTTCCTGACGTACCGGGAAAATGGCATCCTCATGAAGAACGGTAGCACCCATATAGGCCAGCTCGCGAAGTTCACGATAGGTGATAGTCTCAATAGCCTCGGGATGATCAATGATGCGGGGATCCGCAATCAGGAAACCGGATACATCGGTCCAGTTCTCATAAACATCCGCTTTGGCAGCCTTGGCCACGATGGAACCGGTGATGTCGGAACCGCCTCTGGAGAAAGTCTTCACCGTTCCGTCGGGCATGGCACCGTAGAAGCCGGGTACAACTGCTTCCTTGCTCTCTGCCAGTCTGGCACGCAGTACTTCATTGGTCTTTGCTGCGTCAAATTCGCCGTTCTCATCGAAGAAGATGACGGTTGCCGCATCAATGAAATCATAGCCCAGATAATTTGCCATGATAATACCGTTCAGATATTCACCACGGGAAGCCGCGTAATTGCTGCCGGCCTTTGCCTTAAAGTTCTTCTCAATAGTCTTGAACTCATCGACAAGATCCAGATCCAGCTGCAGTCCGTCGATGATCTCCTGATAACGGGCTTTGATAGCATCCAGCTCTGCCTTGAAGCTCTTGCCCTGATCTGCCAGATCATAGCAGGCATACAACATATCCGTTACCTTGGTGTCATCGGAAAATCTTTTCCCCGGTGCGGAAGGTACCACATATTTTCTCTCCTTATCTGCCCGGATGATGTTTCCTACTTTTTTGAACTGCTCTGCGCTTGCCAGAGAACTTCCACCGAATTTCACTACTTTTGACATAACATTTTCTCCTCAACTCTATCTAATGATGTCGGGATCAAAAGCCCCGACTTTTATACCAGACGGATCCTGCCGAGCATCTGCCCGCCCAGTGCCTCGTATTTTGCCTGAAAATCTTTTTCCTTCATACTCTGTGTGAAGTATCCGAAGTCTTCCTTCCGGTCCTTAAGATGTACCACCCGGCCTCCGGGGAACGCTGCTGTAACCGCATCTTCCGCTCCGGCCTTTGCCCGGATGAAGAAACTTCTCTCGGCCTCGCCGATGTCTGCCAGCTTTACTTCCTCTTTGTCCCAGAAGCACATGATCACCTTTCCCTGATGTCTTGCACAGTCGACGACATCCGATACTACCGCGCTGGCGGTGGGAAGCTTACCTGCGCCCCGTCCGTAATACATGGAATCTCCCAGCATGTTGCCGGTGACAAATACAGCATTGAATACACCATGTACCATGGCAAGCGGATGTTCTTTGGAAAGTAAAAACGGTGCTACCATAACCTCTGCGGTATTATCATCAATGGCCCTGCTTCTGCCCAATAGCTTGATGGTATGATCTGTGGCATTGGCATATTCGAAATCCGCTGCTGTGATCTTAGTGATACCTTCGGTGGGAACCTTCTCGGAATCCACATTTTTACTGAACATCAGGGAAGACAGAATTGCAATCTTACGGCAGGCATCATAACCTTCCACATCCGCTTCCGGATTGCGCTCCGCATAGCCTTTGTCCTGCGCTTCCTTCAGAACCGCAGCAAAGTCAGCACCCTCTTTTTCCATTTTACTTAAGATATAATTCGTAGTACCGTTTAAGATACCGTTGATAGCCTCGATCTTTTCTGCTGTCAGGGAATAATTCAACGGACGGATAATGGGAATACCGCCGCCCACACTGGCTTCGAACAGATAGTTGCAATTATGTTCTCTGGCGATCTGCAGCAGTTCGGGACCGTGCTTGGCTACCAGCTCCTTGTTGGAGGTGCAGACGCTCTTGCCCCGTTCCAGAGCCTGCTTCGTGAACTGATAAGCGGCTCCGACACCGCCCATGGTCTCACAGACAATGGTCACACTGTCGTCATGTAAGATCGTATTGAAATCATGAATGACTTTGTCCTCGTAAGGATCTCCGGGGAAATCTCTCAGATCCAGGATGTATTTTACCTCCAGTTCCTGTGCGGACTTCTTGTTCACCATGTCCTTGTTTTTCTCGATAACTTCCACCACACCGCTGCCCACGGTGCCGTAGCCTAATACTGCAACGTTGATCATATCATAACCCTTGCCTTTCTCATAGCCTGCAAACTTTCAGGTACTTTAGTACCTTGCGCAGGCACAAATTTGCGTGTGAAAAATTTTATTCTTTTGCCAGTATTTTTACATGATGTACACTGGGCTGTCCCTCCAGCTGCTCAATCATCCGGGAAATGTCCCCCGTGGTCTGCAATACCTGAATACTCAATGTCAGAGAAGCGATTCCGTTGATGGGAATACTCTGATGGATCGTCAGGATATTGGCCCGGTACTCTGCGATGATCTTCAGCACATCCGACAATATACCCGGTTCATCATCCATCTGAAAGGTAAGAGTGATGGTCGTTCCCTGGGAATTGTCATGAAAGGGAAAAATATCATCTTTGTACTTATAAAAAGAACTGCGGCTGATACCTACCGCATCAACCGCTTCCTGTATGGTCAGAACCTTCTCTGACTCCAGAAGCCGCTTTGCTTCCACTACCTTTAACAGTACTTCGGGGATTGCCTTCTGCTTCACCACAAAATACTTGGTCGTTTCTCCCATATGTTATCCTTTCTTCCGGTTCGTATCTGTAGTGCGGACACTTGTTTTTCACCGAGGGATATTCTAGCACAGTAAAGCATGAAAGACAACCCCCATTTTTAACCTTTTGCTGTAAATTCCAAAAAGTTCAAAACAGGGGTTGTCTCTAATTCTTGCGGGGATATTTGTTCCCCGTCTCCCGATATGCGTTAAAATCCCATGCCGGTCCCGTCTGTAACCATTCATACATGACGTGTTCTGTATTCTCATAAAAAATGTACCGGCGTTCTCTTTTTTCGCCCTCCTGATATGGGAAAATCGCATCTCCCGCCGCTCCGTCCATCAGTCTCACATATGCATCCTGAAGATCCTCGTAAGCTGCAGGAACAAGCGATGTCTGTAACGGATGGCTCTCTCCCACACCTTTTACCAGGAACAGAGGATTCTGTCTGTCATATGCCGAGACCTCATTCTGAGGATCAAAGCCATGATCTGCCATAACGATAATAACCGAATTGTCATACAGATCTGACTGTTTCAGCTTATCAAGAAACTGACCGATCACCCTGATATTGGCCTCCAGCGTCTCCGTATACGAAGAATCTCCTACCGCATTCAGATCCGCATCATACAGGAAAGGAACATGCCCTCCCTGCAAATGATAATACCGGAAACACTTTCCCTCCTGATACGTCACCTCTTCTTCCTGCATATGTGTGGCAAATTCTTTGAGATCCCAGGTATACAGAGGATTGCTCTCGTCCACAAAGGCATTGTGCTGCCCCTGCGTCTGTACAATGGCCCGATAACAGTATTCCTTTAGGAAAAACGGTGCGTAGCGGATGCCGCCCAGCTTGCAGATTGCCCGCCTGAAATACTTCCAGACATACGCCTCATGCTGCAGTTCCACCATATTGGAAAACTGATAGGTATACGAAGTCACCCACGGATCAGACTCATACAATGCGATGTCATAATCCCTCTCAGACAGTTCCCGGAACAATCCTGATTCATCCACAGCTGCCGCCGCGTAATCCAGATAATATTCTTCTCCTTCATACCATTTGCCCGATAAGATATACGGAACAGAAAACGCCGTCCAGGGATATGCTCCCACCATATCCGGATAATAAGTAAAATCAGCAAATGTCTCTGTATAGGCCGGATCCGAATCCATCACTTCTTCAAAAGTCTTCGCATCCACCGCATCCAACAGCAATACCAGGAAATTCTGATCCTGTGACAGACGGTACTGTCCGTTCTCCAGTGCATAATAAGTGGTTCTCTCCCGGTAAGCCCCTGTGGTCACAGTCATCGTCACAAGCGTTATCATGAGAATTCCCGAAAGTCCCGCACTCACAGCCATACAGATTCCCTGAAATCTCTTTGCACCAAGCAGCTTTGCCACGGTCACGACCGCTGCCGCTATGAGAATACACACTATCGCTGTCTTTATATTTTCTCCCCGGTAGTCCTCCCATACGATTTCCGTGCCGTCGAAAGGCGGCATATGATTCACCAGAAAATTGCCCTGCACATATAAAGTAAGCAAAACCACCAGTTCTGCTGCCGTAACGAACCGGCAAAAAACTTTGGAGATACAGGCTGCCAAAAGGATTCCCAACACATTCAGTCCAAAAAAAAGTGCAAAATTCTGCAGAACCGCTTTTAATATCTTATAAAAATCAAACCAGAATTCTGTCTGGTTCGTAACATACAATTCCAACGGTGCATAAATAAAAAAAATAAAACAGACAGCAAAAGCTGCCAGCAGTCCCGGCGCTGCCACCTTCCACCTGTCCGTCACAAAGGTTTTCCATTTCTCTTTTTTCATCTGTTCCCTCTATCTGCTGTTCTTTTGTATTCCGTCCAACATTTTAACACGACGACTGTATAAACTCAACTCCAACATAAATAAAGGCCAGCCTGCACATTTACATGTACGGGCTGACCTTTGCAAACAGCTTCTGCCTAGATCAGAGGATATTTGTCTGTTAATTTCTGAATGATGGCTCTGGCTGCGGGAACCTGTTCCTCGCCGCCCTTGATGACCATGGCAATGGCCTCTGCCACCTGATCCATATCCTCGGTGTTCAGACCTCTGGAAGTTACCGCAGGGGTTCCCAGACGGATACCACTGGTCACGAACGGAGACTGGGGATCGTTGGGGATGGTGTTCTTGTTGGCGGTGATGTGAGCTGCATCCAACAGCTTCTCCACTGCCTTACCGGTCAGACCGTAAGGGGTCAGGTCTACCAGCATCAGATGATTGTCGGTACCGCCGGAGACAATCTTAATGTCACGGCTCATCAGGCCCTTGCACAATGCCTGTGCGTTGTCCACAATGTTCTTCTGATATACCTTAAAGTCGTCGCTTAATGCTTCCTCGAAGCAGACAGCCTTGGCTGCGATGACATGCATCAGCGGGCCGCCCTGAATGCCGGGGAAAATAGCTTTATTAAAATTGAATTTCTCGTTGGCTTCCTTGTTGCAGAGGATCATACCGCCTCTGGGTCCGCGCAGTGTCTTGTGGGTGGTGGTGGTCACTACATCCGCATAGGGAATGGGACTGGGATGAAGGCCTGCTGCCACAAGGCCTGCGATATGTGCCATATCTACCATCAGTACCGCACCGACTTCATCCGCTACTTCACGGAACTTTTTGAAATCAATGGTACGTGCATATGCAGAAGCACCTGCAATGATCATCTTGGGTCTGCATTCCAGGGCCAGCTCTCTCATTCTGTCATAATCCAGGAAACCGTTGTCATCCACGCCGTAAGGTACTACATGGAAATATTTACCGGACATATTGACGGGTGAACCATGGGTCAGATGTCCGCCGTGATCCAGATTCATACCCATAATGGTATCGCCGGGCTTCAGCACAGCGAACTGCACTGCCATATTTGCCTGTGCTCCGGAATGGGGCTGTACATTGGCATAATCACATCCAAACAGCCTCTTGGCACGTTCGATCGCCAGATTCTCGATGACATCCACGCACTCACAACCACCGTAATATCTCTTGCCGGGATATCCTTCCGCATATTTATTGGTCAGTGGACTTCCCATAGCTGCCATAACAGCCTTACTTACCCAGTTTTCAGATGCGATCAGCTCGATGTGACTGTTCTGACGATTCTCCTCGTCAATAATGGCCTGTGCCACTTCGGGATCTACTTTTTTTACTTCATCCAATGAATACATGCCTCATTCCTCCTTATGTTACGTTAATTCGCTAAACTTATGGTTTAGTATAGCATAGAACCTTTTATTTGCAAAGACAGAAAATGAACAATGTTGGCAGAAGCGCCCTGGTGTGTTAGAATAAACTTTAACATAACTATTCAGAGCCTCATTCGCCATAAAAATTTTCAAAATTATGCTCATTCATGCAAGCATGATTCGCAAATTTATGCAAATTTTCCCGGCTCTGAATAGTTACAACTTTACGAAAGATGGGGAATCCTCATGTATCATATTATTATCAATCCCGCCTCCCGCTCCGGAAGAGGGGCAAAAATCTGGGCCGAACAGGTGGAGCCGGCTCTGAAAGCAGGCAATACCGAATATCAGACCTATTTTTCCGGGAAAGCCGGAGAAGTCCGACAGCTGGCCGCACAGATCACCGCAGAGCATGCTGCAGAGCCTGACTTAACGCTCATCGTTCTGGGGGGTGACGGCACGATAAACGAGACCCTTCAGGGCATTGCAGATCCTTCCAAAGTCATCCTCGGCTACATTCCCACCGGCTCCAGCAATGATCTGGCCCGAGATCTGGGAATTTCCAAGGATCCAAAGGCTGCTCTCAATCTGATCCTTCATAATAATACTCCCAGAGCCATGGATCTGGGGAGACTGACCTATCTGGACGAAGACCAGCCGGAAGAATCCAGGCTTTTTGCCGTCAGCTGCGGGATCGGCTTTGATGCCGCCGTCTGTGCGGAAGCCATGAGTTCCCGGATCAAGGATACCATGAACCGGATCGGCTTAGGAAAGCTGACCTATCTGGGTATCGCCTTAAAACAGCTGATCACTGCCCGCAAGGTCTCCTGCACGCTGACACTGGAGGACAAGGTACATGACAAAAAGGAATCCGTAGAACTCCCCCGTTTTCTGTTCGTGACCTGTATGAGTCACCGTTACGAGGGCGGCGGTTTCATGTTCTGCCCTCCCGCTGTCGATCATGACGGGGTATTGGATCTCTGTTCCGTAGGCAATATTTCCAAGGGATTGGTTCTGCTGGCCCTGCCCACTGCCTTTTTCGGCAAACATTATTTTGTCAAAGGCATCAATGCCCATACCGCCACACAGATGTCCATAACAGCTTCCGCTCCTCTGTGGGTGCATACAGACGGAGAAGTGACAAGAAAGAGCCGCGGTTTCCGGGTGGAATGTCTCCCCGGTGCCATCCGGATGATCACACCTTAAACAGATTTAACACACTCTAAAGATTTTCTTAAGAATGCTTAAGTATTCCAAAAAAGCCTTGATTTTTTTGTTCCGATAGCTATACTAAAATTGATTTTAGAACATAGGTTTTTAGAGAAATGAGGTTTTTATGGAAAAATTACGGATCTTCTATTTGAAATATAAACATGCCATTCCTCTTATTATATATGGCATTATTTACATGGCCTGGTTCGCCTGGCTGGAGAAAAATACTACCGGACATTACCGGATCATACATATGGCGGCGGATGATTATATTCCTTTTTGTGAAGTGTTCGTCATCCCTTACTTTTTGTGGTTTGCCTATGTATCGGCTGTGGTCATTTATTTCTTTTTCAAGAACAAAGAGGATTATTACCGCACCTGTATCTTCCTCTTCACGGGCATGACGATTTTCCTGATCGTATCCACCCTGTGGCCCAACGGACAGCACCTTCGTCCCGCTGTTATGCCGAGAGACAATATCTTCACCCGTATGGTAGCCGCTCTGTATCGGACAGACACTCCTACCAACCTGTGGCCCAGCATTCATGTATATAATTCTCTGGGTGCACACTTTGCCATTATCCGCAGCAAATGCTTTGAGAAGAAAAAAGGCATCCGCATCGGTTCCCTGATCCTGGCTGTCTCCATTATTATGGCAACCATGTTCATCAAACAGCATTCCGTATTTGATGTGCTTACTGCTTTCGTCATGGCGGCTGTGATGTACACGCTGGTATATCGTTATGATCTGCTGATTGCTGTCAGAGAGTTCCGCAATAAGAGAAAAGCAAAACCGCAGATCGGCTAAAGGTTGTTTCAAAACGTGCGCCGACGGCGCAGCTATAAAAATGCAGTGACGTTACCCACGCCACTGCATTTCTTTTGCCCTCATTTATGATCTGTTACATTACAATACTTCTTCGCTCTTCCTCAATGCCGAGGCAATGACCGCATCCATATCATAGTAGCGGTATTCCGCCAGTCTTCCGCCGAAGATCACGTTCTTTTCCGTATCTGCCAGCCTTTTATACTCTGCATACAAAGCGCCGTTCTTTTCATCATTGACTGGATAATAAGGCTCATCTCCCGGCTTCCATTCGGAACTGTACTCTCTGCTGATGACCGTCTTCGGGAGATCCTGTCCCTGTTCGTCCTTGCCAAACTCGAACCATTTGTGCTCGATGATCCGGGTCCAGGGAGTCTCACGATCCGTGTAATTCACCGCAGCATTTCCCTGGAAGTTGGGAATATCCAGCACCTCTGTCTCGAACCTGACGGAACGATATTCCAGTGCTCCCAGAGAGTAGCCGAAATAGGCATCGATGGGGCCGGTATAGACAACAGTCTCTGCCAGTTTATCCAGTTCCTCTTTCTGCTCCAGATAATCTGTGTTCAGGCGTACCTCAATGCCCTCTAACAGATGTTCCACCAGCTTCGTGTAACCGCCAATGGGAATGCCCTGATACAACGCATTGAAATAGTTGTTGTCAAAAGTCAGACGCACCGGCAGACGTTTGATAATGAAGGCCGGAAGATCTTTACAGTCACGCCCCCACTGCTTCTCGGTATAGCCCTTTACCAGTTTTTCAAAAATATCCTTACCCACCAGAGAGATGGCCTGTTCCTCCAGATTTTTCGGTTCCGTGATCCCGGCAGCTTGCCGCTGCTCTTCAATCTTGGCCGTAGCTTCTTCGGGAGTCACCACGCCCCACATTTTATTAAAAGTGTACATGTTAAAAGGCAGTGAGTACAACTCTCCGTGATAATTGGCTACCGGAGAATTGGTGAAACGGTTGAACTCCGCAAATTGCGTAATGTATTTCCACACCTTCGTATCATTGGTATGAAAAATATGGGCACCGTATTTGTGGACATAAATTCCTTCCACGTTTTCCGTATAAATGTTTCCCGCCACATTAGGGCGTTTGTCAATGACCAGAACCTTTTTCCCTCTGTCGGCCGCTTCTCTTGCGAACACCGCTCCGTACAGGCCGGAACCAACCACCAGATAATCGTATTTCATAAGTTCTACATATTTCCTTTCTCACAGTCGCATTCCTGCGCTTACGTTATTTCCGTACGACAGCCTTCTCTCCGAAGACACGTTTCAGAACCACCAGAGTAGCCAGTGTCAGCAGAATACCGATCACCAGACAGATCACCACATTCTGTACAAAACCGGCAATGGTATAAGTCACAAAAGAGATTGCCGCCACGGTCAGTACATAAGGTACCTGGGTGGATACATGGTTGATATGATTACACTGTGCTCCCGCAGAAGCCATAATAGTCGTATCGGAGATGGGGGAACAATGGTCACCCATAACAGCACCTGCCAGACATGCAGACACACCGATGATGATCAGATGCTCGGCTCCGGGTACGATAGCTCCGGTCGTGGGATCGGTAAATACGCCGGTAACGATAGGGATCAGAATACCGAAGGTTCCCCAGCTGGTACCGGAAGCAAAGGCCAGGAAACATGCTACCAGGAAAATGATGGCCGGAAGCATATTGGTAAGCCCCGTGGATGCTCCCTGCATCAGGCCTGCCACATAGACATCCGCACCTAACAGTCCGGTCATGGTCTTCAGAGTAACGGCAAAGGTCAGGATCAGCATGGCAGGAACCATGGCAATGAAGCCCTGGGTCAGACAGTTCATGGCCTCCTTGAAGGATACCAGTCTTCTGCACATATAGTATACAATGGCAAATAATAATGCGATCAAAGATCCCCAGGGCAGTCCCACGGAAGCGTCCGTTGCGCTGAATGCATCGATAAAGCCCACGCCTTCAAAGAAGCCGCCGACATAGATCATGCCGATGACACAGCAGACAATCAGTACGATCACCGGGATCAACAGATCGTAGACCTTGCCTCTGGTGGAACCTTTGGGTGCATTGTCTGCATTGGCCACGCGCTCTCCCTCGGTGAACAGATCACCCTTTTCTCTGGCATTGCGCTCATGCTTTGCCATGGGGCCGTAGTCGAAGCCCATCAGCGCCATACCGACGACGAATACGATGGTCAGCAGAGAATAATAGTTATAAGGAATAGCTCTTACGAACAGTTCAATACCGGAATAAACACCTTCATCCACCATACCGGATACTGCGGCCGCCCAGGAAGAGATCGGTGCGATCATACAGATGGGTGCTGCGGTGGCATCAATAATGTATGCCAGCTTTGCTCGGGAAATCTTATGTCCGTCTGTTACCGGCATCATAACAGAGCCTACAGTCAGACAGTTAAAATAGTCATCCACGAAAATCAGAACACCTAATAAAAAGGTGGAAAGCAGCGCTCCCGCTCTGGTCTTTACATGCTTTTTCGCCCATTCGCCGAAGGCTGCAGAGCCTCCTGCCTTGTTCATCAGTGCTACCATGGTACCCAACAGGATCAGGAACATGAAGATACCGATATTCCATGCATCCGCCACGGAATTGATAAATCCTTCGTTGATCACCGTATCCAGCGTTGCAATAGGAGAAAATCCGGTATAAATCAAAGCTCCCGTAACAATGCCGATAAACAGTGACGAATATACTTCTTTTGTGATCAGTGCCAATACGATTGCCACCACAGGCGGCAGCAATGCCCAAATTGTTCCGTACATAATTTTGCCCTCTCTCGTACTTTTTTTGTAACATTTCAGATACATTTTTACTTTATGGCAAACCCGTATACCTGTCAATATAATTTTCCAAATTAACGCTTTAGCACAGCAATTTATCCGTTCCTTTTCTCTTTTCTGCTTTAAATCGCTAAATTTTCTTGCATCCTTGCACGATCTGGGCTATAATGAGCAATGACATTTAGCAGAAAGGACGTGCCCTGCGCACGATGGAATACCATGAGTTTCGAATTTATCAAAAAACTGCCCACTCCTGCGGAGATCCGCAAGGAACTGCCCCTTCCGGCAGAATTAGCCAGGATCAAAGAAGAAAGAGATGCTGAAATCCGTGACGTCCTCACCGGCAAAAGCAATAAGTTTCTGGTGATTATCGGACCCTGCTCCGCTGATAACGAAGATTCCGTATGTGATTACGTCAATCGTCTTGCCAAAGTGAATGAGAAAGTTAAGGACAAGCTGATCCTGGTGCCCAGAATCTACACCAACAAGCCCCGCACCACCGGCGAAGGCTACAAGGGTATCACCAGCCAGCCCGATCCCGAGAAGAAACCGGATTTCCTGGCAGGTCTGATGGCCATGCGTAAAATGCACATCCGCGCCATCAAAGAGACCGGTCTCACTGCCGCAGATGAAATGTTATACCCGGAGAACTGGGGTTATGTATCCGATATCCTCTCCTATGTGGCCATCGGTGCCCGTTCCGTAGAGGATCAGCAGCATCGTCTGACCGTCAGCGGCTTCGATGTAGCTGCCGGTATGAAGAATCCTACCAGCGGAGATTTCTCCGTAATGCTGAACTCCGTATATGCGGCACAGCACCCCCACTCCTTCATCTATACCGGATGGGAGGTGAATACCCACGGCAACGATCTGGCACACACCGTACTGCGCGGTGCTACCAACAAGCACGGTGCCAATATCCCCAACTACCATTACGAGGATCTGATCCGTCTGTGGGATATGTATGAAAAAATGGATCTGAAGAATCCTGCCTGCGTGATCGATGCGAACCACTCCAACTCCAACAAGCAGTTCAAGGAGCAGATCCGTATCACCAAGGAAGTCATGCACAGCCGTAAACTCAGCCCCGATCTGCACAAGCTGGTCAAGGGCGTCATGATCGAGAGCTACATCGAGGAAGGCAACCAGAAGGTGGGTGCCGGCTGCTACGGCAAGTCCATCACCGATCCCTGTCTGGGCTGGGAAGACAGTGAGCGTCTGATCTACGATATCGCTGAGTACGAATAAAAAGAACGATTTTGCAAATGGGGTGCTGAATAGTTAAAACAGTTTCAAAAAAACTGCAGGAATCCTTTTAATAACGCAGGATTCACAAAACATTCCAATAAACATCCGAAAACCAGTGCGATCCATATGAGCGCCAGTTTTCCCAATCTGCCGGGCAGGGATTTTTTTCCCTGCCCGGTTGTGTGATGGTAAAAATAAATACTCCGGTGCATATCTTCACACCATCTGAGTAACAGGATCATAGCCGGCAGGTAACACAGATAATGGGGAAAGATGCTCACGATCCCCAGAAGGATCCCCTTGATTCCATACCTAAACACTGCCGTACTCAGAAAAAAGCCCACAGAGAATCCGTATTTTACGGTGACTCCTCCGCAGAAAATCCATCCCAGATAAGTCGTTGCCATGATAATAAGCACCAGAAAATTCCGACATCTTTTGCACAGCACGTACCAGAACAGGATACTGCTGTCCACGGTCATATATTTCATGCGATATAACGTGTCCTCATCCAGCATTCCCGCACGGTTTAACAGAATTCCCCGTCCGAAATACACCGCAAACAATCCCACCACAAATCCCGTCAAAAACAAAAAGTGCAGCGGGAGTTTTCCCGCAGGCAACATGGATCTGTTCCATTTCATATATTCTCGTCTCCCGTCAGGCGTTGTTAGTAATATATGCGGACAACATGGAAAATCATGCTTTCTTATTCGTCTTTCAGAAAAGAAAAAGCCCATCCGGACAGGTACTGCCTGTCTGGATGGGGTTTCCTAAAATCATTATGTAGCAGCCGGTCGTGACTGCTTTTGTCTGTAACGGAATTACTCACTCAGGTATTTGGACGCGTAAGTTAAAATGCCGCAGATTGTCTTGGCATCCTGGATCCTGCAGTCGTAGATCATCTGCTTTAATTCTTCTACGGAATAAGCCTCTACATTGATGAATTCATCTTCATCCAGATGCTGGTTTCCTCTGTCTTTCAGTCCTCTGGCCAGATAAATATCGATCTTCTCATTGCAGAATGCCACTGTGGTATAAATAGAGGTCAACAGTTCCACATGGTCAGTATGATACCCGGTCTCTTCCTGCAATTCCCGCATAGCTGCCTGATCCGTGGGCTCTTCTCTCCCGTTCAGTCCGCCTGCCGGGATCTCTAACGTCTCACGCTCCAGGGCATTGCGGTACTGACGCACCATCAGAAGTTTACCGTCTTCTCTCACGGCTACCACCGCAGCTGCACCCTTATGGTCGATCAGATCCCATTTTGCAATATTACCGTTGGGAATCTGCATGGTATCCTGATAATAGTCGATAATAGCACCCTTTGCTACCAGATCACGGCTGATACGCTTGAATTCTTCCATGACTTATCATCCCTTCTCATCCAAATCGAATACTTACCTGTTTTCCAGTAATTTATCTACGCTCACCATCTTGACGCAGAGTACGAACAGATCCGTAGCCATTGCCATCTCCTCCGGTGTGGGGAAGGAAGGCGCAATACGGATATTGGAGTCCTTGGGATCCTTCTTGTAGGGGAAAGTAGCGCCTGCTCCGGTCAGAGTGACGCCTGCTTCCTTACACTTTGCCACGATAGCCTTGGCACAGCCTTCCAGGGCATCAAAGGAGATGAAATATCCACCGTTGGGCTTAGTCCAGGTACCGATGCCTAAGCCTCCCAACTCATTCTCCAGCACTTGCAGTACAGCCTCGAACTTGGGACGCATGATCGCTGCGTGCTTCTTCATATGTTCACGTACACCATTGATATCCTTGAAATAACGTACATGGCGTAACTGGTTGATCTTATCATAACCAATCGTCTGGATCGTCATGGACTTGCGCATATCATCCAGGTTTGCCTTGGAAGATGCAATAGCCGCAATGCCGGCTCCTGCGAAGGTTACCTTGGAGGTGGAGCAGAACTCGAATACCATGTCCGGATGTCCTGCCTTTTCACACTCGGAAAGGATCTCTAACAGCTGATCCTGTCTGTCATCATATAAATGATGGATGGCATAGGCATTATCCCAGAAAATACGGAAATCCGGTGCGGCAGGCTGCAATGCTGCGAAACGTCTTACGGTCTCATCGGAGTAGGAATAGCCCTGAGGGTTGGAGTATTTCGGTACACACCAGATACCCTTGATGGCAGGATCTTCAGACACCAGCTTCTCTACCATGTCCATATCCGGTCCTTCGGGTGTCATGGGCACATTGATCATTTCAATTCCGAAATGCTCTGTGATTCCAAAATGTCTGTCATAACCGGGTACGGGACACAGAAACTTTACATGATCCAGCTTACACCAGGGGGTATTGCCTAAGATGCCATGGGTCATAGCCCGGGATACGGTATCATACATGATGGTCAGGCTGGCATTACCGCAGACGATCACATTCTCCGGCTTCACTTCCAAAATGTCAGCGATCAGTTTCTTTGCCTCAGGAATACCGTCCAGGCCACCATAATTTCGAACATCCATTCCATCCTCAGCCTTCATAGCGCTCTGAGAATTTACAACATCGAGATAATCCATTGTCATATCCAGCTGGTTAACTGCCGGTTTTCCTCTGGACATATCCAGTTTCAGGCCTTTGCCTTTTGCATCTTCATATGCAGCGTTCAGCTCTGCCTTCAATGTTAAAAGTTCTTCCTTGGATAATTCCTGATATGCTTTCATTTCGTACCATACCTTTCTCGTTTTTTCCCATAGGGAATACGCTTTCTTCTGTGGACGTTGGATAATCGTATACAATCATACACTTCGAATATCATACTATAAGAAAGTTCTTTGTACAATACCTTTTTTCGAAAATTTTAGTAACTATTCAGAACCCCATTCGCAAAACCGCTACTTCGTAGCTTTCTTTTTGCTCATGTGGTTACTTCGCCATATAAAACTGCTTATCTGCCTGAATGCAAGCATTCGCAGAACGCAGTTTTGCATGGCTCTGAATAGTTACAAATTTTATCAAAAAAGCTGCTGTGCTTTAACAGCACAACAGCTTTTCTTACTTCGTATGAAATTGTCATTTCTGACTGGTCAGTTATTTGGCGTAATCAATTACGCGGCTCTCACGGATCACATTTACCTTGATCTGTCCGGGATATTCCAATTCAGCTTCGATCTGCTTGGAAATATCTCTTGCCAACAATACCATATCGGCATCTGAAATCTGCTCGGGCACTACCATAACACGAACTTCACGACCTGCCTGAATAGCAAAAGATTTATCTACACCTTTGAAATTGTTTGTGATATCTTCTAACTGTCTTAATCTGCTAGTATAGGTTTCCAGTGTTTCCCTTCTAGCTCCCGGTCTTGCAGCGGATATTGTATCAGCAGCTTGTACAATACATGCAATCAGGGAAGTAGGCTCTACATCGCCATGGTGAGATTCCACGGCATTGATAACCGTAGCGTTCTCTTTATATTTCCGACACAGTTCAGCACCCAGCTGAATATGGGAACCTTCCATCTCGTGGTCTACTGCCTTACCGATATCATGCAGCAGTCCCGCTCTCTTGGCAAGTCTCACATCCAGTCCCAGCTCCGCTGCCAGAAGACCTGACAACTGTGCAACCTCGATGGAATGCTTTAATGCGTTCTGACCATAGCTGGTACGGAATTTCATCTTACCGAGTAATCTTACCAGTTCGGGATGAATGCCATGTACACCAACCTCCAGAGTTGCGGCTTCTCCCTCTTCCTTGATCATTACTTCGACTTCCTTCTGCGCCTTCTCTACCATCTCTTCGATTCTGGCCGGATGGATACGTCCGTCCACAATCAGCTTCTCCAGCGCAATTCTCGCTACCTCACGACGAATCGGATCAAATCCGGACAGGATTACTGCTTCCGGTGTATCATCTATGATCAGGTCTACACCTGTCATGGTCTCAAGGGTACGGATGTTACGTCCCTCACGTCCGATGATACGTCCCTTCATTTCGTCATTCGGTAACTGTACAACGGAAATTGTAGTCTCAGAGACATGGTCTGCTGCACATCTCTGTATAGCGTTAACCACATATTCCTTTGCCTTTTTGTCTGCTTCTTCTTTGGCCCGACTCTCCATTTCCTTGATCATCACGGCCGATTCATGTTTCACTTCATCTTCAACAATTTTCAATAAGTAGTCTTTTGCTTGTTCAGAGGTTAATCCTGAAATTCGTTCCAGTTCCTGCACACGCTGCTCATTCAGTCTGGAGACTTCTTCCTTCATGCGATTGAGGGATTCTTCTCTGGATGCTAAACTTGCCTCGCGCTTCTCGATGGCATCTGCTTTCTTATCGATGTTTTCTTCCTTCTGCTGAACTCTGCGCTCATACCGCTGGGCTTCCGCTCTGCGTTCCTTGATTTCTTTGTCCAGTTCATTCTTGGTACGAATGGACTCTTCCTTGACTTCCAGGAGTGATTCGCGCTTTTTGTTCTCTGCAGTCTTCAGAGCTTCATCAATAATCTCTCTTGCCTTCTCCTCTGCGTTGCCGATGGTTCCCTCCGCGTTCTTCTTCAGACGGTTCGTGGTAACCTTTGCTGTGATCAGCACTGCAGCTATAATGGCAATAACAGAAGCCACTAATACTATTACAATATTAGTGTCCACTACAGGAGCACCTCCTTATGAAATTTTCATTGTACATTTTGCTCCGATAATACAAATTATCGTTCATAATAGAATGCAATTTATGTACATTCTAACAAGCAATTCACAACAGTATTAGTGTAAACTGAAATTACACCCATGTCAAGTACAAGTCGCAATTAGTCCAAAAATAGTTCCTATATCAAAACAATCTTTGTGCATTATTTCTTGCTGTTATGCGTCATCCGGTATTCTCAGAAATCATCGCTATGCATGCCACCGATGGCCTTGCGGATAGCTTCTGCGGAGAATCCCTTTCTGACCAGAAATGCGTAGATCTTCTGGCGTTCCTTCCAGTCTGTCTCTGCTTCCGGATCATAATGCTTCTTATGAAGCAGTTCACGGATCATACTCTGTTCGTCCTGCTCTCCGCCCTTCTCCCGCCAGACCTGCCAGGCCTCTTCCATGGTAGCTGCCGGGATTCCCTTGCCCTGCAGATCCTGTTCGATCCGCCGCCTGCTGCGGCTGTCCTCGTGATAAGTAATATAATCCACGGCATATCGCAGATCATCGATATAATGAAAGCCCGCCACATAAGCGATAGCCTGCTCTATAATCTCCGTCGGATAAAAGCCCTGCTGTAATTTTGTCCGCAGCTGTGCCGTCGTATATTCTCTTCCCTGCAACAGGTTCATGGCACGAAGCTTCGCCCGCTTGGGAAGTACCTCCTGCATGATAGTCCGATAGTCTTCCTCGCTTAATTGCTGTCCTTCCTTTATATGGTAAAGACGCAATTCGCCTTTGTACAATACAAAGGCGAATTCCTGATCAATATATACTTTGCTTCTCGATTTGGAAAGTTCCGTAACCTGTGTTACCAGCATGGATCTACTCTTCCTTCTCTGCTGCGGCAGTGACATCTGCCTTTAGTCCGTAATGCTCTCTGACCTTCTCGGCAATCTCATCGCAGATGGCGGGATTGTCTTTTAAATACTGCTTGGCATTCTCACGGCCTTGTCCGATCTTGTTGCCCTCGTAGGCATACCAGGCACCGGACTTTGCCACAACGTCACAGCTGGCTGCCAGATCCAGAATGTCTCCTACCATGGAAATACCTTCACCGAACATGATATCAAACTCTGCTTCCTTGAAAGGAGGTGCAATCTTATTCTTAACGACTTTGACACGGGTACGGTTACCGATCACTTCACCGCCCTGCTTCAGAGCTTCGATCCTTCTGACATCCAGTCGTACAGAAGAATAGAACTTCAGCGCACGTCCGCCAGTAGTGGTCTCAGGATTACCGAACATTACACCTACCTTCTCACGCAGCTGGTTGATAAAGATAACCGTACAGTTGGACTTGCTGATCACAGCGGTCAGCTTGCGCAGCGCCTGGGACATCAGTCGTGCCTGTAAACCCACATGGCTGTCTCCCATATCACCGTCAATCTCGGCCTTGGGTACCAGTGCGGCTACGGAGTCCACTACGATAATGTCAATGGCTCCGGAGCGTACCATGGTCTCCGTGATCTCCAGTGCCTGCTCACCGTTATCCGGCTGGGAAATGTACAGGTTGTCAATATCTACGCCGATGTTCTTCGCATAAACAGGATCCAGAGCATGCTCCGCATCGATGAATCCGGCAATACCGCCTCTTTTCTGTACTTCTGCGATCATATGTAAGGTAACGGTGGTCTTACCACTGGATTCCGGTCCGTAGATCTCAATGATTCTTCCCTTAGGAATACCGCCCAGTCCTAACGCTATATCCAAACTTAAAGAACCGGTGGGGATGGTCTCCACATTCATCTGTGCCGTGGGATCTCCCAGCTTCATTACCGCGCCCTTTCCGTACTGCTTCTCGATCTGGCTCAGCGCCGCATCCAATGCTTTAAGCTTATCGTCTTTTTCCATGTCAATCTCCTTTTTGTTCAAGGAACAAATGTTCTGCTTTTTATTTAGGATAAAACATTTGTTCGTGTTTGTCAATGTCTATTTTTATTATACATATTTTGTGTACATTAAAGCTCCCTCATAAGCATTCCCCCTTATTTTTTCGTTCCGATGATCGTCTGAAATTTTGGCGAATGCCTGAACATCCTGAAATGTCTGTCGATAATCAGAGATAAAAGATACAAAAAGAATGTATCACACATCCCCGCTTCCCGCAAGGACGCATGATACATTTCCTGTGTTTTCGTCACTATCTACAATTTTTTACCCCTTCGTTTTGAGGGTATCTCACAAAATATTTTTCTGTTACTTTTTACCAAAAGTAACTTTGCTGAAGTATTTCAGAATACAGCTGCGCATAAGAATCAGTGCTGCAGAGGTAGTTGCCTCTCTGATCTGGCTGCGGGTTCCAGAGAAATGATACTCTTTCACCGTAACTTCTCCCTTTATGCTGCATCCGATATATACCAGTCCTACCGGCTTTTCCTCGGTTCCGCCGTCCGGTCCTGCAATTCCGGTCACTGCCACAGCCACATCCGATTTCATTAACAGTGCGGCTCCTTTTGCCATCTCTGAGGCAGTCTTGCTGCTGACGGCACCGTATTTGTCCAGCGTGCTCTTACGCACTCCCAGGAATTTCCGTTTTGCCTTATTGGAATAAGTCACCAGTCCGGCCTTGTAGCACTCCGATACCCCGGGGACATTGATGATCCTTGCCGCGATCATGCCGCCGGTACAGGATTCCGCGGTTGTCACCGTCAGATCATTGGCCATCAGCAGATCTGCTACCGCCATCTCCAGGGTAGTCTCCGCCTTGGTACTGTAAATATCCGCTCCGAAACGGGATTTCAGTTCCTTCACCACAGGTTTAATGGCTTTTCCAGCTGCCTTGGTATCTTCCCCGGAAGCGGTGACACGGATATGTACTTCTCCCGTCTTGGCATAGGTAGCTATCGTAGGATTGGTCTGTTCGTCGATCAGATCCTTCAGGGTATCCTCCACCTGGCTCTCCGGCACACCACAAAGCTTTACCGTCTGAGAACAGATCACCCCGGGAGTCAGTGTATCCAGATAAGGAAGCACCTGCTGTTCGAACATGGGAACCAGTTCCGCAGGGGGGCCCGGCAGCAACACAATACGGTTCTTCTCCGTCTCCAGAATAATGCCCGGCGCTGTTCCATTATCATTGTCCAGCACCTTCGCTCCCTCTGGCACCATGGCCTGTTTCCAGTTGTTCTCCGTGGGCTGAATATCTCTGACTGCGAAAAATTCGGCAATGCGCTCCATGCTGTGATCATCCACCGAGAGATTCTTTCCACAGACTTCCGCCACAGTCTCCTTGGTCAGATCATCCTCCGTGGGTCCCAGTCCACCAGATAACAGGATCACATCCGAACGCTCCATGGCACATTTCAACACACCTGCCAGTCTCTCCACATTATCTCCCACCACTGTCTGGTAGTAACAGTCCAGTCCGGCTCCCGCCAGCTTTTCCGCCAGATAAGCTGCATTCGTATTCACAATGTTCCCCAGTAATAATTCGGTACCTACACAGATGATCTCCGCTGTCATATCTTTACCGCCTTTCGCTGTCACTTGTCCTATATCTTTCCCACAGACAGTATACTACACTTCTCGGGCGGAGAAAAGGAAATATTTTACTCCAGAGAATTTTCACTTTCCACTTTTTCCTGATTCCAGAGCTGGTGTCGTATTTTTTCATCCGTTCCCTTGTGACTCCGCTCCCGCCACTGAGTAGGGGTGCATTCATACCTTTTCTGAAAACAGCGGTGGAAGGTCCGCATATTAGGAAATCCGCATTCGTAACTGATCTCTGTCACCGTCTTTCTGCTGTCCTTCAACAGATTGCAGGCCAGGATCATCCGCTGCTGCGCTACATAGGAAGGAAAAGAGATATTTAACTGGGAGGAAAAAATATGGGACAGATAATACGGACTAATACCCAACTCTTTTGCCACCTTCTGTGCCGTCAGTTCCCCGGTGATATTGTCGTTGATATATTGCAAAAGCTTCTGCGTGATATTCAGATCCGAAGGCTTGTCCTTTTTGATCACTGGGATATTTTCATACATATCCGCCAACAGTGCCATCAGAAGTCCCTTGTCCTGCCGAAATGGCCGCAGTTCCTTATGCAGACCAATATCTGCCAGAATGTTCAGTACCATCTGTCCGTAACGGCTGAGCATGCTTTTCTGAAAACGGGGAGACTCCATATCATAATAGGTAAGTTCTTCCTGAAATTCCCCGATGGAATCCATATCTGCAATGATCAGAAGCATTCCCACCTCTCCCACAGAACTGTAGGAATGGATCTGGTTCGGGTAGATCATCAGACAGTCTCCTGTAATCAGATGATAATTCACACCAGCTACCGTGGCATCCATCTCCCCTTCCGTCACATGGACGAATTCCATATGTTTATGCAGATGAAACGGGAAGTTCGGGTGCCACCAGACATGACAGTCATAGACCTTTTTCCGGCTCTCATAAAACGGTTTTACTGTGTTCATACCAATCCCCATACCTTTCACAGTCTGCAAACTTTAGGCCGCAGGCACAAAATTTAAAGCTCTCTGTATTCTACATACCATATTCCGTCCCGAATTTCTACCTGTTTTGTTAAAAATAGCAATTTTTGTCCCATATGTAATTTCTTTTTGTCGTGCAGTCCACACTTTTTTCACTTACAATAAGCTTAAATGAAAGCAGTTCCAATTTAAAAAACAAAAAGTGAGATATATTATGAATCGTACAGAAGCCAGAGAAAAAGCTACCGCACTGGTAGCACAAATGACAATAGAAGAAGCTGCTTCCCAGCTGTTACACTCGTCTCCCGCGATTCCCCGTCTGGGCATTCCCGCCTATGACTGGTGGAGTGAAGCCCTTCATGGTGTTGCCAGAGCCGGTACTGCCACCTGTTATCCGCAGGCGATTGGCCTGGGTGCAACTTTTGACCGTGAATTATTACAGAAAATCGCCGGTTCCATCGCTTTGGAAGCCCGGGCAAAATATAACGCTTATTCCCGCCTCGGAGACCGCACCCGGTACAAAGGTGTGACCATGTGGTCTCCCAATATCAATATCTTCCGTGATCCCCGCTGGGGAAGAGGCCAGGAGACCTACGGAGAAGATCCCGTACTTACCGCTTCCCTTGGCTGTGCCTTTGTGGAAGGATTACAGACCAAAAGAGACGGTTACCTGACCACTGCCGCCTGTGCCAAACATTTTGCGGTGCATTCCGGTCCCGAGGCTCTGCGTCACAGTTTCGACGCCAAAGCTACGAAGAAGGATCTGTGGGAAACTTATCTTCCCGCTTTTGAAGCTCTGGTGACACAGGCTGATGTGGAAGCTGTCATGGGTGCTTATAACCGTACCAACGAGGAACCCTGCTGTGCTCACTCCTATCTTATGGAGGAGGTGCTTCGCGACAAATGGCATTTTGAAGGACATTACGTTTCCGACTGCTGGGCGATCCGTGATTTCCACGAGGGACATCATGTAACTGCATTTCCGGAGGATTCCGCCGCTCTTGCCCTGGAAAAGGGTTGTGATTTAAACTGCGGCTGTACCTATGAATATATTTTACAGGCATATAAACAGGGAAAGGTAACCGAAGAAGAAATCCGCCGCAGTGCAGAACGTCTTTTCACCACCAGATACCTGTTAGGACTCTTCGATCACAGTTCCCTGGACGAAATTCCCTACAATGTGGTGGGCTGTAAAGAACATCGGGAACTGGCTTATCAGGCCGCTGTGGAAAGCTGTGTTCTGTTGAAAAATGACGGTACACTGCCTCTGTCCTTGAAAGATAACAAACGCATGGCTGTCATCGGCCCCAATGCCGACAGTCATGCCGCACTGGTTGGTAACTACAACGGTACCCCGCCCCGTTCCATCACTGTAGTGGAAGGAATTACAAGAATCTGCGAGGATACCGGCTGGGATGTCACTTATGCAGAGGGATGTCTGCTCTATGATGACCCTTCCGTACGAAAGGTATTCCAGAACTACCGTATCCCCGAAGCTGTGGCATTGGCAGAATCCTGTGACCTCGCCATTGTATGTGTCGGTCTCGACTCCACACTGGAAGGAGAACAGGGAGATGTGGGTAATGCATTTGCCAGTGGAGACAAGCCAGATCTGCTGCTTCCCAAGATCCAGAGGGATCTGGTAGAACAGGTCATCGCTACCGGTACTCCGGTGATTCTGATTGATCTGGCCGGAAGCCCCATCGATCTGTCCGCTTACGAAGATCAGGTGCCTGCAATACTGCATGCCTGGTATCCCGGCGGAGAAGGCGGACGGGCCATTGCAGACATCCTGTTCGGCAAAGTATCTCCCGGCGGCAAGCTGCCCCTTACCTTCTATTATAATGCCGGACCGCTGCCAGACATTACCGATTATCATATGACCGGACGCACTTACCGTTATTTTGAAGGCAGACCCTGGAAGCCTTTTGGTTTCGGACTCACCTACGGAGAATTGCAGATCACAGAAGCAAAAGTAACTGAAGTTGATTACACGAAGGAGATTCCTTCCGCACAAATCACAATACATTGCCAGAATCCCACGGGTCGTGACTTAAGTGATGTTTTACAGGTATATGCCCATGTAAACGGTTCCTCCAACGAAGTTCCCAACCACAAGCTGGCTGCGTTCGAACGGATCCGTCTGGATGCCGGAGAAAGCAAAGAATTCCGGATCACCATTCCGCCCATGGCCTTTACCACGGTAGACAATTCCGGCAACAGAGTATTTGATGGCACTTCTGCTACACTTTATCTGGGATTTTCCCAGCCGGACCTCACAGAAGAAGATCAGAAGATCTATACAGGCAACAGAGGCCAGGTATTCGCGGTCACTTTATAATGAGCATTATGGTGGTAAACCATTTGCTATAGAGAGATGTATTTTTTAAACAAGGAGGATAAATCCTCTCCTCGCCATAAGGGGAAATTTCACTTTGTGAAATTGGATTTTCCTTCGGAAAACAAGGAGGATAAATCCTCTCCTCGCCATAGGGGCTCGGATTTTCCTTCGGAAAACAAGGAGGATTACAATGAAAAGAAACAAGATCTTAAGCCTGTTGCTGTCCGTTTCCATGCTGACTGCACTCACCGCCTGCGGAAGTCAGGGTTCCGATACTCCCGCAGCATCCACCACCGATAGCGGAAGCACAGCTTCTTCTGCTGCCGAGAGTACCGCTTCTTCTGATGACGGTTATGTACTGGACAAGGTCACTCTCGTCGTAGACGGTACCTTTAATGCATCTGTGGATGCTTATCAGGACAAATTCGTCGAACAATGGGACACAGCTGTCAGTGAAGCACTGGGCCATCCCATCAGTCTGAATATCCAGCAGTTAGACCATTCCAGCTATGTAGATGGCGTTGGCCGTCTGTTTGCCAGCGGTGATTACCCCGATGTCATTCTGCTGAATGCCGGTCAGTATGCCGAATATGCCAAAACCGGTCTTCTGTGGGATATGACAGCTGCTTATGATAATGCAAAGTTCCACAGCCACATGGTACTGCCCGCAGTAAACGAGAATGTCCGTATCGACGGCAGACAGTATGGTCTGTCCACCGGTCTTGGCGGCGGCTGTATCACTTATGTAAAGCAGGCATGGCTGGATGCAGTCGGCATGAAGGCTGAGGATATTACCGACTGGGATTCCTACTATGCAATGTTAAAGGCATTCACCGAACAGGATCCCGACGGCAATGGCAAGAACGATACCTATGGTGTAGCTGCAGCAGGCTTTATCGGTTCCGAGGCTCCTTACACCAACTATCTGCCTCAGTTCTGGCAGAACGCATACCCCAGCTTCACCTATGATAAGAACGGTGTATGGTATGACGGTTTCAACACCCAGGAGACTAAAGATGCTCTGCTTCGTTTACAGCAGGCTTACGCAGACGGTGTCATCGATCCTGAATCCCTGACCATGGGTACCAAGGATGTCCGTGAAAAATGGTGGTCTTCCGATCAGTCCGGTTCCTTCGGTGCTTTCACCTACTGGTCCGGTTACTGGAACGATAACCTGGTTAACAACATGGATAAGAACGGTGTAGATTCCGGACTGGCAAGACTGACCCCTATCGCTGAAATGGATGGCTACCTGAACAGAGAATCTCCTGTATACTGCATCATTGATGACGGTGACGGCGATGATTCCAGAGAACAGGCAATCTTCGATGCAGTCTTCGAGACCATGTTCGACGGCGGTACTGTACAGACCCTGTGGGTATACGGTGCAGAAGGCTACCATTGGTCTACTGAGGCTGAGACTATTGTTACCGGTGAAGGTACTGACAATGCCAAGACCTATGAATACAAAGACGGTGAGTTCCATCTGCGTCTGAATCCTTCCGATCCCAGTGCATTATGGAAAAAGAATGCTATCGATCCTTCTTCCATGATCTGCTCCTTAGAGAATGGTTTTGAATCCGCTACCGATCTGACCAAGGAATGTAACGAGTTCTTCTCCGAACACAGCGTAGACGCTCCCCACTCTGCTTCCTGTGACGGTATTACCAACTACGGCGGTACGATCAATGATGCTAAGAACGTAGTCATCGCCGAGGTTGTTGTAAAGGGCGGAGATGTAGATGCCGCTATGGACAATTATGTTAAGACTACCCAGGATATGGTAGACGAGATCCTCGGACAGCTGAATGCAGACTAAATAGTAAAAAATAGCCGATTAGCAACCTGCTCCGCCGGGCGCACTAAAAAAGCCGCTTCACAAAAATGTGAGACGGCTTTTTACGGTAACTGGAAAGTTAGTAAAGAAATGCTATCAAATCCCCGTAGCCCTTGGCAAGGTATAAGA
>ENA-OYWH01000485-OYWH01000485.1-human-gut-metagenome-genome-assembly--contig:-NODE-485-length-25426-cov-6.356943_pt1 | contig 25426 bp, 19 predicted proteins | sample MGYA00244168_ERZ653393 | MGnify/ENA primary metagenome ERZ653393 (study PRJEB26926, sample SAMN06165164) | human gut metagenome | biome: ENVO:00009003; feature: ENVO:2100002; material: ENVO:00002003...
ACGAGATCTAGTACGGTCTCGTGGGCTCGGAGATGTGTATAAGAGACAGGCGCCAGCCCCGCGTAGCCGACCAGCGCATTGACTGCTACGTCGGTGTCGCCGCCCGCCGCGACCTGCGCCACGGCCTCCTCTCCGGCGTAAACCTTGACGTCGGTGTCCTCCAGCGCGTCGCGCAGCCGGGTGTAATATCGTTTGTCGGCGATGACCGCCGTGTCTGCGTCGAATTCCCGCGCCTGCGCCGCCAGCCGCTGCCAGTTGCTGTTGGCCGTCAGCACGCGCACTTCGAAAAAATCGGGGTTCTCGCGTACGATGTCGAGCGTCTGCACGCCGATCGAACCGGTCGAACCCAGTATTGCCAATCGTTGTTTCATGCGGATCTATTGGAAGACGATATATCCTTCGGGATCGACGGGCTTGCCGTTGTTCCAGAGTTCGAATTCGAAGAGTCTCACCTCGCCCTGCTCGGCTTCGGCGTTGTAGCCGATCAGCTCGCCCGCGCGGATGGTCTGCCCTTTGGTCACCAGCGACTGCGAGAGTCCCTTGTAGACCGACAGCAGATTCCCGGCGTGCTGCAGTTCGACCATGTAGCCCGTTTCGGGGGTCCAGAGGCTCAGCACCACCGTGCCGTTGTCCACGGCCGCTATGCGGTCGCTGGCCGCCGCCGCAATACGTATGCCGAAGTTGCCGTTGCGGATGTCGAACCGGTCGGTGATGATGCCTTCGACGGGCGTCGCCAGCTCGATCGCTTCACGCACCGAGCGCCGCGAGCCGCCGCTGCGGCCCGTGACAGCGTACTCGCCGTCGCCCTCCATCTGCGCCCTGAGCACCGAATCTTCGGGCGAGGGCATCACCAGCACCTTCGTGGCCCGCGTGCTGTCCGAATTGGCGAGCACCCGCGCCACGGGCGTCTTGCCCTCCATGATCAGGGCTATGTTCTGGTTGTAGGTGAGCATGTCGTTCATCATGCGCTCCATCGAGTCCAGCCGGATGATGTTCTGCACCAGACTTTCGCGCGAGCGGTCGGCTTCGGTGCGGTAGCCCGGCAGGAATTCCAGTACGGGGCTGTACGCCACCAGCGTGAGGATGAGGATAAAGAGCAGCAGTGCGAATGAAACGAATGCTGCGAAGATGCTGGCCGGCGAGAGGTGCATGTGCCACTCTTCGCTGTTGTCCGTAGCGTTGAGCATGTTGAAGCGGCGTTTGCGGAAAAAGCTGCGCTGCCATGCCCGTATGTTCTTTAAAAATTTCATCAAACCATTGCAATTATCCATGCAAAGATAACCAATTTCATAGAAAACCTTTGCGGAACGCGGTGAATTTTTTAACTTTGTAATCGTTTTGATTTTAACGCCAAAAACAGATAAAAAATATGGTAAAACCTACATTACTGGTCCTCGCCGCAGGCATGGGTTCGCGCTACGGCTCGCTCAAGCAGATGGACGGGGTCGGCCCCAATAACGAGGCCATTATCGATTATTCGGTTTACGACGCGATCCGCGCCGGTTTCGGCAAGGTCGTATTCGTCATTCGCCACTCCTTCGAGAAGGAGTTCCGCGAGGTCTTTTCGGCCGAGCGTTTCGGCGGCCGCATCGCCGTCGAGTTCGTCTTTCAGGAGTTGGACTATCTGCCCGAAGGCGCTTCGGTTCCCGAAGGCCGCGTCAAGCCGTGGGGCACGAACCATGCCGTGATGATGGCTGCCGACGCCGTGCACGAGCCGTTCGCCGTCATCAACGCCGACGACTTCTACGGCGCCGAAGCCTACCAGACCATCGGCGACTACCTTTCGCAGCTCGGTGACAGCAAAAACCGCTACTGCATGGTCGCTTACGACCTGAACCGGACCCTTTCGGACAACGGCACCGTATCGCGCGGCGTCTGCGGCGTGGATGCCGACGGCAACCTGACGTCGATGGTCGAGCGTACGCAGATCGAGCGCATGCCCGACGGCCGAATTCTCTTCCACGACGGCGGCGCCGACGAAGAGCTTGCCGAGGATACCCCCGTTTCGATGAACCTCTTCGGCTTCACGCCCGACTTCTTCGCCTACTCGAAGGAGTATTTCAAGACGTGGCTCGCCGAGAACCGCGAGAACCTCAAATCGGAGTTCTACATCCCGACGATGGTCAACAAACTCATCGGCGAGGGCGCGGCGTCCCTGCGCGTGCTCCGTTCGGCGGCCCAGTGGCACGGCGTCACCTACAAGGAGGACAAACCCGCGCTGATGGCCTCGATCGAGAAGATGATCGCCGAGGGCAAATACCCCCGCAATCTCTGGGCTTAGTTCCCGGCGTTATAATAAGGGGCGGCCCGAAAGCCGCCCCTTATCTTTTGTCCCGCATTGTCCTATTGTTTTCCGACGTCTTTTCGGCTGCCTGTCCCTGTTGTCTTTGTCCGCGGTTGTCTTGCCGTTTTTTCTGCCGCTTTCCGTCTGCCGCTTCTTTCGCAGCTGTTATCCCGCCGCCTTTTCCGGCGCCATTCCGTCCGGGCAGGACCTTCCGTACCTTTCATCCGTTCCGCAAAATAAAAAAACAGGACTCCGAAAAGTCCTGTTTTTATCTTTGGTTAACAACTGTTGGGAACCTGTTGCGCAGCCGTCGAACAACCTGCGGCCGGCCGGTCAGTCCAGAAATCCCTCCCGTACCAGCTGCTCCCTGATCTTGGTCCAGTCCGCCACCGGCCGTTTCACGCCGTCCACGAACCGGATCGGACAGCCCAAGTTGCTGTCGTCGATATAGAGGTCCGCATGAATCTTCGGCGACGAAGTCCAGCGCTGCTGCGAGGGGTTTTCGTTGATGGCGTAGAGCGGAATCTCCCGGTCCCTGAACCACTTGACTGCCTTGTCGAGCAGTGCGCCCGAACGCATCGTGTAGAGTATCAGCCGGCATCCGTTGTCGGTGAGTTCTTTGAGTACGGCAACCGCGCCTGCATCGTCCCCGATTTCGGGGTAGGCGTGCGTTACCACCGTGCCGTCGAAATCCACGGCGATCAATGCATTGTGTATAGCCATATTATTTCTTTACTTTACGTGCGAGTTTGCTGAAGAAAAGTTTGATCCGCTTGCGGTAGCTTACCTCCTGATGGTCGTCGCCATAGCCGTATCCGTAACCGTATCCATACCCGTAACCATAGCCGTATCCGTACCCGTAGCCATGGCGGCGTGTGCGTGTGCCGTTGAGCACGATGCACATGTTATGGAACTTCTTCTCGCGGTAGAGCCGTTCGATGTCGGGCAACTGACGGCGGTCGAGCACGCCTTCGCGCACGATATAGATACAGAGGTCGGCCAGACGGTCCGTAATCACCGCATCGGCTACCGACATGGCCGGCGTGCTGTCGATGAATACGAAGTCGTAACGCTCCTTCAACTGCTCTACCAGCTTGTCGAGCCGGTTCGAGAGCAGCATCTCGGTGGGGTTGGGCGGCTGTATGCCGGCGCAGATCACGTCGAGGTTCTCGTGGAAGCCCATGTTCGTCACCAGCTGGTCGATGTCGGTGATCGTTCCGGCCAGATAACCGGACATGCCGTTCTTGCTGTTGCTGCGTCCCAAGTGCGTCGTGAGCGCGTGACGGCGCAGGTCGAGGTCTATCAGCACGACCCGTTTGCCCGCCATGGCCAGCGTCATTGCCAGATTCATCGCCACGAACGTCTTGCCCGCATGGGGGTCCGACGAGGTGAAGAGCACGCACTTGATCTCCTTGCCCGACGAGACGTTCATGAACGTCATGTTCGAGCGCAGGATGCGGAACGCCTCCGACAGCGCGTCGCGTCCGGTTTCCCGGACCACCACGCCGCCCTTGTTGTCCCCTTCGAGGAAGGGTATGTCGCCGAGGAACGGTGCGCTGAGGTTCTCCTCCACGTCCTTGCGGCCGCGGATGGTCGTGTCGAGCATGCCGATCAGGTAGAGTATGCCGAACGGAATGGCCAGACCTGCCAGCAGGCTGATGCCGAGGATGATCGTCGAGCGGGGCGATACGGGGCGTGCGCTTCCGTACGCCATGTCGATCGTGCGCGAGTTGCTCTCGGCCACGGCGTAGTTGAGCTGCGTCTCCTCCTGCTTGTTGAGCAGGTAGAGGAACAGCTCCTCCTTGATTTTCTGCTGACGCATGATGTCGAGCATGACCTTCTCCTGCGAAGGCATGGTCGAGATGCGGCGGTTGACCTGCGCCTCCTCCTTGCGCATGGTTTCGAGCTGTATCTCCAGCGTCGAAATATGGGAGTTGAGCGAGGCGATGATCGAGCGGCGCACGGCGGCCAGCCCGTTGTCTAGGTCCTGAATGACCGGACTGCGCTCCGAGCTGTTTTCCAGCAGCTTCTCGCGCCGCAGGATGGCCTCGTTGTATTCCGATATCTGCGCGACGATGCCGTTGTTGGTCATCGAGGCCACCATCGGGATCAGGTCGCCCGCATGCGACGGGTCGTTGAGGTATTCGCGGATGAAGTCGGCGACGCTTATCTGATTCTCGATCGTCAGGCTTTCGGCCTTGTAGCGCGTGCTCTCGGTGATGGTGCGGGTCGCCTCCGAGGTGATGTCGATCATCTTGTTGCTCTTCTTGATGTCCTCGATGTCGCGGTCCACGTCTCCCAGCTCGCGGCCGATTACCTGCATGCGCTCCTTGATGAAGTCGGCCGTCACCACCGACAGCTGGCGCTTGTCGGCGATGGCGTCTTCCTCATAGACGGCGATCAGCGTGTTGATCACGTCCTCGGCGCGGCGCGGCACCGAATTGTTCATCGAGATCGTCACGATCGAGGCCTGCTTGTTGGCCACGTCGCTCTTCACGGCGGCGCGGTAGGCGTTGGTCGTCGCCGCGAGCGAATTCTTGATTACGGTGATGGGTTTTTTCAGATAGGTCGAGTCCATGAACAGGGTCTTGTGCACGACCACCTGCCCGACGGGCGTGGCGACCGTATCGCCGTATTCGGCCAGAATGACCCGCTTGGTCTCCTGCCGCGTCACGAACTTGTCCTCGAAGTCCGTCAGCTCGATCTTGCCGTTTCTGAGCGGGGTGACCTCCAGCGAAAGCTTCTGCTTGGAGTTGTCGTTGATGAAATCGACTTCGATCGGCGAACGGCCGTACAGGTCCGCCGTGCGCAGCCCTTCCCGCACCGAGTAGTTGACCGTCAGGTGGAGGCGCTTGACCACCTCCGACATCAGCCGGTGCGACTGGAGGATATAGACCTCGTTGTCTACGTTGCGGCGGTTCTGGAATCCCACCAGATCGCTGAACGCGCCCAGATCCGTGTCGCCGCCCTTGCGGCTGTCCTTCACGAGGATGGTCGCCGTCCGGCTGTATATTTTCGGGGTGCTTGCCAGATAGTAATAGGCCGTTCCCAGACAGATGATCGCCGAGAGCGCGAACCAGTACCAGTTGGCCAGAACCATCTGAATCAGGTCGTGGAGCGTGATGCCGTTCGTGTTTTCGGACTCTTCGTTCAGCAGATGCGGATTGATGTTCTGTTCTGTCATGGCCGGTCTTATTTGGTCAGGGTTATGATGAGCGTCGCCACGGAAATTGCCGTACCCACGAGCGAAAGGTAGAAGTTTCGGTTCTGGCTGATTTCACCGGTCTGCGCCTTGTATTTGTTGGGTTTGACGTAGATCACGTCGTTCTGCTGGATGTAGAACGCGGGGGAGTTGAACAGCTCCTTCGACGTGAGGTCGAGGTACTCGATGGTGCGCACGCCGTCCACTTCGCGGGCCACAGCCACGTCGGTGCGGATACCGTAGATCGTCAGGTCGCCGGCCATGGCCAGCGCGTCGAAGATCGAGAGTTTGTCGCGCGTGACGTCGTAGTGTCCCGGACGTGCCACCTCGCCGATTACCGAAATCTTCATGTCCGCGAACTGCACGTTTACCGTCGGGTCGTTGATATACCCGCCCTCGACGATCTTGTCGGCTATGGCCTGCGCCAGTTCGCTCCGGGTTTTGCCCTTGCACTCGATCTTTCCGATCACGGGCATTTCGAGCTGTCCGTTTTCATCCACCGTGCGGATTTGCAGCGACTGGTTGGTGGCGCTTCCGTAATTGGTCGCTCCGGTCAGGGAGCTCAGCGACGACGACGAGTTGAACGGCACGGCCAGTTCGGGGTCCTTGCTGTTGACGACGATCGTCAGCCTGTCGAGGGGCTTGATGCGTATCTGGCCGTTTTCTGCGATCTGTTCGGGCGTGAACGGCTGGGCATCCTGCAGGTACCATGCACGCTTTTGCGAGGCGCATGACGTGACGAGTAGAGCCGTCAGTATGACCGGCATAAGGAGACGTAAATGTTTCATATTTGATTAAGGCGTTTTTATAATCGTGCGCAAAGGTAAGAATTTTCCATGAAATAAATGCGCCCTGCGTCAGCTATTTCCGTCGAATTATGGCTGTTTTTGGTCCGGGCGGAGCGTTTGTCCGGAAAAAAACGTACATTTGACACCCCGAAAACCGATTTATTCAAGCTATGGAAATGTTACATCCCGAATGGAGTTATCAGGCCGTGCTCTATGAAATGAACGTGCGCCAGCTGACGGCCGAAGGCACGCTGCGCGCCGCGGCCGCGAAACTGGGCTTCCTGCGCGACATGGGCATCGACGCCGTGTGGCTGATGCCCGTCTATCCGATCGGCGTCGAGGGGCGCAAAGGCTCGCTCGGCTCCTATTATTCGGTCCGCGACTATTGTGCGGTCGATCCCTGTCTGGGGACGATGGAAGATTTCGACGCCTTCGTCGCCGAGGCGCACCGGCTGGGTATGAAGGTGCTGCTGGACTGGATCGCCAACCATACGGCGCGCGACGCCCGCTGGGTGACCGAAAAGCCCGCTTCGTGGTACGAGCGCGACGCTTCGGGAGCGCCCGCCGTGCCTTGGGACTGGACCGACACGGCCAAACTCAACTATGCCGAACGCGAAGTGTGGCGCGCGCAGGGCGACGCCATGGAGTTCTGGGTCCGCGAACACGGCGTGGACGGCTTCCGCTGCGACATGGCGATGCTGGTTCCGATCGAATTCTGGAACGAGACGGCGCAACGCCTGCGGCGGGTGAAGCCCGATCTGTTCATGCTGGCCGAAGCCGAGGAGACCTACCTTTTCGACGGGGGAGCCTTCGACGCCTGCTATGCGTGGGAGATGCACCACCTGATGAACGACGTGGCGCAGCAAAGGGTCCGCGTCACGTCGCTGCGCGACTACATCTATGCCGACCGCCGGCGCTATCCCCGTTCGGCCATGCGGCTGGCCTTCACCTCCAACCACGACGAGAATTCGTGGAACGGCTCGGAGTTCGCCCGCATGGGCGCCGCCCGCGAGATCATGGCCGTCTTCACCTTCGTCGTGCCGCGCGGCCTGCCGCTGATCTACACCGGTCAGGAGATCGGCTACGACCATTCGTTCGCCTTCTTCGACCGCGACCCGCTTCCCGCCTACGGCTCCAATCCCTTTTCGGAGTTCTACCGCCGTCTGACGGCGCTGCGGCACGCCAATCCGGCGCTCGCATCGGGCGAACGGGGCGGCGAGATGATCGAGATACGCAACAACGCCGAGGACTGCCTGATGATTGCGGTCCGCGAGGCGGAGGGCAACTGCGTCGTCGCGGTCATGAACCTCTCGCCCTATGCGATCCATGCCGATTACTATACGGGCATCTACGCCGGCATGTATACCGACGCCATGACGGGCCGTCCCGGCGAACTCCGCGGCCACGTCGAGGAGGATATGGCGCCGTGGAGCTACCGCATCCTGACCCGCTGACGCTTCTGCGCCGCCGAAAAAAGACCGCCGCACGACAGGGCGGCCTTTTTTTTGCATTTTGTCCGGTAACTTCCTGCCGGAATCCGTTCCGGTTCCGGAATATTTGCTATTTTTGCCGATGAATATGAGATGCTTTATCATTCTTTGCCTGCTGCTCTTTGCGAGCCTTGCGGCGCAGGCCCGGAGCTACCGCGCCGAGGATATCCCCAATGTCCAGCGCGCCGACCGTACGCGCTACGTGTCGAATCCCGACGGTATCCTTTCGCCCGGCGCCGTAGCGCGTATCGACTCGGTCTGCGGGGCGCTCCGCGACCGGGCGATTGCTCAGGTGGCCGTGGTGGCCGTGGACGACATTGCGGGCGGCGACGTCTTCGATTTCGCCGTCGATCTCTTTACGCAGTGGGGCGTGGGGCGCGCCGAGAACGACAACGGGCTGGGCATCCTGCTGGTCAGGGACCGGCGTGAAATCCGCTTCGTCACGGGCGGAGGGCTCGAAGGCGTGCTTCCCGACGCCGTCTGCAAGCGGATTCAGCTGAAATACATGCTGCCCGCCTTCCGCGAGGGCGACTACAGCCGCGGCATGGTCGCGGGCGTCGAAGCCGCGGCGCAGCTGCTCGAAGGCAGCGAACTGGATCTGGGCGGTACGGATACCGCGGACGGGGAGCTTCCGTCGTGGGCCGTCTTCCTGATCGTCGTCGGATTCGTCGTCCTGCCGCTGGGCGTCGTCATGCTCGGCTATTATGCCCGCAAACGCTGCCCGAAGTGTCACAAACCGACGCTTCGGCAGCAGTCGAACCGTATTTTGCAGGTGACTCCCAGCTACCGGCTGGTCGAGTACACCTACGTCTGCTCCAACTGCGGGGCCGTGGTGAAGCGGCGGGCCAAAAATCTGCGCGACGACAATTTCGGCGGTGGCGGCGGGACGATCATCGGCGGCTTCGGCGGTTTCGGCGGTTTCGGCGGCGGATCGCGCGGCGGCTTCGGCGGCGGTTTCGGCGGCGGGTCGTTCGGGGGCGGAGGCGCCGGATCGCGGTGGTAACGGGGTGTTTAAAGGCAATTGCATGATGCCGCACAGGGCGGACTTCTAAGCGCGGCTGTCGGCCGCGGATATGGCGGTCCGGAACGAAATGAGTTGATAATTTATTAAAACAGTTTGTTATGAAAAAATGGATTTGGATTGGAGTCGCCGCCCTTGTGGTGATCTTCTTCTATGCAACGTACAACGGATTCGTCAACAAGGAAGAGGGCGTTAAGACCGCATGGGCCAACGTCGAGACGCAGTATCAGCGCCGCGCTGACCTGATTCCCAATTTGGTGAATACGGTCAAGGGCTATGCGGCCCACGAGACGCAGACCTTTACCGAGGTGACCGAAGCCCGCGCCAAGGCCACCTCGATCAACCTGTCGGCCGACGACCTGACGCCCGAAAAGCTGGCCGAGTTCCAGCAGGCGCAGGCGCAGGTGCGCTCGGCGCTGGGCCGCCTGATCGCCGTGTCGGAGAGCTATCCCGACCTGAAGGCCAATCAGAACTTCCTCGAACTGCAGGCGCAGCTCGAAGGCACCGAAAACCGTATTTCGGTGGCCCGCAAGCAGTTCAACGAAGTGGCCCGGACCTATAACGTCTCCGTGCGCCGCTTCCCGGCCAACCTCGTCGCCAAAATGTTCGGTTTCGAGCAGAAGCCCTACTTCGAGTCGGCCGAAGGCTCCGAAGCCGCGCCGCAGGTACAGTTCTAAAGGAAATGGCGAACGCTAAGTCGCGCGGCTGCGTGCTGGGTGCCGTGGCCGCCGCCAGTTACGGATTGAATCCGCTCTTCACGCTGCCCCTCTACGGGGCGGGCATGGGAGTGGATTCGGTGCTTTTCTACCGTTATCTGCTGGCTGCGGCGATGCTGGGCGCGTTGATGCTCGTCCGGCGGCAGTCGTTCGCCGTGCGCCGCCGCGACCTTGTGCCGCTGGCGGTCATGGGACTGCTCTTTTCTTTCTCGTCGCTCTTCCTGTTCGAGAGCTACAACCACATGGACGCGGGCATCGCTTCGACCATCCTGTTCCTCTATCCCGTGCTGGTCGCGGTCATCATGGCCGTCGGTTTCCACGAGAAAGTGAGCCGGATCACCATGCTCTCGATCCTGCTGGCCTTCACCGGCATCGCCATGCTCTACAAAGGCGGCGGTGAGCCGCTCTCCTTTCTCGGCGTCGCGCTGGTTTTTCTCTCGTCGCTCTGCTATGCGGTCTACATCGTGGGCGTCAACCGCTCGTCGCTGCGCGGCCTGCCGACCGAGAAACTCACCTTTTACGCTCTGCTGTTCGGCCTGAGCGTCTATGTCGTGCGCCTGCGCTTCTGCGCCGACCTGCAGGCGATCCCCACGCCCGGACTCTGGATCAACGCCGTCTCGCTGGCGCTCTTTCCGACGATCGTGTCGCTGGTGACGATGGCCGCCGCCATCCGCGCCATCGGCTCTACGCCCACGGCGATCCTCGGTGCGCTGGAACCCCTTACGGCCCTCTTTTTCGGCGTCGTGGTCTTCGGCGAACGACTCACGCCGCGCATCGTGCTGGGCGTGGTGTTGATTTTGGTCGCCGTGACGCTCATCATCGCCGGTCGGTCGCTGCACATTCCTTTCCCGCACCTGCGGTTCCGCCGGGCGCGGTAGGGTGGTATCGTGTTGGATATAAGGGGATGCGGCGGGAAGCTACATCCCTTTTTTTATGCCCGCTTTAATCAGCAGGACGTTTACCGGCAGTGCTGCCAGGAACCCGCATGCCATGGCGATTTGCATCATAAACCAGAATACGAACGAAGTGCGGGGAAGCGGCATGCCCCCGTTGAGTCCGAAAATTGCGACCGCCATCCAGCCGTACATGCCCGCCTGCCATGCCGTGAGCGACAGTATGTCGGCTTTAGCCGCCCGCCGCAGGGCCGTGCCGCGTCCGAGTGTCCGTTCCATGCCCCGGATCGCCGCATACTGGAACCCGATGCCGAAAACCAGCGCCAGTATGTAGTCCGCGATCCACGCCCCGGCCAGCAGGCTCCCGCCGACGGCGATCGGAACGAAATACATAAACCATTCCCCGACCAGATCGGCCAGCGTACATCCCGCTCCGCAATGAAGCGTGGACAACACCGCCGACTCCCATTTCGGCCGCCCCGGCATCTCCGCTTCCGCCATGTTCCTCATGCCGGGCATAGCCATACCCGGCATACCTGCCGTTTCACCCATATTTTCCATGCCTGCCGTACTGCTCATTTTCCGCATGCCGTCAGCCCCGGCTTCTGCCGCTCTTGCTCCCGTTTCCGCTTCGGCTCGTGTTTCTGCTCCTGTTTCCGGCTTCGTCCCCGTTTTCCGGCCGCCGTTATGCTCTTCGAGGTCGCAGTGCCGCGGCCGGCCGAAGGTGAAATAGGCCCATAGCCCGATGACGCTGGCCCACAGGCCGGTGAGAATCCACACGCTGTTCATAATACGCATCGGCTGTCTGCACGAGTGCAGGTCGGCCGCGATAATCAGCGCCGAGACGATGCCGCCCACGACGAATATCTCGGCCAGATAACTGAAATGCTGCATAGCAGGAAGTTTTTCCCGCCATGCAGCAATTTATGTACCGTATCCGCTTGTATTCAGCGGTTTTTGATCCGCTCCCGGCAGCAGCCGTTTTACTCCGTCGGGGCCGGCCCCGACGATCTACAATCGGCTCTTCTCGTCGGCTGAACCCGCCTCGACGGCCCTGCGCTTGAAGGCCTTGCCCGACTTGAAGTTGTAGCTCAGCGAAATGCGGAATTCTCGGCAGTTCCATTGCTGGGAGACATCCACCCTGCGGACGAATCCTTCGCCGCGTGCGCCGACGTGCTGCGGGCGGTCGATCAGGTTGCGCACCGAGCATGCGGCGGTGAACTTGTCGCCGAACCGTTTTTTGATCCCCGCATTGAGGAAGTGCATCGGCTCCACCCAGCAGTTGCCGAAGTCCATGCGGCTCTGAAAGCGGTACGACAGGTCGATGTAGAATTTCGCGGGCAGCGTGAAGGTGGTCGAAGCGTTCGCGAAATATAAATTGTAGTGCTTTTCGGGCGTGTGCTGGTCGATGCGCTGGCCCTGACGGATGTAGGTGGCGTTGAGGTTCATGGTCCACCATTTGGCGAACTGGCACGGCGCATTGGCCGAGACGTAATAACTCTTCGTCGTGTCGTAATTGACCCACGCTATGCACAGTCGCTTCGGGTCGTCGGCGTCGGGACGCATCGTCTGCTGTATTTCGCCGGTCTGGACGACGATGCCGCCCGTCAGCGTGTATTTGTGTTTCAGCACCAGCGTCAGGCTCGCGTCGTGCTTGTAGGCCGGGTCGAGCTTCGGATTTCCTGTCTGATAGGTGTAGTCCGAAATCTGGAACCGCTGCGGGTTGAGGGTCCAGAACCGCGGCCGCTCGATCGTACGGGCGTACTGTGCGATCAGCGAATAGGCGCCGTCCTTGGTGAGTGCATAGGAGACGTTGGCGTTGGGGAACAGACTGAAATAATTCTGCGCGATGCCGTGCCCTTTGCCTTCGGTGCGGGTGTACTCGCCGCGCACTCCCGCCACCAAGCTCCAGCGTCCGAGATTGGCCGACGCGATGCCGTACGCCGCGGCGATGTTCTCCGTGTAGTTGATCGTGAAACTCTGGTTGTCGTTGCGCGCCCATGCGTCGTCTTTCAGGTATTCGTACAGCGCGTCGTTGTGCATGTCGTTGTAGGTGTACTTGGCTCCGGCCCGCAGCGACCAGCGGGGCGAGAACTTCTTGTCGAAGGCCAGCGTGGCGGTGGTCACGTTGTAGACCGAGACCGAATTGTCGCGGTAGGCCGAGTCTGCGGCGGGCGCGGGGGCCGGAGCGGCTATGCGGCTGAAGTTGTCGTTCTCGGCGTCCGTGGTGCGGCGGTTGTAGTCGGCCAGCACCTTGAGCGTCGAACCCAGCGAGTCGATCTTCCGGATGTAGTTGAACGTCAGCGAGTAGTTGTTGCGCGCTGTGAAATTGTCATAGCGGCTGTCGGTGCGGGTCACCCCCTCTTCGGCCGTGAAGTCCGTGTAGGAGTCGTTGGGACCTTTTTCGCGGTTGCGCCAGTATTCGAACTCCGCGCCGACGCTCTGGCGGGAATTGATCTCGTACACCGAACCGAAGCTCGCGCCGAAATTCCGGTCGCGTTCGAATTTTTCGGAGTGGGCTTCGAGACTGTTGCTCCCCGACGTGTAGCGGGTGTTTTCGTCCGATTCGAATTCGTCGGTTTCGAGGTTGAACCACGCCAGCCCGTAGAGGTCGAGCCGTCCCGAATGGTAGTTGACGCGCGCACGGGGATTGACCGACCGCACCCAGCGGCCCAGCCGCGAATCGACCGACAGCGACCCCTCCATGCCGTTTTCGCGGCGTTTGCGGAGCGTTATCCGGATGATGCCGCCCGACGAATCCGCATCGTAGTCCGCGCCGGTCGTGGGCACGACCTCGATTTTCTGGATGTCGTCGGCGCGCAGCGAACGCAGGTAGGTCAGCAGCTGCGCCGGTTCCATGCGCAGCTCGCGGTCGTTGACGTACACCTTCGAACCGCTCTTGCCGTTGATCGAGATCTTCTCGTCGTCCACCCATACGCCCGGAGCGCGCTCCAGCAGTTCGATGCCGTCCTTGCCGATCGCCGCCGGGGCGTTGGCCACATCGACGACAAAGCGGTCGGCCTCGCGGCGGATCAGCTGCGCCTTGACCACCACGCCCTCGATCTGCGTCGAGGAGCTTTTCAGCACGATGTCGCCCAGATCGTTGTCCGCATCGACGCGCACCTGCCGCAGGACGGGATCGAAACCCAGATACTGGATCGAGAGGGTGTATTCGCCCGTCGGGACCTTCAGCTCGAAACGTCCGGCGTCGTCGGTCGCCATGCCGGCCACCTGCTCGCCGCCCCTGAGCAGTACCACCGTCGCATACTCCACGGCCTGTCCCTGCGCGTCCACGACGCGGCCTCCGGCCGGATACATGCGGGCCGCTGTTGCGTTCGCCGCAGCCATTGCGAGCAGCAGGATAAGGAGGATAAGTTTTTTCATAATATTCTGCGTTTAATTGTAATCTGCGTAGCATTTTAGTTGACGTGGCAAAGATATGTAAAAATGTTTATACTTTGCAATGCATAGTACTGTATTTTTGCAGAAAATTTTGATACATATATAAATAAGACCTCCGTACCGGCAGGGTACGGAGGTCCGAAAGGGTAGGACGGCGGGGTTACCTGCCTGCCGGAATCTGAATTTCGGTCAGCCACTCTTCCTCGCTGTCCTTGTTCCAGATGCCGTCGATATAGCTGAACCGGGGGCTTCCCGCGAGCTTGTATCCCTCTTTTTCGACGTATGCGTAAAGCTCGGCGAAGGTCTGCGGCAGGGTGTCGTAGTTTCCGCGGTGATACATGCACACGGCCGTCGGCACGGCCTCCAGCTCCTTGAATTCAATCAGCTCCGACTCCTCTTTCCGTTCGGTCACCGCTTCGCAGTATTCGATGTCGATGTCCCGTTCCCTGAATTCGCAGGTGTGGTCGATCGTGAAGCAGTAGCCCGGTTCGGAACATTCGCAACCCAGCCGCGCCATCTCCGGTCCGATGACATTGGGGCAGAGGTCGAACAGTTCGTCGTAGCCCCTGACGACCCGGCGGTGGCTGGCGACGACGACCGCCGGCAGCTCTTTGATAAATGCTTTTTCCATTTTCTTCGGTTTTGCGAGTTCTTTTCCCAGCCTTTCCAGCTCCGTCATGCGCCGCTCCAGCCGGAGCAGCGTCTCCCGGCACTCCGCGGTTTTGGCCGCGATAAGCTCCGGCGACGGGCGCGTCCGCCCCTCGTCGAACAGCTCTCCGATCTCTTCGAGCGTGAATCCCAGCTCCTTGAGGTAGCGGATAGTGTTCATCCTTCCCAGCTGGCATACGTCGTAATAACGGTATCCGGTCCACTTGTCCACTTGGCTCGGTACGAGCAGTCCGATCTCTTCGTAGTGCCGCAATGTCTTGACGGTAACCCGGTTGAGCTTGGAAAATTCTCCGATTTTGAATTTGATTTTCGTTGTCTTCATAAACTCTGCGCAGTGTTCATGCGGCAAAGATACACCCTGACCTTGGGGACGGGTCAACTGTTTCGCATTATTTTTTTTCGGCGGCCTGCGAAAAAAAAGGTCCGGCCCGACGGTCATCGTGAATATTTTGTTGAAAAATCGTTGCTCCCCGATTTAGGATTCCTGCGAATAATTCCTAAATTTGCAGATTGAATTATTATGGCTCATTGTCCCCTGACGTTATTCCGAACGCTCCGCTATGCCGTTTTCCGCCCGATACGGCGTCCGGACGGGTGCGGCGGGGTGCGGCGGCCGGGCCTTAAAGACTGATTTTATGATAAGCGCAGTTTACTATATCTTTCTGGTCTTCCTCTGCACCTTTTTCATGGTGCTGTCGGCCGTCGCTCTGGTCGTGTGCTATCCTTTCGACAAGGGCCGCCGCGTGGTGCACGAACTGTCGCGCATTCTGGTCCGCATCTTCTTCGCCGTGCCTCCCCGGTGGCGGCAGCGGGTGATCGGCCGGGAGTACGTGGACCGGAAGAAGAGTTACGTCATCGTGCTGAACCACAATACGGTGATCGACATCCCGACGCTTTACTACATTCCGCTCAATTTCCGCTGGGTCTCCAAGCGCGAGGTCTTCAAGACCCCCTTCTTCGGGCAGTACCTCGTCCTGCACGGCGACATCTGCATCAACCGCGGTCGCGCTTCCGAAGCGCTGGAGCAGATGGTCCGCGACGGCAAACTATGGATTTCGCGCGGCGCTTCGGTGGCCGTATTCCCTGAGGGTACGCGCTCCAAGGACGGCGAGATTCACCGTTTCAAGGCGGGAGCCTTCACGCTGGCCAAGGAGGCGGGCGTGGAGATTCTTCCCGTGGTGCTCGACGGTACGAAGACGCTCATCAAAAAGAACGCGCTGTTCAACTGGGGCAACCGGATCACGATCCGGGTGCTGCCCCCCGTCTCCGCCGGGCGGGTCGCCGCGGCCGAGACGCACGAACTGATGCAGGAGGTGCACGACGCCATGTGCGCGGCCCTCGCCGAGATCCGAAACAAAAAATAGACTATGGCAGATTTACTCAATACGAATCCGAACGACAATTACGGCGACGACGCCATCGTCACCCTCTCGCCGCGGGAGCACATCCGCCTGCGGCCCGGTATGTATATCGGCAAGCTGGGCGACGGCGCGCAGGCCGACGACGGCATTTACGTCCTCATCAAGGAGGTCGTGGACAACTCGGTGGACGAGTTCATCATGGGCGTCGGCCGTCAGATCGACATTTCGATCGCCGACAACGTGGTTTCGGTGCGCGACTACGGCCGCGGCATTCCCCTCAAGTCGCTCGCGGCGGCCGTCAGCGAGATGAACACCGGCGGCAAGTACGGCGGCTCGGCCTTCAAGAAGACCGTCGGCCTGAACGGCGTCGGCGTCAAGGCCGTCAACATGCTTTCGAGCGAATTCACGGCCCGTTCGGTCCGCGACGGCGAAGCCCGCACGGTGACCTTCGCGCAGGGACTCGAACAGAGCGATACGTGGGAGAGCGGCGTGAGGGAGAAGAACGGCACTTTCATCTCGTTCCGCGTTGACGAGGAGGTTTTCGGGCAGTACGCCTACAACCTCGAATACGTCGAGCAGATGATCCGCAACTACACCTACCTGAATCTGGGTCTGACGTTCAATTTCAACGGCAGCAGCTACGTCTCGAAAAACGGCCTGCTGGACCTGCTGAACGAAAACATGACCGAGGAGCCGCTCTATCCGCCGATCCACCTTTCGGGCGACGACATCGAAGTGGCGATCGCCCACGGCACGGGTTACGGCGAGAGCTACTTCTCGTTCGTCAACGGCCAGTACACCTCGCAGGGCGGCACGCATCAGGCGGCGTTCCGCGAGGCCATCGCCAAGACCGTCAAGGAGTTCTACCACAAGGATTACGACCCCTCGGACATCCGCACGTCGATCATCGCCGCCATTTCGGTCAAGGTCACCGACCCGGTCTTCGAGTCGCAGACCAAGATCAAGCTCGGTTCGAAGGAGATCGAGCCGGGCGTGTCGATGCGCAACTTCGTCGTGGACTTTCTGGGCAAGCACCTCGACGACTACCTGCACAAGCACTCCGAGACGGCGCAGATTCTCCAGAAGAAGATCGTCGAGAACGAAAAGGAGCGCAAGGCGATTTCGGGCATCCAGAAGAAGGCCCGCGAGACGGCCAAAAAAGTGTCGCTCAACAACAAGAAACTGCGCGACTGCAAGATACACCGCACCGACAAGCATGAGCTGGCCGAACAGTCGATGATCTTCATCACCGAGGGTAATTCGGCTTCGGGTTCGATCACCAAGAGCCGCGACGTGCGTACGCAGGCGGTCTTCTCGCTGCGCGGCAAGCCGCTCAACTGCTACGGACTCACCAAAAAGGTCGTCTACGAGAACGAGGAGTTCAACCTCCTGCAGGCGGCGCTCAACATCGAGGAGGATATGGATAACCTCCGCTACAACAAGGTGATCATTGCCACCGATGCCGATGTCGACGGCATGCACATCCGCCTGCTGATGATGACCTTCTTCCTGCAGTTCTTCCCCGACGTGATCCGTCAGGGCCATCTGTTCGTGCTGCAAACGCCGCTTTTCCGCGTGCGCAACAAGAAGGAGACGCACTACTGCTATTCGGAGGACGAACGCCTGAAAGCCGTCTCCCGCTGCGGCGCCAACGCCGAAATCACGCGATTCAAAGGTCTGGGCGAGATTTCGCCCGACGAGTTCCGCGAATTCATCGGCGAGGGGATGCGGCTGGACAAGGTCCGCATCACCAAGGACGACCCGATCCACGACCTGCTGGAGTTCTACATGGGCAAGAACACCTACGAGCGGCAGGGCTTCATCATCGACAACCTGCGCATCGAGGAGGATATCGTCGAGCAGGACCTTGCAATCAGTTAAAGGAATATGGCAGAAGAAAAAGATATCATCGGGCGGGAAGAGCCGCTCAACGAGGACGCATCGACCCCGGAAACGGCCGACGAGGCAGCCGACGAAACCCCGGCCGCCGGGCCTCAGGGCAAGGCGGGCAAATTCGACCGGCTGACGCAGGACGAGGGGGGCGTGCGCAAACTGACGGGCATGTATAAGAACTGGTTCTTGGATTACGCTTCGTACGTGATCCTCGAACGCGCCGTGCCCCATGTCGAAGACGGTCTGAAACCCGTTCAGCGGCGCATCCTCCACGCCATGAAGGTCGTGGACGACGGCCGCTACAACAAGGTGGCCAACATCGTGGGCCAGACCATGCAGTACCACCCGCACGGCGACGCGTCGATCAAGGATGCGCTGGTCCAGCTGGGCCAGAAGGACCTGCTGATCGACTGTCAGGGCAACTGGGGCAACATCCTCACGGGCGACGAAGCCGCCGCGGGCCGTTATATCGAAGCCCGCCTTTCGAAATTCGCCAACGAAGTGGTCTTCAACAAGAAGACCACCGAGTGGATGCTTACCTACGACGGCCGCAAGGAGGAGCCGGTCACGCTGCCGATCAAGTTCCCGCTGCTGCTGGCGCAGGGCTCGGACGGCATCGCCGTAGGTCTGGCGTCGAAAATCCTGCCCCACAACTTCGTGGAGCTTATCAACGCCTGCATCGCCCATCTTCAGGGCCGCGAATTCCAGCTTTACCCCGACTTTCCGACGGGCGGCATGGCCGACGTGAGCCGTTACAACGACGGTCTTCGCGGCGGTGCTGTGAAGGTCCGCGCCAAGATTTCGAAGATCGACAAACGTACGCTGGCCATCACCGAAATTCCCTATACCACGACCACCGAGTCGATCAAGGATTCGATCATCAAGGCCAACGACAAGGGCAAGATCAAGATCAAGAAGGTCGATGACAATACGGCCGACCGGGTCGAGATCGTCATTCAGGTCTCGCCCGACGAGTCGAGCGACAAGACCATCGACGCGCTTTACGCCTTCACGGACTGCGAAGTCTCGATCGCCCCGAACGCCTGCCTGATCTGGGAGGACAAGCCCCATTTTCTGGGCGTGAGCGAAATCCTGCGCCGCTCGGCCGAGCATACCAAATGGCTGCTGGGCCGCGAGCTGGAGATCCGGCTCGGCGAGCTGAACGAAGCGTGGCACGCCGCGTCGCTCGAACGCATCTTCATCGAGAACAAGCTCTACCAGCTCATCGAGGGCAGCAAGAGCCGCGAGGAGGCCTACGCCGCCGTGGACAAGGGGCTGGAGCCGTTCAAGAAACTGCTCCGCCGCGAGGTGACGCTCTCCGACGTGCAGCGGCTTACGGAGCTGAAGTTCATCCGTATTTCGCGTTACGACAGCGACAAGGCCGACAATGAAATCCGTCAGATCGAGGAGGACATCAAGTCCACGCAGTACGATCTGAACCATCTTACCGAATACGCCGTGGCCTATTACGAGCGTATCCGCGACAAGTACGGCAAGGGCCGGGAGCGCAGGACCGAACTGCGCGAATTCGACAATATCGAAGCCACGAAGGTCGCCGTGACCAACGCCAAGCTCTACGTGGACCGCGCCGAAGGCTTCTTCGGCATCGGCAAGTCGATGAAGGACGCCGAGCTGGTCTGCGACTGCTCGGACATCGACGACGTGATCGTCTTCACCAAGGACGGCCGTTACGTCATCACCAAGGTCAGCGACAAGGCCTTCTTCGAGAAGGGCATCTATTATATCGGCGTCTTCAAGCGCAACGACGAGCGCACGATCTACAACGTGCTGTACCGCGACGGCAAGAACGGCCCGATCATGATGAAGCGCTGCGCCATCAAGGCCATCACGCGCGACAAGGAGTACGACATCACCAAGGGCACGCCCAAGAGCGAGATACTCTATATGTCTGTCAATCCGAACGGTGAGGCCGAGGTGCTCAAGATTTACTTCAAGCCCCGTCCGCGTCTCAAGAAGGTGATCGTGGACCTCGACTTCTCGACCCTCGCCATCAAGGGGCGCCAGAGTCAGGGCAATCTCTTCTCGCGCTACGGCATCCACAAGATCGTCCTCAAGGAGCGCGGTACTTCGACGCTCGGCGGCCAGAACGTCTGGTTCGACGAGGATGTCCGCCGCCTGAACGCCGACGGCCGCGGCACGCTGCTGGGCGAGTTCAAGGGCGACGACAAGATCATCGTCTGGACCTCCAAGAACCAGTACTACATCACGGGTTACGATCTCGGCCAGCACTTTCCCGACGAAACCGTGCGCGTGAGCCGTTACGAAGCCGACCGCATCTACAGCATCTGCTATTACGACCGCTCGCAGCAGTACTACTATATGAAGCGTTTCACGGCCGAGATGAGCGACAAGATGCAGTTCTTCCTCGACGAGGAGGGGCAGGCCGATCTGGTCGCCGTGACGGAACGCACGGGCGCCAAGCTCGAAATCACCTACAAGGGCGCGCATGCGTCGCGCCCTGCGGACGAGATCGACGTGGACGAATTCGTGGGCGTCAAGAGCCACCGCGCCAAGGGCAAGCGCCTGACGACCTACGACGTCGCCGCGCTGCGCTTCATCGAACCCGAACTGCCTCCCGAACCCGAACCCGAACCTTCGGACGACGACGGCGACGACGTGCCCGACGATACGCCCTCCGGCGGCGGTGCTTTCGGCGGAGCGCAAGGCGGTTCCGGCAACGGTGCGGACAACGGTGCGGTGGGCGGTTCGAACGGTGATGCGGCTGATCGCGGCGCGATCGACGCCGCAGCACTTTCCGGTGGAGTTGGTTCTGCCGTCTCTTCCGGTGCGAATTCCGCCACGGCCGGCCCGGCCTTTGCGCCGGCCTCTTCCGCTGCGGAAACTCCTTCCGCGCCGGGCGTCCCGGCCGGATCCGCCCCTGCTCGGAACAAGCCTGCGGCGGACGGCGTTCCTGCCGCAAAGGATAATCCTGCCGCGAAAGACGACTCGGCCGTGAAAGACAACCCCGCCGCGAAGGCTTCCGCTCCGAAGAAAACGCCCGCGTCGCCCGCCGGCCTGCCCCGTACGGGCACGACTTCGGGCGGCGTGGAGTTCGAAATCGAACGCGCCAAAGGCGATGCCGACGAGGTGATCGACCCCGAACAGCTGAATCTGTTTTAACCTCCGACGATGAAACCTCTTTTTCTGATCGGTTACATGGGGTGCGGCAAGAGCACCCTCGGACGCAGGCTCGCACGCCGTCTGGGTGCGGAGTTCGCCGACACCGACGCGCTGATCGAACGGCGCGAGGGGGCTTCCGTGGCCGATGTTTTCCGTTACGAAGGGGAGGAGCGTTTCCGCGAGGTGGAGCGCGAAGTGCTGGAACAGACGCTCGCCGGTACCGCCGCCGTGGTCTCCACGGGCGGAGGACTTCCCGTCTGGCGCGACAACATGGCCCGCATGAACGCTGCGGGATTTACGGTCTACCTGCGCCGCGAGGCGGAGCAGATCGCCCGGCGGCTGAGCCCTTACGGACGGCAGAAGCGTCCCCGCCTGCGAGGGCTGGACGACGCCGAACTGGTCGAGTTCATGAGCCGCGACATGGCTGCGCGCGAACCGTTTTACGCGCAGGCGCAGCTGATCGTCGATTGCGGCGAGCTGTCCGACGACGAGGTGGTCGAAACGATCCTTCGACACACGATGCAGAACGAATAACCTCCCTCCGCGGCGGTTGCTTTCCCCGAAGCGGACGGAGTGACAAATACACAGAAACGAATGAACGATGCTCCCATAGGTGTTTACGATTCGGGGCTGGGCGGACTGACCGTCTGGCGCGAGGTGCGGCGCATGCTGCCCTCCGAATCGCTCGTCTATCTGGGCGACGGCAAAAACTGCCCCTACGGATCGCGCCCCCGCGAGGAGGTGCGGCGGCTCGCCGACGAGGCCGTCGCCAGCCTCGTCGCGCAGGGATGCAAGATGGTCGTCGTGGCCTGCAATACCGCCACGGCCGCCGCAATCGACTTCCTGCGGGAGAAATACGCCCCCATGCCGATCGTGGGCATGGAGCCGGCCGTGAAACCCGCCTGCCTGAATACCCGCAGCGGGGTGGTCGGGGTGCTGGCCACCGAGCGGAGTCTCGACGGCGAACTTTTCCGCCGCACGGCGGCCAAATACGGCAGCGGCGTCGAACTCATCACCGCCCCCGGCCGCGGTTTCGTCGAATTGGTCGAGAGCGACCGCGAATCGACGCCCGAAGCCGAGCAGGCCGTCCGCGACGCCGTCGCGGTGATGCTGGAACACGGCGCCGACCAGATCGTGCTGGGATGCACGCACTATCCCTTCCTGCTTCCCGTGCTGGAACGCGTCGTCGCGGGCCGCGGCGTCGAAATCGTCGATCCGTCGCCCGCCGTCGCCCGCCGCGTCGTCCAGTTGCTCGACCAGTACGGCTTGCACGCCGCCCCGGACCATGTCCCGTCCTATACGTTCCGCACCTTCGCCGGTGAAAGCTACCGTCTGCGTCTGGAACATAAGGCCGCGGAGTCGCTCTGAGCGGGCGCGGGATTCAATAAAGTTCCCCCTGATACCCCGAATGTCGAAAAAAATGCGTAACTTCGCTTGATAAAATCAAGCGCAACACGAGATGGCATCTAAAAATACGACAAATACAACTGCTTCTAAAAACGGACGTCAGCGCATCGAACGCTCCAACAGCGACAGCGCCCGCTGGATCGCGGGCCTTTTGCTGCTGTTCGTCGGCGTGTTCGCCGCTTCGTCCGTGCTGTTTTCGTTCTTCAGCTGGGCCGCCGACCAGAGCGGCCTGCAACTCTCGCCTGAGGAGCGGCTGACGCTGGGCGTCGAGCCGGAGAACCTCTGCGGCTGGGCGGGCGCGAAGCTGGGACGCCTGCTGGTCGATAATTCGTTCGGCGTCTTCGGCATCCTGATTCCGACGATGATCATTCTCGTCGGCGTGCGGATCATCCGCCAGCGTCCGCTGCTGTTCAACCATTCGATTCTCTCGCTCTTCCTGATCATGATCCTCGGTTCGCTGACGCTGGGCTTCGCCTTCGGCGACAAGTGGAGCCTTTGCAGCTCGACGGGGTGGGGCGGCGCTTTCGGCATCGAGACCGGCGCCCTGCTGCACACGCATATCGGCGTCTTCGGCACGCTTATCCTGCTCGTGGGCTGCTGGATACTGACGGGCGTCTTCATCAACCGCAATTTCATCAACAAGGTCAATCGTGCGGGCAACGTCATGGTGGACAAGAGCGGCCGGATCGTCGAGATCGTCAAGCATAAGGTCGTTCCGGGACACCTCCACGCCGAAGAAGCCGACGGGGCCGTTTCTGCTGCCGCGACGCCGGCCGCGCCGGATGCCGCCGAGGCAGCCGGAACGGAGCGTGCCGCCGAACCCGAAATGCCGCGCGCCGTGCGCGTACCGGAGCCTGAAACGCCGCGCGCCGCACGTACGCCGGACCCCGAAATCGTACGTCCCGCCCGTGAGCCGGAAGCAGCCGCGACGCAGATCGTCCGCGGCGAAGAGGACGATCCCTTCGTCGAAACCTCGTCCGACGGCACCCCCGTCGGCTCGGAACCCGCCCGCGAAGCGGAATCCGCGGTAAAGACCGACGAGGACGGCGAATTTATCGAAGTGGACCTCTCGCATCCCGAAGGGCGGCTGGTGCTCGGCCCCGGCGGACTCGTCGAGCTGGAGCGTCCCTCGACACCCTCGGCCGCACCCTCCGCCGGAACTCCGGTCCGCAATATGCCCGTTTCCGACGGCCCGTTCACCGAACTTACCGTAGGCGGAGATGCCGGCGCATCTTCCCCGGAGACTTTCGCCGGAGCCGCTCCCGAATCCCTTTCCGGCTCCGAATCCCTTTCCGGTTCTGCTTCCCACTCTGCTTCCGCATCCGGAGATGCGCCTGCGCATGGAGCTGGCTCCGCGCCCGAATATGAATCCGCACCCGCCGACGCATCTGTTTCCGCGGGTTCGGCCGGTGCCGAAGGCGTCGTCGTTACGGTCGAAGCCAACGAGGCCCGCATGGTCGACGAACGGGCGATCACGACCGAGAGCTACGATCCGCTGAAGGACCTCGTGAACTACAGCAAGCCGCCCGTGACGCTTCTGGAGGACTACCAGTCCGATTCGGAGGTTAGCGACGAGGAGATTTTCGACAACAAGACCCGCATCGAGGAGACGCTCAAGAATTTCGGCATTCCGATCCAGCGCATCAAGGCCACCGTCGGTCCCACGGTCACGCTCTATGAGATCGTGCAGGCGCAGGGCGTCAAGATTTCGAAGATCCAGAGTCTCGAAAACGACATAGCCCAGAGCCTTAAGGCGCTGGGTATCCGCATCATCGCGCCCATTCCCGGCAAGGGAACCATCGGCATCGAGGTCCCCAACCGCGACAAGCAGGTGGTGTCGATGTACTCCGCCGTGCGTTCGCTGCGTTTTCAGGAGTCGAAGGCCGAGCTTCCGGTAGTGATCGGCCGCACGATCCAGAACGAAAACTACGTCTTCGATCTGGCCAAGATGCCGCACCTGCTGGTCGCGGGTGCCACGGGTCAGGGCAAGTCGGTGGGACTCAATGCGATCATCACCTCGCTGCTCTACCGCAAACACCCCGCGCAGCTGAAGTTCGTGATGATCGACCCCAAGATGGTCGAATTCTCGCTCTACGCCAAGATCGAACGGCATTTCCTCGCCAAGATGGAGTCGGAGGACGATGCGATCGTCACCGATCCCCGTAAGGCGGTCTATGCGCTCAACTCGCTCTGTACGGAGATGGACAACCGTCTGGAACTCTGTAAGAAGGCCGGGGCGCGCAATATCGCCGAATACAACGAGAAGTTCACCTCCCGGCGGCTCAATCCGCATAACGGCCACCGCTACCTGCCTTATATCGTCGTCGTCGTCGATGAGTTCGCCGACCTGATCATGACCGCCCGCGAGGTCGAGGTACCCGTGATGCGTCTGGCGCAGAAGGCCCGCGCCATCGGCATCCACCTGATCATCGCCACGCAGCGTCCCGACGTGAAGGTCATCACGGGCGGTATCAAGGCCAACTTCCCGGCCCGTATCGCCTTCCGCGTGATGCAGATGATCGACTCGCGCACGATCATCGACCAGCCGGGCGCCAACCAGCTGATTGGGCGTGGCGACATGCTCTTCTCGAAGGATGGCGAGCTGACCCGTATCCAGTGTGCGCTGGTCGAGACCAAGGAGGTGGAGCGCGTCGTCGATTACATCTCCCGCCAGCAGGGCTATACCGAAGCCTACCCGCTGCCCGACTATACGCCCGATGCGGACGGCGGCGGCAGCAGTCAGGGCAGCGAGGAGTCCGCTCCGGTGAAATACGACTCGCTCTTCGCCGAGATCGCCCGCGACGCAGTTTCGGGCGGCAATATCTCGACCTCGATGATCCAGCGCAACTACGAAGTCGGCTTCAACCGCGCCGGTCGCATCATGACGCAGCTCGAACGCGCCGGCATCGTCGGCCGCCAGCAGGGGGCCAAGCCGCGCGACATTCTGTTCCACGACCTGCCGTCGCTCGAAGCCAAACTGCAGGACCTCGGTTTATTCTGATGCTTACGCCCATGAAACGACTTTTATTCGCAATAGTGCTGCTGTCAGCGGCCCGGACGGCCGCCGCCCGCGGGATGCTTTCCGAAACCCTCGCCGTAACCGAAACCGCCGCCGCGAAGTGACCATCGACGACGTGGATACTTCAAGCCGTAATCTGC
>ENA-OYWH01000490-OYWH01000490.1-human-gut-metagenome-genome-assembly--contig:-NODE-490-length-25235-cov-20.929190_pt1 | contig 25235 bp, 20 predicted proteins | sample MGYA00244168_ERZ653393 | MGnify/ENA primary metagenome ERZ653393 (study PRJEB26926, sample SAMN06165164) | human gut metagenome | biome: ENVO:00009003; feature: ENVO:2100002; material: ENVO:00002003...
CGCGCACTCTGCCGGTCTTTTGGATGTACTGATTCTTGGTGAAAAGAAACTCGGCGTCGGCGATCCGGCTGTCGCATTGCCAGCTCGTAATCAGCCTGCCGCCGTCCGTCTTTTGCGGATTTTCGGTGTAGTCGATGATGGCGCTGATGGCCTGTCCCACCGTGCGGCCTTTGCCGGTGTGGAGAGGCATCAGGCGTGTGGTTGCCATGTTGGACACCTCCTTGAAAAGTAAAACGGCCTGCCGTAGCAGACCGTTTGAAGTGTATGATGTGTAACATGAAAGGTGAGATGAAATTTTTAATACTGCTTATTTTATCAGTTCATGAATGGCCTTCACAATCGTAAGTCCATAGTCAACAAGGAAGGTCTTTTGCTCTTCGGAATATGTCTTCCTTTCTGCTATTGCTTCGTCTGTGCAATGTCTGAAACACTGCATTTGCTTTCTGTAGTTTTTTACTATCGTATCGTCAATGAACCCACAACACACTTTTTCATATTCTGGCGTAATAAATTTTCCATCTTGCTTCAACATATTTTCAATAAGATTTGCAATCTCAGCAATTTTCTCGTCTGTATGCATACAGTTGAAAGACGCCTGTCTGGTAGAGATTTCGATGAATTTTTGGTTTATAGAATCGCTCACCTCAATGTTGCAAGACTTTTGCATAAATGTCAGCTCCGCAACAAAGGCTCTTCTGGTTGCATAGCGGACGGTTCCATTATCGTCTCCACCCAGCGCGATAATTCGGTTCCTAATTTCTCCGTATGTGAAGTCAGCCGGTTCAGCAGGTGGTCTTGCTAATATTCTGGGAAATTCTTTTATCTCATAGCCAAGTGTATTCAGATAATATGTTATTAGATAAAACCAACATTTGTTTTCCGGTGAAAAATTAACATCAGGCTGGCACAGCTCTTTGAATTTGGTGATTGCTTCTTCGACATCATAAATCTCGAATTGGTAATCCTGAGTTTCTTCTTCACCTGTGAAGAGGTTGTATGTATAGTTCACTTTTTTTACGGAATTCAGAAAGCGATGATGATATTCAGATTCCTTTATATTTTGAAAATAGAACTCTTTTAAGTCCATCAAAGCATCCCCTTATCTTCAAAGATTTCAATTTGCTGAATGTTTGCTACTGCGCCAGCCGATAAAGGCTGCGGATGGATTCCATGACCGTATGCCACGACAGGTCGGCAGCATAGGAAAACTTCTTCTGATAAGCCCGCCACAGCTTTTCCATGTTTGGGTCGGCCTCAACTTCATCAAAGGCCGCAGGCGCATCGGCAAGATACTTCTCTGTACCGCGTTTCCTGGCCGTCGCAATGAGCGCCGCACGGAGATCGGCTGGGACGATGCTCTGGCCGTGGAGCTGGCTCAGAATGTGCAGATCATAGAAATCTCTCATGCGGGTGTTGGTGGTGGCGCGGGACACGACGGTTTCCAGCTTCTCGGCCAGAACGGTTTCAAGATTGTATGCCCAAATTTCGATGGAGCGATCCTCTAGCATCAGCTTGAAGCTGTAACGTACCTCGCGGGGCGTGATGGCGTCGCCGGTGGAAATGTCGATCTTGAGCGGCGTTATTACGCCGTCAAACTCCGTTTCCATGCTGACGCGGATGCCCGGATACTCGGCCTCGTCCATGATCTCGGAAATGCGCTTCAACCGGAACTCCACGCCATCGTCCACCAGCACGGAGGTGATGGAGGCAATCATATTCTCCACTTCCTCGATGCCGACCGTCGCACCCTTTACGGTCGCGTCAATGTCCATCGTGGAGCGGGCGTCAAGGCCGACCATTGCAGCCACCAGCATCCCACCTTTGAGGATGAACTTGTCCCGATATTCCGAAAGAGAAATGCGCTCCAGAAAGCGCTCCATCATGTAATTGCGCATCAGGATTTGCGCATCTGCGGATTTGTCCTTGGAGAGATTGCGTATCAGGTCTTTGAGCTGCCGTGCAGTCTTTATCATAAGAGTACCTCCAAATACTGCCGAAGGAGTTTTTCAACACGGAACATCTGTGCATAGCGCATCAGCTTCCGTAAGTCCTTGTCTTTTCGTTTTGCGTATTGCTTGAGTGCATCCTGAAAGGTCTGCATCTCGATCCCACTGCGGCTGCGGATCAGATCGCAGATGGTGCGATCCATATCATAGACGGGAACGGGATTCCCGAACGGCGTGTTCATCGTGACGATCCCCACATCATGCAATTCCTTCTTGATGGTGTAGACCTTGATGCCATCCGCTTGCAGGCTGGCAGGATTGTAGCCGGTCTTGACGGTGATGGAATACGGACTCGGCTCCCGGTCGGTCAGGTCATGGAAAAACAATGCGCTTTCATGGGAGAATACGGCCTGCGCACAGCGAAGGTGCAGCAGGTACATGGCGTCCGTCCATGCGTCGGGCGAAACATAAACGCCGTGCGCTACCTGCTCCACGCCGCGCTGCTTGGCATAAGCGTAAAACGTGGACTTGGCAATACCGATTTCCAAAACCTGCGCGGTCTTGACGATCCCATTGTTTTGCTGAAAAAGCAGGTCAAGCCGTTCATAGGCGGTCATGTTATCACTTCCTTCTTGCTAATATTATATTCGATATTAGCAAGAAAGTAAACAACGATTTTAGAAAAGCAAGCCGAGGCGTTCGCCCCGGCTTGCGCTTTTAACTATGGATGAAATTTTTCATGGCGGTGTTCACGTCTTGCAGCTTGCCAAGTCCCTGCACAGCCAGCAGCGGAAGTCCCATCGGGCTGATCAGAAACGCCAGCACAAGGAGGATGATGCCGTTCTTTGCGGAGTAGGTAATCAGCACGGCGAAAGCCAGCAAGGAGAGCAGTCCGCTTGCCAGCTTGAACACGAAGCCGGAACAGGACAGCAGCCCCGCGCACAGCCAAACGAACAGGGACAGGATAAGGGACAACGGCGCAAAGAGAATTTTCAGGATGAACATTTTGCGGCCTCCTTTTCACAAAGTGCGGTCAGCGCGTCACGCTCTTTGGCGAGCTTTGCTTCTTCCTTTTCGGTCAGATCACGATCTCCACCCGTAATCTCCATCATGCGGAAATTCTCATAGGCATCCAGCAGAGAATCCAACAAATCTTCGGGCATAGGGCAAAAGTCCACGGTGTTCCAGTCCTGCCGGTAGCAGTCAAAGCCCATAACGGTGTAGCCTCTGCTGGTTAGGACAACTTCAAAATCCGTATCGCGGTTGAGGTAGTCGGAAAATACCTTCAGCACAATTTCGTTTGTCAGCATACGTTCCGCAGCTCCTTTCCAAGCGGTCAAATCTTTTTCTGATATTAGAATACTTTGCTCATTGGTGTTTTGCAAGGATGCGGCAAAGTCATACGAATAGTTTTCGCCTTTTGCCCGACATCTAACCATATCACAGAATCTCGCGTTAGTACAGCTACCTGAACTAATTTTCTCCAGATGGGAAATATAATGTTGGTACAGTTACAGGGACGGGAGGTGTGGTACTTGCAGTTGAATGAAGCCGTCAGCAGGCGTTTGGTTGAGCTGATGCAGGAGCGTGGCATGACGCAGTATCAGCTTTATATGAAAAGCGGCGTACCGAAGTCCACCATTGGTAATCTTGTGAACTGCGCATACCCGTCTATGAAGCTGCGGATCATCCACGAGCTTTGTCAGGGATTGGAGATCGACCTGAGCAGCTTTTTTGCCTCGCCGCTGTTTGATGAAAACAATCTGGAACCGTAGAAGCTCTGATGCTGTTTTGCGTCGGGGCTTTTGCTTTGTGTGAACAGGGGCGGCGGAGTGACCGCCGCCCCTGCGACTTATTTCAGCGCCGCCAGCGAGGAAACGATTTTCTCTGCCGCCGTCCATATCCGCTCCTGACTTTGCTGAATGTCCTCCAGATCGGCCTCATAGATGCGGCCTGTTTCGTGAGCGCGGCGGGTAAGCTGGTTGAGGTTGTTGCTGGAATACCGAAGCAGGGACACCAGCTCCCGCAGCTCCGGGAGATCGAGCTTTACCACGTATCCGTCAATCGCCATCTTGCGGAGATACGCCGCCATGTTGGTGGTGCCGAACTGCGCCATCTTCGTTTCGATCATTTCCCGCTCCTGCGGCGTGACGCGGAATTTGAGCTGAATATCCCGCTTGCGTTTTGCCATCGCTCAACGCTCCGGGGCTTTGGACTTCGCCGAAATTTTCGGCGAAGTTGTTTCAGGCGGCTTTTTCAGCTTGTCCCGGACAGAGGTTTTCTGCTGCTCCTGCGCGTAGGCTTTGCGGGTCTGGCTGAGAAACAGATCGACCAGACCGGGATGGCTGTTGACGGCCAGATAGCAGTTGCGGTCAGTACCCCATGCGTCGGAATTGGCAGGGATGGACATGGCGTTTGCCCAAGCCCTGTTGTCGGGAGAATAGCGCCTGTCCCAGTCCGCTTGACAGACGGTGATGGCAAGGACATGGAACGTGCGGTCATAGCCGAACTGCTGCACCACCTGATCGACCGCCGCTGCATCCAGCCGGTTATCCCGGTAGTGGTCACGGATGGCGGCTCCAATCGCTTCCTTGCAGGCCGTGTTCGCTTGATTGGAAGCGCGGTAGACCGCAAGCTCGTCATGCTCTCTGGCGTAGGCTGCCGGGTGCTTGTAAACGGGGAGATTTTTCATTATCGTGCCTCCATTTCTTTTTTGTGGGGCTTTTCCGGTGCGCCATGAACAGGCGACGCTTTCAGCCTGTCCAGAACGGAAGGCCGCGCCGATTTTGCAATCGCCTGCTCAGGCTGCGGCTGTCCCTTGCCGTCCAGATTCAGCTCCATATCCAACTCAATGAGCCGCGCAGTTTTTGCGGCCAGCTCCTGCTCCTGCGGGAACGGCTTACCGACCTCAGCCTTTGCCGCTGCCTGCTGGTTATAGAGGTTTTCAAGCTGATCCTGAACACTGCGCAAACGCTCCGGCATTTTATCCAGCGCGTTCTCGATGCGGACAAGGTTGCCTCTGGCATCCGAACCGAGTTCAACGCGATGTGTCATCCGGCCTTTCAGCGTCAGCGTGTACGTTTTCCACATGGAATCAAAGGCAACGGACATGGTAAAGCCGCGATAGCTGCCGATCTGTACCGGGTCTTTGCCCTTGACCTCCTTGCAGGTATCCAGCAACGCGGCACCGGCGTTTTCCTTATCGGTGAGCCGGTCGCCGCGAATCTCCATGCCGACAAAGCCCTCTGCCGGGAGCGGATGCGCCGCGAGGGTCTGCATATCCGCCTCCAGCCCACGAACAAAGCCCTTGTGTTCCTCTATCTTTTCCGGGAAGTATTTCAGCAGACTGTCCTCCAAGCGGAATTGCTTGCTGTTGTGGTCTGCTTTCATAATTTTGAGCTTGGACACCTCGATGTCCAAATCCATGCGCTCTTTGATGCGGGGATCACCGGCGCATAGCGCTTTGATCTCCGCAAAGGACAGCGCCGTAGCGTCCACGTCCTCACAGGAGCGAACCGGGGATTTTGAGGTCATGATCTGAGAGATGAATTTCTGCTTGTTCTCAACGGTCTGCCAGAGGTAGGCGTCAAATGTCCCTTCGGTCACATAGCGGCAGACATGAACGAGCTTGTTCTGATTGCCCTGACGCTCGATGCGGCCTTTTCGCTGCGTGAGATCACGGGGACGCCACGGGCAATCCAAATCGTGAAGTGCGACCAAACGATCCTGCACGTTGGTGCCCGCGCCCATCTTGGCCGTGCTGCCCATCAGGACGCGCACTTGACCGCTGCGTACCTTTGCGAACAGTTCCCGCTTTTTGACCTCCGTATTGGCATCGTGGATGAACGCGATCTGTTCCGGGGGCATACCGGCGTCAATGAGCTTTTGGCGCACATCCTCATAGACCGTGAACGGCGTTTCCGCGCTTTCCTCCAATGAAATCGCGCTCTCCAGCGCATGGATTTCCGGGCTGTCCAGCGTACCGGGGGAAGCCTTTGCCGCCCGCTGCGAGGGCGTGGTCTTTGGCGTAGAAATGTCGCAAAACACAAGCTGTGTCAGTTTTTCCTCCTCGCCGTCGCGCCAGTATTGGAGAATGTTCGCCACGCACTGATTGACCTTGGTGGTTTCCTCGTCGGGGAGCATGGGATTGATGATGCGCTGGTCAAGCCCCAGCTTGCGTCCGTCCGAGGTGATTTTGAGCATATTGTCCACATCCGGGCTGACCGCACCGCTGTGTACCTTGGACGCTCGTTCCGAGAGGGCTTTCACCATATCCTGCTGGATCTGTGTGGGTTTGGTGGCGATGGTGTGGTACGCAACCTCCGGCGTGGGCAAGTGGAGCTGATCCGCCGTTTTGATGTCGGCGACCTCTTTGAACAGATTCATCAATTCGGGCAAGTTGAAAAACTTTGCAAAGCGCGTCCTTGCCCGGTAGCCGGTGCCCTCCGGGGCAAGCTCCAGCGCGGTGGTGGTTTCACCAAAGCGGCTTGCCCAGCAATCGAAGTGGCCCATACCCATCTCTTGCAGCCGGTCATGCTGCAAATAGCGCTGGATGGTATAAAGCTCTGTCATGGAGTTGGAAACCGGGGTGCCGGTGGCAAACACCACGCCGCGCCCGCCGGTCAGCTCATCCATGTAGCGGCACTTGGAGAACATATCCGAGGATTTCTGCGCATCGGTGGTAGAAAGCCCTGCCACGTTGCGCATCTTCGTATAGAGGAAAAGATTTTTATAATTGTCCGACTCGTCCACAAACATCCTGTCTACGCCAAGTTGTTCAAAGTAAATCACATCATCCTTGCGGTCGCTGGCTTGCAGCTTTTTCAGCCGCGCCTCCAGCCCCTTTTTCGTGCGCTCCAAGCTCTTGATGGTAAAGCTGTTGCCGCCTGCGAGCTTGGTATCCTGAATGCCATCGGTGATTTCCTCAATCTGCTGATGAAGGAGCCGCTCCTGCCGCTCCGGGCTGATGGGGATACGCTCAAACTGCGAGTGGCCGATGATAACGGCGTCATAGTCGCCGGTGGCGATGCGGGCGCAGAATTTCTTGCGGTTGTGGGTTTCAAAGTCCTTCTTGGTAGTGACAAGGATATTGGCCGAGGGGTAGAGCCGCAGAAATTCGGACGCCCACTGTTCCGTCAGATGGTTCGGCACGACAAAAATGGATTTCTGGCACAGTCCCAATCTCTTAGATTCCATCGCAGAGGCTACCATTTCAAAGGTTTTTCCCGCGCCGACCTCGTGTGCCAGCAGCGTATTCCCGCCGTACAGCACATGGGCGATGGCGTTTTTCTGATGCTCTCGGAGGGTGATTTCCGGGTTCATACCGGAGAAAACGATGTGGCTGCCGTCATACTCGCGGGGACGAGTGCTGTTCATTTCCTCGTTGTATTGCCGTACCAGCGTTTCGCGCCGCTCCGGGTCTTTCCAAATCCAGTCCTTGAACGCATCCCGGATAAGCTGCTGCTTCTGCGCGGCAAGGGTGGTTTCCTTGGCGTTGAGGACACGGCGCTCCCGTCCGTCTGCATCCTCAATGGTATCGTAGATACGAATGTCGCGGAGGTTCAGTGCATCCTCCAGCAGCCGGTAGGCGCTGGCGCGGTCTGTGCCGTAGGTGGTGAATGCCGCCACATCGTTGTAGCGCACCATGCTCTTGCGGGAAACCTGCCATTCTGCGGTGTACGGGACATAGCTGATCTCGATCTGTCCGCGCAGATAGCGGGGCGTTTCAAAGGTTTCGTACATGAATTGCTCGATGTACTTCTTATCAAACCATGTCGCACCCAGCCGCACCTCAATCTCACTGGCTTCAAGGTCTTTCGGCTGGGCAGCAATCAGGGCGTCCACATTCCCAGCGAAGAATGGGTCGCGCGCTGCCACGCGCTGCGCGGTACGGAGCTTCTGCCGGACGTTGCCGGAGAGATATTCGTCCGCCGTCTGCCAGCCCTTCGCCCAATGCTCGCCGCCGTCCTCCAAGTCAAACGGGCCACTGTTTGGTTCCTTGTAAATGACGCCCTTCAAATCCTCAACGATCTGCGGGATTTTCTCGCTGCCGCCCATGAGGGTGGCCATAAAGCTGAGATCGACGCAGGCTTTTTCTCCGATGCAGACAGCAAGGGCTTCACTGGCGGTATCCACAGAATCTACGCTGCGCTGCTGCTTGATGGTGCGCTTATGGAACATATCCGCCTTGCGCTCCAGCTTTCCGTCGTCATCCAGCACTTCCAGCGAACACAGGAGGTAGTAAGAGGAATCGTCAGAGAACGCAAGACGGTTCGCACGCTCATTGATTAGGCCGTGTTTTGCGGAGAACGCATCATAGAGGCGGTTTAGCTCGGCCTGCGCTTCCTGAATCCGGCTTTCTGCGCTGTACTCGTCCATTTGCAGGGCAATCAGCTCATTCACACAATCCCGCAGCGCGACCATGCCTTTAATGCGCTCGGCGGCGGTGGCGTTCAGCTCCGGTTTGACCATGCGGCTGTTTTCCCGGTAGTACACCTCGCCGTCCACCACGGTGTAGGAGTAGTTTTTCACATTGGGGTCTGCGGGGATGGACGTGTCGATCTGTTCGCCCTCGCCCAGCTCTGGCAGCTCCGCTTCCTGATAGGCGCCGCGAATGTTTTTCACGGCATCATGGAGCTGATCTGCAAGCTCCAGCCCCTCGATGGGGACAACGGTGAAATCCTGCTTGCCGTATTGGGTGCTTTCGGAGGTCTGCCTGCCTAAAATCATCTCCGGGTGGTCAACAAAATAGCGGTTGATGGCAAAGCCATCCTCGTTCTGGCCGAGGTGTACCCAATCCGGTTCGATCTCAATGGGACGGTCACGCTTTTGGAGAAAGAGAATGTCCGAAACCACATCCGTACCGGCGTTGGCGCGGAACGCATTGTTGGGAAGCCGAATGGCACCCAGCAGCTCCGCCCGCTGCGCGATGTACCTGCGGACTTCGGGCGATTGCTTGTCCATCGTGTAGCGGGAGGTCACAAACGCGATCACGCCGCCCGGACGCACTTGGTCGAGGGTTTTGGCAAAGAAGTAGTCGTGAATGGAAAAACCGAGCTTGTTATAAGCCCGGTCATCTACCTGATATTGTCCGAACGGGACGTTGCCCACGGCAAGGTCGTAAAAGTCTTTCCTGTCCGTTGTTTCAAAGCCCGCGATGGTAATGTCCGCCTTGGGATAAAGCTGCTTGGCAATACGTCCGGTGATGCTGTCCAGCTCCACGCCGTAGAGCTTGCTGCCCTGCATCTGCTCCGGCAGCAGGCCAAAAAAGTTGCCAACGCCCATAGACGGCTCCAGAATGTTACCGCTCTGGAAGCCCATATTGCCGACCGCTTCATAGATTGCCTTGATGACGGTGGGGCTGGTGTAGTGGGCGTTCAGCGTGGACGCTCTGGCCGCAGCGTATTCCTCCGGGGAGAGTGTGGCGTACAGCTCTGCAAACTCGTCCGACCAGTTTGGCTTATTCTCGTCGAAGGCATCCGCAAGACCGCCCCAGCCCACATAGCGGGAGAGGATTTCCTGCTGCTCCGGGCTGGCCTGTAAGCCCTCAAACTCCAGCTCTTGCAGGAGGCGGATCGCCGCCATATTTGCCCGAAACTTTGCTTTTGCGCCGCCGACGCCGAGGGCATCATCGGTGATGTGGAAATTCTGCGCGTCGCGGTGGCTTGCCGCCTTGAAGTCAGCGTAAGCGGCCTGCTCCGCAGCGGCAACGCTGGGAAAGCCCTGCCACTCGCCGTCAATGGGGATGGATACCGCAGGACGGTGTGCGGGAGGCTCGTCGATCTCAGCCTGTGAGATTGCATCATCAAAATCAGGCACAAACTCGCCCATTTCCGAGAGTGCCGCGCGCCCTTCCTGCTCCAGAATCAGCCTTTCTTCATCGCTCATGGCGGGCGGTTCAGGCTCGGCGGGTTCCGCAGAGGGCGGGTCATGCTCCGGTTCCGGGATGTGCAGCGTTTGGATTTCTATGTCGTGGGGCAAGTGCGTTTTCTCGGCAGGATAGAACGCGACGGGTTTGGTGACAGGCTGCGGCTGCTCCTGTTCCTGTTCTTCAACAAACGAGCGTACAAACGCAATGTGTTCAGCGCGGAAGATGGGAAAGCTCTGCCTGTTTTGAAAAGTCACATCGCGCAGAGATACTTCATCTGCGCCGAAATTCACGCTGTCAATGACAAACTTCCGTCCGTCAATCTCCAGCTCCATGCCAATGGGGATATACTCCTTGGCATCGGCCTCGTTGATAACATCATAGCCGTCGGTTTCATTTGGCTGCGCAAACACGAAGCTGTGTCCATGCTCCAGCAGCCGCTTTGCGGCGCTTGCCCATTGTCCAAAATCATAGCCGGTCACAGCGGTTTCGCCCATACCGGGAATATCGCGTTGCAGCAGGCGGCGATTAAAAGCGCTGGCGGCTCGTTCTGCATCCGCGCCATAAAAAAGCAGCCGTTCTCCGACACGGACACCGATGAGCTTTTCGGGATGCTCTGCACGAAGTGCCTGATATGCCGAAATATTCGGCGCAAGCTCACGACCCTGATCTGCAATTCGTGTGAGGACAGCAGAAACCGGTTCGGTTCTGTGTTCCGGATCGTGATTGCTCTCGCTGGAGGATGAAACGACGCTGAGATGCGCGACAGTTTCATCTGCGGAATCAACATTATAGAGCTTACCATCAATTTCCACGCGCTGCCCCATAAGGTTTTGAACCGCTTGCGGCGTCTCCGGGGTTGGCTGTTCTGTGTGCTGCGCCGCAATGACGCGCTGCGGCTCCGGTTCAGAAACCTCGAAATATCTGGTGTCGAGGTAGCGTTCAAAGGAATTGCGGTCGATGCTGACAGGTTCCTGTCCGGGTACGTTCGGTAACGTGTGCCAGACGTGATCTTCATCTACACGCGCGATAACGCCGACTGCTGCTATGTGGTCTAACTCTATGGATGAAATGCGATCTCCAATATGATAGGTATAGCCAAGCGGTGTTGTAAACGCCGGAGGGGATAGCTCAATTCCCATATCCCGTTTGATGCCATCCAAGTAAGCAATGGCGTTATTCTGTTCTGCAAAGCGGAGCGTTTGTTCCCCATCTCCGCAGAACCGTTCCAACACCTCATCCCAAATGCCGGTAATTCCGCCCTCGCCGGGATGCAGACGAATGGAGTATCGGTCAGGTGAAAATAACCGCAGTCGCTCATTCTCATCGTAAAATTTATTCTCTCGGATGAGCTGTGCCAACCGCCGCTGTACCTGCGCCCATGTGAGCGTCACCGGCTCGGCGTTTCCTACATGGATATACATGGGAGTTTTGCTATCTTCCCAGCCATATTTTGCAGCCAGCCATGCGGCAGTGCTGCGTTCTCGCCCATGCGCCTGCATATATAGTGCGACTTCCTGCTTGCCCTTTAGGTTGTTGTGCCAATCCAGAAGCGCGTTGTCAATGTCCTCCTGTGTGATCTGATAGGGAGAGGGTGCGACCGTCGCTGCCAGCGTGGGATACAGTTCCTCCAAAAGCTCCTGATGCAGCCGGTTATGGAACGCGGGCATATCAAAGTACAGGCGGACAAGCTGGAGATCATCAGATGCCGTGACAATACGACGGATAGCGTCCGCACCCTCCAGATAAGCGTTCTGGCGGTCTGAATTGCGGCAGGCATTGACAAAAGCCGTATCTTTGGAAAGCGCGTTGCCAACGGTCAGCTTGTACCCGTCAAACAGCTCCCGTACCGTGGGCTGCGGCGCGTCGGCGGCAGAATCGCGGATCACCCTTGTGCCGTCCGCGCCGAACTCTGCTTCATAAGCATTGATGGCGGCTTCTGCTTCATGGTCAACGGAGCGCAGCGTGTAAATGTGGCGTTCACCTCTAAAGTCCGGCGCTTCGGCAATCGTCACATCATACTTATCGCGCAATTTCTCCACATACATCTCTAAATTGTGCGACGGTACACCGCACATCTCCACACGGCCAGCGCCGGGGATGTTGCGGGTGGTCAGGTTCACATCCAGCAGCTCCGCCGCCTGTTTTGCGTCCTCACCGTACATTTCAAAGAAATCCCCCACCTGAAACAGCACGATGTTGTCCGGGTGGGCTTCCTTGATGGCGTTATAGCTGTCGTAGGCGGTGTTTCGCACCACATCCTGTGCCTGCGCCTTATCATAAAGCGCCTGTTCGTCTGGTGTAAAATAGCGGTTCATCCGAATCAGCTCAGAGATACGCGAAGCGACCTTGTTCCAATTCATCTGAACATCTGCACAGCCCGCTTTTTTCAGCGTGATGCCTTTGCTGCCGTGATCTTCATAGCTGCCGCTCTCTCTGGATACGGCATGGGTATGCCCGCCGATGCCGTATTCCTTTTTCAGAAAATCGGTATTCTCCTTGGGGGTGTGCGAAGTCTGGAAAAACGCATAGATGCGGGTCTTTCCACCCTCAAAGCTGCTCCCGTTTGCAAGAGAAGCCGCAATTTCATCTTCGGTGATAAACCTGCCGGTTTCTGGAATAGCCTCCATATCGGAGCGGAATTCCTTTCGCGGAAGGGACAAATCTTCCAAACGTGTGAGAAGTGCCTGCGACTTGTGGTAATGGAAGCGCAGCAGCGCACGGTTTTCGCGGTAGGCGTCCATGAATACCTTGTATTCCGACAGGAGCCTATCCCGGAACGCCGGATTCAGCAGATCGTCCGTCAGACGCTCCGTTTCCTCTGGAAAGCTGGTGCTATGGATATTACCCAAGCAGGACAGATACCCCAGCGCCTTTGCTTCATCCGAGAAATCGTGATAAAGGTTCCAGACATCCACAGCAATACCCAGCCGCTCATAGCGCGGGGTTTCCGTGACCTCAAGATTGGTGGCAAATGCGCCGCCGTCCAGAAGCTCCTCAATACGCTCCGCCGCATCTGCCCAGCCTATCACTTGGGCAGAACGAAGATAGCGAGAGGTATCTCCGGTTGCAATATGGATACCATCGTCCCCGTACCATGCGGAAAGCCTGCCATTATCCGTAATCAGGCCGTTGCCGCCGTAGTAAAGAGCTTTCAGAAATGCCGCGCGATCCTCTAAAGGTTTTTGCTTGGAGAATTCCGCAGCAATTTTCATCCGCGCTGCATCCGCATTACCGCCCGCGCGCAGGATGTGGTCAATATCATCCTGAGAAATGAACATAGAAAAAGCGGAGGGTGTTACACTCTCCGCTTCTGCGATGGATTGAATTTGTTCTGCCTCTGAGGGGAAGAAGGACATCTGCGCCCCAGCAGGGGCATCGAACATATTTAGCTGAACACCAGTTCCGTGAGGATCGTTTCCTCGGCCTGCGCTTTCAGCGTGTTCATCAGCCCTACCCACTTCATCGGGTCGCTGGCTTTCAGCGCTTCCGTCACGCCCGCTGACTTCATCAGCTCCGGCATCATCTGTTCCAGTCGGTTGTTCGCTGCCTCGTCGATCTCCCGCAGATGGGGGTACAGTCTCTCGGACAGCAGCAGGCTGTTCCACAGCACCGGACGATGCTCCTTCAAGTAATCCTTCCGCATCCTGCCGTACTTGCCCAGCGGGGCTTGCGGCTGCTCTGTCAGGCTCAGGTCGGGAATCAGATAATCCCCGCTGCGGGTGTAGGTCAGTTCGCTCATGGCTTTCGCTCCTTTCCGCAATTTTCTCGCGCTCATAATTCTTGATGGTGACTTCGATCTGCCGCAGCACCAGCTCGCTGGACTGGCTGATGGCCGTTCCAAGAGCGGCGACGGTCTGCGGGGTGTTGAAATCAAAGACATTCAGAAAATCCTCATGCTCGAAGTAATCTCCCGGCTGCATCCCGCAGCGGGACAGCAACGCATAGGTGGTGCTGACAACGGCGGCGTTCCGAAAAGCGGCTCCGATGTTGAAATCATCATAACCTTCCAGAAAGGAACCGTCAACGATGCCGACAATATCGCGCCAGTTGTCGTGCCAGTATTCATCTACAAGCTGCGCCGCCACACGCTCCATCTGATCGGCAAGTCCGTTTTCACCGGAAACGTCAAAGCGCTGCTCCAGCGCCGCAGATACCACCTCACGATGCTCCTGCCGGTATTCCCAAAGATAAGGGCGGCGAGAGTTCTCGCCGCCGCTGGTGTCGGAAACATCAAATACATATCGGAGTTTTGGTTGGTCGCTGCTGGTATCCACAAGGGCGATGCCCTTGCTGCCTCGCCGCACATAGCGGCGCATCTGCTTATTCCAAAGGTCGTATTCCGCGCAGGCCGTGGCTTCCGGGCGCTGGGCGAAAATCATGAGCTGTTCATTGTAGGGGTACTTATACAGCCTTGCGGCGGTGGTCAGAAATGCCGTCCACTTCTGGTAGCTTCCCGTGATTTGCTCCGCCGTGCGGTCTGCCATCTGCGCATAGAGCTGTACTTTACTCGGCATCCATATCCTCCTTTTCAAAATCGGGGAACAGGTCGAGCGCGTCATATTCCGCGTCGCTCATCCTGCGCAGCTTTGCGATGGCGCTGTCCGTCAGCTCCCGCAGCTCCGTTTCATCCGCAGCGAGGTAGCCGCGCATTTCCGCCAGCGCCGCGATCAAGCCCGTGCGGGTGCCGGTGTTGTAGAGGCTCATAAGCTGGCGTTCTTCAAAGGTGATGTTCATATCAAAGCTCCTTTTCCGCGCTCTTTTTGGGCGCTGTTTTGTGTGGACGTTCTTGGGCCGGTTGGCTTTTGAGCTGCTCCAGCACAGATTTCTTCTTTTCCCGGTGTGCCGCCTCTGCCAAATCCATCAAGGAGATGGACATACCGGCCTTGACCTGTGCTTCAAGGTCGGCGACGGTGGGCTGTTTGGGGCCGTTGTTGATAATGCCGTCGATCATGCCGTAATCATCTTCCATCGACATCTCGGCGGCTTTCAGATAATTCTCCGGTTTCTGAAAGGCGGGCAGCTCCTGAAATCCCATGCTGTCACAGTAGTGATAGGATACCTTGCCGTCCTGTTTCAGCGCAACGATGTCGCTGACGGAGAGGCTGTGTCCCACAAAATCGCCGGGGCGCTCGTCGTTGAAAATGTAGTAGAAGTTTTCAAGGATTCTGCCGGTATCATCGTCCGGGTACACCTCACGGGTATAGACAGCTTCATAGTTGGCAGGGTCAGGCGGCGCGGCCAGACTGCCGAGGTTGGCAAAACGAAGCTCCACCGGCGTATCCCGGCGCAGTTGGTAGATCGCCATAGAATCGGTGGGACTGTTCAAAAAACGCTGCTCCACATCGCGGGGTGGGATATGGCCTTTGACCGCATCCCAATCCGGTCTTGTGACGCCGAACATTCCGTCGTGCTTGATGATGTCCTCGGCTTCAAAGACCATTCCCTCGGCGTTGTCGGGATAGAGCATATAAACCGTGATGTCATGCTCCAGCAGCTCCACCGCCCGATCCTTGGAAAGTGGGAGCATATCGCTATCCAGATACCCATAGCTGCGCATATCGTCCACCGTCAGCGTGGGGTCAGGCATCGGGACGGCCTGTTCCAGCTCCGGGAGCATATTATCTGCCGCATCGGTGGGAACAGCGACTGCGCCGGTGATCTGTTCGCTGTCCAAGGGCGGCGTAATCTGCGCCTCCTGCAAGTCCTCCAGAATTTCCATATCTGCAAAGGTCACCTTGGTTGGTGTCATGCCCTGAATGGCAAATACCTCCGTTCGGACAGCCCCGGCAACAGATGCAACCGGCGAATCTTCAATGGCGCTGCTGTCAATAACACCGCCATCCAGCAGCTTTTTGCTTTCCTTGTCGTAGAGCGAATAGTCCCAACCGCCGTCTGTATGCTGCACATGGAGATATACCGAGCCATCCACAAGATAAAGCGCTTCGTCTGTTTGTGTGGCGCTCACTTCTTCACGATTGATGCCGCGCTCCTTGCAAATCTCCGCAAAGTGCCGGTCAATGTCCGTAATCAGCTCGGAGGCAGTCTTGTTGATGGTTTCCAGACTGGCGCGAAGCTCTTTCAGCTCCTTGCCCTTTGACCATGTGGCGATATAGCCGAAGCTGTTTTCGCCCGTTTCAATGCCGTAATACTGGCAGACCGCATAGGAGATGCTTTCGGCCTCGACCTCCTCGGTGTTACGGCTCTTTTCGCCGGGGACAAGGATCGTCTCACCATCGTCCGCAAGCTCCGTCATGTGTTCGTAGTCGTGGAGCTTGGCGTGGGCAATCTCATGGACGGCGGCGCATACCGTCTGCACCTCACTCATACCGGCGCGGATGGTGATGCTCTGCGCCTTAATGCTGAAAAAGCCGTCCGTATCCCGCGCAACGGGCTTTATCTCCATCGGAACGGGAGAAGCACGGCGCAGCGCCTCCATGAAAACCTCATACTGCTGCACATTGCCGCTCAGATCGGCGGCAAGCTGGGGCAAGGGCTTTCCAGAAGTCTGCGACACGTCAAAGACGGATACCACCTTGAACATAGGGATACGGATTTCCTTTTCCTCAATGATGGCCTTGCCGTCTGCGTCCAGCACCGGCGCATTGGTTTCGGGGTCGGTCTTGATTTCCTCGACCTTTTTCTTATAGGGAGTAGGAGCGATGATGCGGATACCTTTTTCGCCTTTCAGGACGTTCCTGCCGAACTGATCGCGCCACTTGTTGAAGCCCGCCACATGAGTGGCGTCGGGGCGCTGCATATAGATGAGCATGGTATTATTGACCGAGTAGCGGTGAAAGCGGCTCATGGTGGCAAGGTACTTCCGGTACTTATCGCTCTCGAACAGCTCCTTGATGCCATTTTCGATGCTGTCAACAATCTCCCGCATCCGGTCTTTGTTGGTTTGTTTTTCAGCCATGATGATCTCCTTTCAGAAAAAATAGCGCCCCTGCGCAGAAGAAAACACATCCTGCACAGGGGCAATTCTCCGCAGATAGAGGCCGTTTTTGCGCTTGCGGATAGAATGACGCAGCCACTTGCAATCCGGCATGGAAAAAGCCTTGCGGCACGGGGCTTTCCCAGTCTCTATCTGCGGAGGTTCCAGTATTGTTCACGCTTTCGTTTGGCGTCCTGCTTTCGGCGCTCCTGCTTGGCGCAGGCGGGGCAATATTTGGCGCGATTGGAGGAAGAATAGACCGGCTTACCGCAGACGGCGCAGCGCTTCCCCGGCCTTTCCCGCATCACGTCGGCCAGCAGCTCATGGTCGGCGGGAAGCACCGCGTTTCGGAACCAGTTGCACAGCAGCGAGTAGGAAATACCCTGTACGCAGACGCAAGGCTCTCCATCATCCAGCGCGAGGCAGTTGCCATAATCGTAATTACAGCAGAGCTTCCGAATGAGCTTCTTGGCGCGGCGGAGCTGCTTGTGATCCATACGCGGCGCATCAGCCATTGTCGAACACCAGCTTATAGCCCGTGCGCTGTCCATCGTCCTCCAAAAGAACGCTGGCATCATAGGTTTTCCCGGTCTTTTCCGAGTAGCAGCCTTTCAGCGGAGCGCGGCCATTTTTCAAAAGCGCGGCGGCAAGAGATTTCGTCAGCGCCTTTTTCTTGGCGGTGAAGAATCGGCTGTTTTTCCAAAGGACAAATGCGCAAGAACGATTCTCACAGAAAAAACCCTTCTGCGATTCCGTTACCTCGGCCCCGCAGCGGGGACACTTGCCGACCACCTCGCGCCCGGAGGGGAACAGGGCTTCCACACCGGGGATGGGCTTGTAGGTCTGCACCAGCTCATTGAGCATGGCGGCGATCCCATCCATGAAGCTGTCCGGGGCGATTTCGCCGCGCTCGATCTCTTTCAGGCGGTGTTCCCATTCAGCGGTGAGCTGCGGAGACTGGAGCTGTTCGGGCAGAACGGTGATAAGCGCCGTGCCGGTGGAGGTGGGCAGCAGATTTGTGATCTTCTTGGACTTCCTGCGCTCCACAAAACCGGAGGACACCAGCTTTTCAATGATACCGGAACGGGTCGCCGGGGTGCCAATGCCCTTGCGCTCGGCATCATCTGGCATATCCTCCTTGCCCGCGTTCTCCATCGCAGCCAGCAGCGTATCCTCGGTGAAATGCTTGGGCGGCGTGGTTTTTCCGGTCTTGACCGATGCGGCAGATACGGAAAGCGTCTGATTCTCCGTTACCACCGGCAGCGCGGGCACTGCCTCTGCCTGCTCCTGCTCATAGCGCTTCCAGCCGGGAGCAAGGACGGTTTTGCCCTTGGCGGTGAAGCTCTGACCGGCGCAGTCCACCGTAATGACCGTTTCTGCGTAGCGATGTGGTTCATCCACCGCACGAAGCAAGCCCCTTGCCGCCAGCTTCAGCACCTCGCGTTCGCCCAGCGGCAGAGAGGCCATATCTACCTTTTCCGCGCTGATGGTGGGGACGATAGCGTGGTGATCGGTGACTTTTTTGCTGCTGCACACCTGCTTGGCGCAGATGGTCGGCGGCTTCTCCATGCCGCAGGCAGCGGCAGCGGCGGCGACAAGGCCGGGGACGCTGCCCGCCATATCGTCGGTCAGATAGCGGCTGTCGGTGCGCGGGTAGGTACAGAGCTTCTTTTCATAGAGCGCTTGGAGATAGTCGAGGGTCTGCTGAGAGGTGTAGCCGAGAACGCGGTTGGCGTCGCGCTGGAGGGAGGTCAAATCGTAGAGCGCGGGCGCTTTCTCAGACTTTTCCTTGCGCTCCACGCTTTTGACGGTTACTGCCTTGCCCTTGCAGGCGTTGGCGATGGAGTCGGCGTCCTTCCTGTCCTTCATTCGGTCTGTCGTGGCGGGAAAGCCGCAATCGAGCTGAACGGTGTAGAACGGTTCTGCCGCAAATGCGGAGATCTCCGCCTCACGCTGTACCAACAGCGCCAGCGTGGGCGACATGACGCGCCCGATGTTCAATGTACGGCCATACGTCAGGGAGAAATACCGCGTGGCGTTGATACCAACCAGCCAATCAGCCTTGGCGCGGCACAGGGCAGATTGATGCAGGCCGTCATAGTCGCGCCCAGACCTAAGCTGCTGGAAGCCGCTGCGGATGGCATCATCCTCCATGGAGGAAATCCAAAGCCGCAGAATCGGCTTGGAGCATCCCGCAAGGCAGTAAACCGTGCGGAAGATCAGCTCACCCTCGCGCCCAGCGTCGCAGGCGTTGACCACTTCGGTCACATCCTCCCGGCGCATCAGCTCCCGCAGAATGTCAAACTGCTTCTGCTTTTCAGAGCGGACGATGAAGCGGAACGAGGTAGGAATGATGGGCAGCGCCGCCAGCGTCCATTTGGCATCATCGGCATTGTAAACGGCGGCGTCGGCCAGCTCTGCCAGATGCCCGAAGCACCACGACACGATGTACCCGCTGCCCTCCAGATACCCGTCATGCCGTGATTTAGCACCCAGCACGGCGGCGATGCTCTGCGCCACGGATGGCTTTTCGGCAATCACAAGGCGCATGGTGCAGCCTCCATTCTCTTTACGTCACGGTAACAGGGACGAACGCAGCTCTGCCCGAAGCGCTTACAGCCATAGCAGAAGTGTTCCTTGGCAGCGGCGGGAGGGCTGTCCTCCCGCGCTGCTTTCGGCTTCTGCATCATCAGTCGTTCCAGCGGATTGTTGGTGAAATATCTCATGCGTCTGTATCCTCCGTAGTATCCTGTTCCGGTTCGTCCTCATACGGCTCAAACTCATATTCGTCCTCGCCGTAGTCATAATCGTCCAGATCGGCGCTGCCTTTGGTCTGCGGCTTGGCCTTTTTCTGCTTGAAAATGTAGAACGCTGCACCGCCGCCCAGCGCGACGATCAGCAGAACGACAAGGATGCCGCCCACGCCGCTCTTTTTCTCCGGTTCCTCGGCGGCGGATTCTGTCGGCTCGGTGGGGACTTCTGGCTTTGCCTCCTTGCCCACGCACTCGGTCATGTTGACCGCGCAGACGGGGCAGGATGTATTGACCGTACCGGCCACGCATTTTGTGGTGCAGGAGCAAGTGGCGGGCGTTTCTTCCTCGCCGGTCAGCGCCATCAGGTCGGCCTCATCCACCTGATTCAAGAAGTGGACGGTTTCTTCGCCCTCATCGTCGCGGTCAATAATCATGTAAAATACGTTACCATTCTTGCTTTCCAACGTAATGAACTGTTTTCCTGCCTTGGTGCTGGTGCCAATATCGTCGATCAGCGTCAGATTGCCGTCCGGTGTCAGCGCGTCGCTGCCGCCCGTCATGCTGCCGATGCTCACGGTGCTGTCGGCGGCGTCGGTAACGGTCAGATAGCCGCCGTACACATAGCCCACACGGGCGGGCAGCAGGATTTTTACCCAATCGCCGTCCCTGCCAATCACATCGACCACCGTGCCGTTGGGGAGCTGCGTAAACGCGGTGTTGTCCAGTCCCGCGCCGGTGCGGACATTCAAGTTGCCGCCGTTGGTCGTGACCGTGCCGATCTGTTTTGTTTCCTGTGCGTCTGCGGCGCTGCTTTCGGCGGTGGGCAGCGCATCATCAGGATAATCACCGTCGCTGGCAAAGGCGGAAACGGGGAGAATCCCGATACACAGGAGCATCAGCAGCAGGCTGATAAAAATGCGCGGTGTGTTTTTAGTCATGGTTCAACGCCTCCTTTTCCGAAGTGGCCGGTGCAGGCGCGGCCTGCATACGGCGGAACAGCTCGGCAAACTGTTCCATCGTCATGCCGTTCTCGCGCACCATGCCGATGATGTCGGTGTCCTCCAGCTCACGAATCTGCTTTTCCAGCTCGCGGTTGCGGCCTTGCAGATCGGAGATTTTGCATTTGTTCTTCTCCAGCTCTCCACGGAGCTTCATAATTTTCGGGTTCATATCGTTCACTCTCCTTTACGGCAAGCGCCCATAGCGGTAGAAATGGGACTGCCAATAGTTTGAATTTAAGTTTGCATAAGAGATCGGATCTCCGCAGTGGATCATCATATTGTTGCCGACGTAGATACCCACATGGCTGACACCGGGGGTATCATACGTTCCGGTGAAAAATACCAGATCGCCCGGTTTGACATTGGCAGAGGGTACGGGCGTACAGATATTGCATAGCCCCTGCGCTCCCAGCCTGCCCACATCCCAACCGGAATGATTGATGACCCAACTGACGAAGCCCGAACAGTCAAATGAGGTAGAGGGACTGCTGCCGCCCCAAACGTAGGGGTAGCCGAGATATTTTTCCGCTTCCTTGATAATGGCGGCGAATACCTCATCGTCCAGCACCTCCGGGGGAATGTCGTAGTCGGTATAGCTGCCCTCCACATACTTGCCGATGTAGCCTGAACCGGGGAACAGGTCGGGACGGTTGCCGAGGGTGGCCATATAGGTGGCGTACATTCCGAGCTGTTCTTCGCTCATAATGTAAACGGGAACATGGGAGAGATTGAAGTTTTCCAGCGTGACCGTGCAGATGTAGTAGTCATACGGAACCTGATAGGTGTCCGTATGGGTGTTGCCGTCCGCGTCCGTCCATGTGTCGGTTTCTGTGCGGTAGTGGGTTTCCACCACCACATCTTCGGTCAAAATGTACTGGCGGTCAAAGAGCATCTGGAGCGTACCCTGCACCTCATCCAGCGTCCATTCCCCTTGATGTAGCGCCGTAATCATGGAAATGAGTACATAGGGGTCATGCTCGATGGTGTCCAGATCAAAGTGGTACTCATCGTAGTCATGGGTACTTTCATAGGTGTCGAGGTAGCGCTGAAGCTCTGCTTCCATTTCGCAATACTGCGCTTCCGCGCCCAGCATATCGGCGTCCTGCGATGGATAAGTGCTGGCCGCGATCCCGGAGCCGACGCCATCCATTATCACCGAGCAGGAGGACAGGCCGTTGAGCAGAAACGCCAGCATCAGCAGAATCGCGGCGACAATGGCAAAGCCGCGCCGGTGTTCCCACACATATTTGCCCGCTTTCTCAGCCTTTTCAGCGGCTTTTTTCGCGGCCTTGGCGGTATTCTCTGCCGCCTTTGCCGTAGTCTGCGCCGCCTGATTGTGCTTGGTAGCGGCATACTGCTTCTTAATTGCCTGCTTCTGCTGCCACTTGGAAACGGGATTGCTGGTGGGGCTGACGATCTCTGCTTTCTTCTGGAGCGCGTCAATGTTGGCTCGCTCCAGCTTTCTCTCTGCACGGATGGCGGCACGATAAGGCTTGAGCTGATGGGCGCGGTGGGCAGACTGCACCAGCCGCCCGCCGCTCTCCACGGCTTGCTCTACCTTGTGCGCGGCCTCTACGCCTACATTGTCATCCTCGCTCTGCCGCACCTCACGGTGAACCTGAGAGAGAACAAAGTTGGCGGGGGCATCCTGCACGGCATGGGTCAGCTTTGAGGGCGGCTTTTTCTTATCCACTTCCTCAAAACGGAGCTGCGTTTTGACCTTGCCGGTGGCAGGATCAAAGCTGCGCTCCTTTTTGACCACGGTTTTCTTGGGGATTTTCGCCTGCGCCTTATCCGCCTTGGCCTCCGCTTTTTTCACCCGCTTGATGGGCTTTTCCAGCTTCGGCTCGGCAAGATCGGCGTCGGAAAACTGCAAACGCGGTTCTCTTTTCATGCCGACGCCACCTCTTGCGGTTTGGTGGTCATGACGCGGTACAGCTCGGTGTCCTTCGGGAAGTGGTCAATGAAGGGCAGGATCGTGTTGCCGTAGAACAGCAGCCCCTCGCCCTCGCCGGAGTGGGTCACATAAGAAAGCTGATGCGGCGAAATGTTGAGCTGTTTTGCGAGAATCTGCCGGTCGCCAGCGGCCTGATTGAGCATATAGATGAAATCGCTGTTCTCAAAAATGTTCTCAACCTCGCGGCTGGATAACAGGTCTTTGACATTTTGCGTGATCCCGGTGGGGATGCCGCCCCATTTGCGATAGCGCTTCCAAATCTCGACGCTGTACGAAGCCGTCTGTTCCTCCTTCAAGAGAAGATGGAACTCGTCAAGATAGTAGCGGGTCGTTTTATGGGCGGCGCGGTTGATGGTCACACGGTTCCAGACCTGATCCTGCACCACCAGCATCCCGATTTTTTTGAGCTGCTTGCCCAGCTCCTTGATGTCATAGCAGACGATGCGGCTATTCACATCCACGTTCGTGTGATGGTTGAACACATTCAGAGAGCCGGTGACGTAGATTTCCAAAGCAGTGGCAATGTACTGCGCTTCCTTTTCATCCTGCGCACGGAGGGCGTTATACAAGTCCTCCAGCAACGGCATATTCTCCGGCTTCGGGTCATTGAGGTAGTCCCGGTAGACGATACGCACGCAGCGGTCGATGATGGTCTTTTCCACAGGGGCAAGCCCGTCCTTGCCGCCGACGATCAGCTCGCACAGCGACAAAATGAAGTCGGATTTCAGGCTCAGCGGGTTATCATCGTCGCTGTAATCCAGATTCAAGTCCATCGGATTGATATAGCAGGGCGAACCGTCGTAGCCCTTGCCGGTGGGCGACAGCTTAATGACCTGACCGTGCAGACGCTCCACCAGCGGTGTATATTCACCTTCCGGGTCACAGATGATGATGTCATCCTTGGGGCAGATGAGAAACGCATTGGTGATCTCACGTTTTGCCGAAAACGACTTGCCGCTGCCGGGAGTGCCTAAAATCAGACCGTTGGGATTTTTCAGCAGCTTCCGGTCTACCATGATGAGGTTGTTGGAAAGGGCGTTGATGCCGTAGTACAGCGCCTCCGAACCGTTCTGGAACAGCTCCTGCGTGGTGAAGGGGACGAAGATCGCTACGCTGGAGGTGGTCAAGCCCCGCTGAATCTCAATCTGATTCAGCCCCAGCGGGAGGCTGCTCATCAGTCCTTCCTCCTGCTGGAAGTCCAGCCGGGTCAGCGCACAGTTATATTTCTGCGCGATGCTGGAGGTCTGGAAGATGTTGTTGTCAAGTTGCCGGGGTGTGTCCGCCGTGTTGAGAATGAGGAAGGTCAGCAGAAACATTCGCTCGTTGCGGGACTGCAAATCCTGCAACAGCTTTTTGGCCTCTGCGCCGTAGGTAGCAAGGTCGGATGGAATGATGTCCATGTCGTACCCGGCGCGGACGGCTTTTTTCTGTTCTTCGATTTTGGATTTGTCCAGATCGGTGATCTTGCGCTTGACGGTCTTGATGGCGTTGACCTGATCCACAGACTGCACATGGAGATTGACAAGGACGCTGCTCTCCATATCCAGAAAGTCCGCCAGCATCCGGTCATTCAGCTCCGGTGCCAAAATCTGCACGAAGCTGACCGCGCCCAACTTTTTGCCCATGCGGAACATCCTGCCGGTCTTGAACTCAAAGGAGCTGGGCGCGATAAAGTCCTTGGTGGACAGCCCGGAGGGAGCCAGCCAGTCCCACGAAAAGCGGAACGGCTCCTGCTCGTCCATCCGCAGAATGTCGTGCATGACGTGCAGGCGATCAAAGCCGTTCAGCGGCGCAGCCACAACGCCCAGCCGCTTGAAGTTGTTCAGGAGGTCGGTTTCGATGCGCTCCAAACGGGGCTTGGCAGCGCGGAGGTTGTCGGCCTCAACGCCGAACGTGAGATACTTGGTCTTAATGAGGCCGTTGTTGCCGCGGGCAAGCTGATTTTGCAGCATACCGGCGTACTCGGCGCGGATGCCGTCAAACTCGTCCCCGCAGGGCGGAATGGAAATGCTCCGTGCAAAGGTTTCCTGCGAAGCCGAGAGGTTCACAAAGGAAAGCTGGAATTGCACGGAGCTGTCAAAGTAGTTCAGGAAATCGCACCACGCCTCAAAGATGGCGGTCTTGTCCTCATTCTGCGAGAGCTGGTAGTTGATGTCCTGATACTGGATTGTTTTGGTGTAGCGCGTATTGGTCACACGACAGATGCCATCCGGCCACATACGCTGATACGGGATGCTGTCCTGCGCCGATTTTTCTTTCTTATCCGTTCGGTTCGCTCTTGCGATGGCGATTTCGATCTGTTTTCGTTCGGTGCGGGTCAGCTTTTTCTTTTCGGACAATTTGATACACCTCCCGGTCTAACTGGTTTTGCCGCTCCAGAACGGCATAAAAATTGTTGGTCTTATACGGGCGCTGCTTTGGCCTCTGGAAGCACACGCGGTAGATGTTGCGGATGACGACCTCCAACGGCTGACCGTTCTTTTCATACATGGCGAACAGCATAGCCGGGATCATCACCACCATCATCACCATGGCGGCGGGGCTGGTGCCGATGCTGCCCTTGAGCAAGAAGAAAAGCGGTACGCCGATGAGCGCGCCGCTTCCAAAGCAAATGAGCTGCCGCTTTGTGAGGTTGAACAGCACCTTGGTTTTTACTTTGGTTAAGTCCTTTGGGACATTGACATAGGCCATAATCTGCACTCCTTTCTGGCCTTAGTGGGCATTGAACACGGACTTGGCAAGGCTGCTCGTTTTGAACAGGCAGAAGCACAGCA